>Ga0208375_1003944_pt1 | contig 12101 bp, 10 predicted proteins | sample RifOxyD1_FD_184038 | JGI IMG/M metagenome (GOLD analysis project Ga0208375, IMG submission 184038) | Soil microbial communities from Rifle, Colorado - Rifle Oxygen_injection D1 (SPAdes) | ecosystem: Environmental > Terrestrial > Deep subsurface > Rock core/Sediment | place: Rifle, Colorado... | reverse complement strand
TCTTTAAAAATGTTAAAAATGTTGAGATAACGCCAAAAATAGCGGAAGGAATCATTAATGAGTCATTTAAAGAGTCCTCTTCCACCGCTAATCCAAAACAAGTTATAAAAGCGGTTGCGGATGTTTTTGAGGTTTCTCCGAACGATTTAGCCGGCCGCAGTCGCAAAAAAGAACTGGCAAATCCAAGACAAGTTGCGATGTATTTATTAAGAGACCTACTTTCTTTGTCCTATCCTCATATTGGGGAAATACTGGGGAAAAGAGATCACACCACGGCAATCCATTCTTGTAAAAAAATAATAGAAGATATTAATAAAAATCCGACCTTAAATCAAAAAATTTTAATGATTAAAGATATGTTGATAAACGGTTGATGAAAATCGGATAAAATAATCGTTTTTACATTTAATAAAAAATTATAAAGAAATCGTCCACAGTTAATTAAGAGATTTTAAAATAAATTTATCCGAAAAAACCCAGTAAAATAAACAAAAATTAAAACTTTTCCACAAATTCACAATTACTACTACCACTACTATGAAATTAATTATATTAAAAAGTAACTTAAGAGATGGTCTGTCGGCGATTGAACGAGCAATAACGGAAAATAATAAATTGCCGATATTAAAAAATGTTTTAATAAAAACGATTGACGGAATTGTTAAATTATCGGCGACTAATTTGGAATTGGGAATAAATAGATTAATTTCCGGAAAAATAATTGAAAAAGGGGCGATAACCGTTCCTTTTCAAACTTTTTATTCAATAACCAACAACAGCGACAGCGAAAGAATAAACCTTGAAGTTGATAATAATAATTTAATTTTTAAGACCGACAATTACGAAGCAAAAATACAGGGGATTAAAGAAGAAGAGTTTCCGATTATTCCAAAAATAGAAAACGAAAACAATTTCATAGAAATTGACCCAGTAATTTTAAAAGATGCTTTGTTAAGAGTGTCAAGCGCCGCTCAAATTTCTGAAATACGTCCGGAAATAAGCGGAGTTTTATTTGATTTTCAAATTACTATTTTGAAATTAGTCGCTACCGACAGTTTTCGTTTGGCGGAAAAAACTTTATACGACAGGGAATACAAAACTAATTTTAACAGGGGGTTTAAATGTATAGTTCCGTTAAAAACTATTCAGGAAGCGATTCGAATTTTTAATGATGAAAAATTAATAAAAATTTATATTGATTCCACTCAGATTTTATTTAAAAACGAAGACGTTGAATTAATTTCGCGCCTTATAGACGGGGAGTATCCCGATTACGAACAAATAATACCGAAAGAAATTGAAACAGAAACCGTTATCGGCAGAGATTATTTTATAAATGCCCTTAAATTAGTCAGTAATTTTAGCAGCAACATTAACGACGTCAGATTAAAAATGGAAAAAGACGGAAAGAATTTAGAAATATATTCCGCGCATCAATATCTTGGAGAAAATTGTTACGTGGTTCCGGCTAAAATCAAGGGCGAGGGAGTTAAAGAAATAACTTTTAATTGGAAATTTTTATTGAACGGATTAAAAGCAACTAAAGAGTCAAAAAATTTGATTTTTGGAATTTGCGGAGACAGTAGGCCGGCAATCATAAAATCGCCGGATGATAATTCTTATTTTTATATTTTAATGCCTATAAAAGCGTAGATTTTTACTTATAGACGATAATTTTTTCTTCCGTTTTTCGGTTAGATCTATCAAAGGCGACAATTTTAATAAGATTTTGCAATTCTATATTTGAACCGCCGACAAAAAATCTATAACTATAAGACGTTCCCAAATTTTTAGTTATTGAATCAATTAAAGAATTATTCAGATAAAGTTCCACTTTAGAAATTTCTTCTCCGGAGTTTATTTCAGCGCTTACTAATAAAGAATCGCTTTTAATAAAACTCCCGTTTTGAGGATTATTTATTTTTATGGTTAATTGGCCGGGTTGTTGCGGCTGGTTAACCGACGCGTTTTTAGGAATTGGTTTATTGTAATTAGAAAGAAATCCCGGAATATATTTAATTCCCCATTCCGTTACCGGAGTTTCCCAATTTTCAAATTGAGGTGAATTTTTGTTTACGTAGAAAAGAATATCATGAATTTGGGGATAAATTTCTCCGCCAACTTCGTAATTTATCACGTAATCGCCTCTGAACATTGGTTTGTTTTGAACGATGGTTTCCGACCTAACAAAAGCGATTGGCGTCCTGTTTTTCAGCGCTTCCGCCAGAAAATCATGCCACATAGGAATTGCCGCTAAAATACTGCCGGCGCGCTTTTGCATCGGTTCGTTATTATTATTTCCAGCCCAAACACCAACGACTAATGATGGCGTGTAACCGATAGCCCAAGCATCGCGATAATCGTTGGTTGTTCCGGTTTTCAACGCCACTTCATGGTTTGGAAAAATCGTTAGGTTTAAACTGTTTTCAAAAAGCGCCGACCTTGCTTCAACATCGGAAAGTACGTCATTTATCAATCTGACCACTTGCGGTTTTAAAACTTCCTCAAAACTTGGCTGGTATTTTTCCAAAACTTTCCCCTTTTTGTCTTTAATTTCCAAAACCATCGTTTGTTTGTATTTTTTCCCGTCTTGAGCAAATACCGAATAAGCGCCGACAAGTTCCGCCAGTTTTACTTCTCCTCCGCCAAGCACTAAAGACAATCCGTAACGGCTTCTTTCTGTTAAAGTGGAAATACCCAAATCTTTTGCCAGTTTTAAGACATTATCTATGCCCGCCAGGTATAAAGTTTTAACCGACGGAACGTTGATTGATTGAGCTAAGCTGTTCCGTAAATTTACCGGGCCGCGGAATCGTTCATCAAAGTTATGAGGATGAAAACATTCTTTATTCTCCTCATTTTTAGAAAAATCAATTATTAACGGGCAATTCGGATTGTCGGCGGCAAATTCGGTGGGAAGGTCAAATACAACTGTTTCGGGAGAATAACCTTTTTGAAAAGCAGTCGCGTAAGCTAATGGTTTCATTGCCGAACCCGGCTGTCTAAGTCCTTGAGTGGCAACGTTAAAATTACCTTCAAAATAACAATTTAATCCGGTTTTGCATCCTTCCGGTTCCGGTTCGGCAAAATAATCTTTAGAACCGACAAGCGCGAGAATTTGCCCCGTAGTCGCGTCTTGGGCGACAATAGCAGAATTATATCCCTGATACAGGTTTTTATTTCTTTCCGCCCCTTCTTTAGCGACTTTTTCCGCCAATTGTTGAAGTTCCCAATCAAGGGTTGTTATAACGCGAAGGCCGGCAGTCCTTATAAAATCCTCGCCGTATTTATTAATCAGATATTCTTGAATTGTTATTACAAAATGAGGCGCTTTTATGCCGCTTGCTTGTTGGGAAAATTCTAATTTTATTTTTAGAGCGGATTCTTTTTCTGTTTTAGAGATATAGTCGAGTTTATTCATTTTCTCCAAAACGGAATCCTTTCGTTTTATTAATTCCGGAATATGCGCGCCATAGGGGGAATAATAACTTGGCGCTTTCGGCAATGCTACCAACAAAGCCGCTTCGGCTAAATTAAGGTCTTTTGCCGATTTAGAAAAAAATGTTTGGGCGGCGGCTTCAATTCCATAAGCGTTTGAGCCGTAAGGAATTTGATTCAGATACAGATTAAGAATCTCGTCTTTCGTGTATTGTTTTTCTAATCTTGTCGCGAGGACTAATTCTCTAAGTTTTCTGGTCAAAGTGCGCTGAGGAGAAAGAAAGGCATTTTTGGCTAATTGTTGGGTGATGGTAGAACCGCCTTGCACCACTTGGCCGCTTACAAGATTTTTTAAAAACGCGCGGATTATGGACTTAAAATCAATCGCCGAATGTTCATAAAAATTCTCGTCTTCAATAGCGATAGCTGCTTGCTTAACGTAAGCGGGAATTTCTTCAAAAGGAATAATCGTTCTTTTTTCTTCTCCGTGTATTTCATAAAGGAGGATTTCGCCGGTACGGTCAAAAATTTTGGTTGATTCCGCCACTTGGCGATTTTCCAGAATTTCCGGACTAGGCAGATCCTTGCTTATGTAAATAAAACTAAAAAAGCCCAAAATAACGGCCATTAAACCCCCCCCTATTATATATTTCAACGCTCGCATGGTTTTTATAATATATAAAATAACCCCGTCATACAACGGGGCTATTTTATTTATTCTAATTCTTCACCCTCTTCGTCTTCTTCGTCTTCGCCGTCCACTTCTTCTTTATCTTTCTCGTCTTCTGATATTTCCGCGTCATCCTCGTTGCCCGTTTTATTCATTAAATCCCAATCTTCTTTTAGAGCTTTGGTTTCTAACATGGTCATAATATTTTTAAGCGACCTTTTGTGAATTTATATAAAAGTAAAAAAATTATAGCGTAGTTTATTTATTCGTCAAGCCCGCACCTTTTGCGGCAATGATTGGGTGTTAATTATTAAGTCAGAGCCGATAGGCGGCTTTCGCCTTTGATATTGCATAAACAAAATTGTCAAAACAAAAGGTGCGGGGTCAAGCCCCAACAATTTTTTGGTAATTCGCGGCGGTAATGGCGATTGCCAGGGCGTCGCTGGCATCATCGTATCCTTTTAATTCATTTATTCCTAAAAGCAGCTTTACTAATTTTGCGACGGCTTTTTTATCGGCAAGTCCGTAGTTGGTAACCGAAAGCTTGATTTCTTGCGGGGTATATTCATAAACAGGAATTTTATTTTTAAGAAGAGAAAGTAGTATAATTCCTCTCGCCTGCGCCACTTCAATGGCAGTTTTTTGATTTTTCGCGAAATAAATTTTTTCAACGGCGGCGGCATCCGGCCGCGATTTATTTATCAGTTCTTCTAATTTTTCCGACAGCGTAAGAAACTTTGTATTGGTTTTATCTTTAATTTCTATTACGCCGTAATCAATTAATTTCAAAGGACGATCGTTTATCAGTCCATAGCCGATTCTGGATGTCCCCGGGTCAATACCGAGGATTTTCCTCCCATTAGAAGGGGCCCCAAATTCACTACTTTTACTATTTTTGTCGTTTATCATAAATTTTATAATCCCGTTAAAACGGCTTTAATTTGTTCATCTTCTAACGGGATTCATGACAATTTGTAATAACTTTTTGGACGTCGTCGTGGCTCTCCAAGATTTCTACCAGATTTTTAATTTTTTGTTTTCCTTCTTCTGAAATTGGCTGTTGAAATTTTGCCCGCCATCCCCCGTTTATTTTTTCAAATGACCACAATACGCTTCCTTGTTCAGCCATTTTCGCGCCATTTCCATTCAATATATTCCGGATTTCGGAGATAGTTCTATTTTTATTATCGGTAATAGCTTCAATGATTATCGCGGCTTTTTCCGGACCGTAAGCTTCTACTATCACGTCTTCCAGATTTTTTTCTTCAGAGGCCTTTTTAACGGCTCGTTCAATGTTGTCGTTTGGAACATTGTTTTGTTTCGCTGTTTCTATGGCGGAGCGGAGGCGGGGATTAAAATCCGGATTCGGCTCTTGTTTCGCGGCGGCGGAAATAGCGCGCAATAATTTGGAAAAAATCTGGCCGCGTTTTTGGTCGGCTGAGCCTTTCTTTTGTTGTATTTGTTTCCAATGGGAATGTCCTGACATGCCGATGTTGTTTAAATTTTACGTGTTTAATTCAAATTTTTCAATAAGCAATAAAAAACCCCGTCCAGCCTGTGCGCTGTCCGGGGTCAGTGAGAAAAGAAGTGAAATGAGATGAGGTTACCACCACCAGCCATTGCTGGTGATGGTGTTGTTTCTTACAATCCATGTGTTTGCCTGGCTTCTATTGCCGTAAATGTAAACCTTTCTTGTTGTTGCTCCCGCCAAACTTCCATCTTCGTTCCACCCTTTAATAGTGATTGTCGCCTCCAGAGTTGTTTCGCTCCAATTTTTGATTGGAATGGTAATACTTGCTCCCGGAGCGATCATCTCGGAAACCTTGCCGCTGGAGCTGTATTGGAATTTTTGCTGCCACCCGTTTGCCGTAACGGAGATCTGGTAATCGCTGGCGTTCACGATTTCATACGAATATCCGTAAAAGAACGGGATATTCGTTTTTACCGTGAACATTGAGTCAATCGTGCCCAAGGTAGCATTTGCTACCGCGCAGCCGGAAAGCAGAACCAGTGATAGCGCGATAAGAAGAATCCTCACAAAACACCTCCTTTGCCTCGCCGAATCCGCCAACTGGCGGAGTAGGCGGGCTTCCGTTCCTAAAATTTAAAAAGAACTGTAAGAAAAGCATAGCATATTGTTTTAATTTTGTCAAATTTTTAAAGTTTAACAAAAAAACGCTTGTAATCGGTTTTAAATTACGTTACGCTAATAATTAACATGGCTGATAAAGATGAAATTTTTACAACGGGCGAGAAATTGGAGAAAATGAAGCGAGAGGCCGAAGAACGCGACGCTCAAAGAAGGGCGGCAAAAGCAAAAAAGGAGTATTTGAGCCCCGTAAAAATTCCTATTGAAGTTGAAGCTTTAAAATTAATATCAGAAGAAGAGGCGCGGCGTTTTAAGGTCGCGTCTTTTCAATTAAAAAAGCCGGATGCCGCGCTGGCGGTTTATAATCCGGACGATCAAGCGGTTCAAAAATTAATTATTTCTTTGGAAAAAGAGCAGGGATTGCGGCTTAAAATTTTTGTGGTATCCGAGAGCACGCTGGAGCATATTTGGAATTTTTATAAATACGTCGTTAAAATAGTTCCTCCGATTACCGGACGCGTGGATATTGAGAGAGAAATTTTTAACAAACTTTTAAAAGAGCTCATTAGTCCTGATAAAGTTAAAAAAACAATCAATGAATTTGATTATAAAAATCGTCCGACCGGACAATTATTGGAAATTATTTTGGCGGGCGCTTTGGCAAATAGAGCTTCGGATATTCATCTTGAGCCGGGAGAAAAAAATGTTGATTTGCGTTATCGCATAGACGGTTTGCTTCATAAGGTTGTTGATACTTTAGCAAACGAAGTTTATCCGACATTAATTTCGCGAATTAAATTATTTTCTCATATGAAGCTTAATATCACCGATGAACCGCAAGACGGTCGTTTTACCATCGGCGTCGGTACCAAAGAAATTGAGATGCGCGTTTCCGCGATACCTTCGGAATTCGGCGAAACGTTGGTTATGAGAATTCTGGACCCGGAAGCGATTCTTATTTCATTGAAAGAGTTGGGTCTAAGAAGCGATGATTATGAAATTTTGGAAAGACAAATTAAAGAGCCGAACGGAATGATTCTAAATACCGGTCCGACGGGCTCCGGCAAAACCACGACTTTATACGCTTCGCTCAATCATGTTAAGCGCCCGGAAATAAAAATTATTACTATTGAAGACCCGATTGAATATCATTTAGAAGGCATTGAGCAGACCCAAGTTGATCTTGAAGCCGGTTATGATTTTGCCAATGGCTTGCAGTCAATGATGCGCCAGGATCCGGACGTGATTTTAGTCGGTGAAATAAGAGACGCAAAAACGGCGAGCATCGCCGTTCAGGCGGCGCTTACCGGACATTTGGTATTTTCTACCGTTCACGCGAACTCCGCTACTGGCGCAATTCCCCGTCTGGTTGATTTGGAAGTTCGCCCGTCCAGCATAGGCCCTGCTTTAAATTTAATAATCGCCCAGCGATTAGTTAGACAGCTTTGCGATAAATGCAAAGTTTCTAAAAAAATAACTTCAGAAATTGAGAAAAACATTAAAAAATTTTTAGGAGGACTTCCAGAAAGGGTAGATCACAAAGATTATGAAAAAATTAAATTATTTGAGCCAAAAGGATGCCCGTCCTGCGGCGGATTGGGCTATAAAGGTCGCGTTGCGATTATGGAAATGATGGAAGTCGGCCCGGAAATAGAAAAATTCATTACCGAAAACGTCGGTGAAGCGGAGATTAAAGAATTTGCCGCGAAGAAAGGAATGGTGACTATGCAGCAAGACGGAGTATTGAAAGTAATTTCCGGCATTACGACTTTGGAAGAAGTAGAAAATTTAACGGGCGCTATCCAATGGTAAGCGTTAGAGATCATTGATCTGTGGGTAAGTGTCCTAAGTGCTTAGGGCATTGGTGTGTTCTTTTTTAATAAATTAAAAAAGGTTAGAATTTCCTCGAGGAGTAGTCCAGTCGGAACCAAACTATCCAAAGATCTAAAGAAAATTCCATTACCCACAGGTCAATGATTTCTGCAGCAATTTTAGCATAAATCAAAAAAAATGTCAATACCAAATAAACAAGCGCCCGAAGATCAGACAATTGATTTGATTTTGCGTCCGAAAGGCTGGAGCGAGTATGTCGGCCAGGACAAAGTAAAGCGCAATCTTAAAATAATTCTTGAAGCGGCAAAGAAACGCCAGGAGTCGTGCGACCACCTCCTTTTTTACGGCCAAGCAGGTTTGGGAAAAACAACTTTGGCGCATTTAGTCGCAAAAGAGATAGGAGCCAGTTTAAAAGTGACTTCCGGTCCGGCGTTGGAGAAAATGGGCGATTTAGCCGCTGTTCTTAGCAATTTAGAAAAAGGAGAAATATTATTCATTGACGAGGCGCATCGTTTGAATCATGCCATTGAAGAAGTTTTATATCCGGCGATGGAATCCAGAAAGCTCCATTTGGTTATAGGAAAAGGCCCGGCGGCTCGCACGGTGAGCTTAGACCTTCCGCCCTTCACGCTAATAGCCGCTACAACGCGCATTAGTCTGCTTTCTGGGCCGCTTCGTTCCCGTTTTGGCGCTTCATTCAAGCTGGATTATTACGATGTCAAGGATATTGAAGAAATTTTGAAGAGATCTGCGGCAATTTTAAATTTAAAAATTGAGCCATCGGCGATAGAACTGATTGCTAAAGCTTCCCGTTTCACGCCGCGCGTTGCCAATCGGCTCATCAGGCGCGTTCGGGATTATGCCGAAGTATATTCCGAAGGAATTATTAATGAAGATGTCGCCCAGAAAACTATGGATCTTTTGGAAATTGATAAATTGGGATTGGAAGAACACGATCGTCGTTTATTGGAAATTATCATAGAAAAATTTAATGGAGGCCCGGTTGGCGTAAACAGTTTAGCGGCCGCGCTCAATGAAGATAAAGGCAATGTGGAAGATGTTTACGAGCCGTATCTTATGAGTATAGGGCTTTTAGCGCGCACTCCGGCGGGTAGAGTCGCGACCAAGGCGGCTTACGAACATCTTGGATTTCCGCAGTCGGAAAATACTTTCTTTTAACGAATAATGAAAATAGTTTCTAAAAGCGTTAAAGAAACGCAGGCAATAGCGGCTAAACTTGCCGAAAAAATTTTTAAAAAAAAGCGTTTGGTGAATCATGCCGTTGTTGTCGCTTTGAGCGGAAATTTAGGAGCCGGTAAGACAACTTTTGTTCAAGGATTCGCCAAGGCGCTCGGTATTAAGCGGCGCATCACAAGTCCTACTTTTATTTTGTTCCGAAAACATAAATTGCCGATGGGCGGACTTTATTTATATCATTTTGATTTATACCGTATTCGTAAAATAAAAGAATTGGAAATTATCGGATTTAAAAAAATTTTAGCCGAGCCGTCAAACATTGTTCTTATTGAATGGAGTGAAAAAGTAAAACGAGTTTTACCGCGAGACACTATTTGGGTAGAATTTAACTATGGAAGAAAAGAAACAGAACGTATTATTGCTTATAGACGCTAGCGCCCTGATTCATCGTTTTTTTCACGCCCTGCCTGTTTTAACCACCCCTGACAACAAACCTATTCAAGCTATTTACGGCTTAACCGCGACGCTTTTAAAAATTTTTCGCGAACAAAAACCGGATTATATCGCGGCGGCATTAGACCGACCGGAGCCGACTTTTCGAAAAGAGAAATTTAAAGAATATAAAATTCATCGTCCCGCGGCGGAAGACGCGCTGGTCGCGCAAATAATTCAAATGCCGCAAGTGTTTGAGAAATTTGGCATCCCCGCGTTTGATAAAGCCGGATTTGAGGCGGACGACATTATCGGAACAATTGTTGAAAAATTTAGAACGGAAAAAAACTTAAAAATTATCATTCTTTCCGGCGACTTAGACGTTCTTCAACTTGTTGAAAATGACAAAATAGTCGCCCAAATTATCAAAACCGGCCTCACGAATTTTTCCATATATAACGAAGAAGCGGTAATGCAGCGTTATTTGTTAAAGCCGTCTCAATTAGTTGATTATAAAGGATTAGTTGGAGATACTTCTGACAATATTCCCGGTGTAAAAGGCATTGGCCCGAAAACCGCAGCGGAATTATTAAATGATTTTAAAAATATAGAAGGAATTTTTGACAGCTTGACCATTATTGTTCCGAAAACAGCTAAAAAATTAGATGGCCAGCAAGACATTGCCCTCCTTTCAAAAGAATTAGCCACTATTAAGCGCGATGTCCCGATAGAAATAAATTCCATTAAAGAATTAGAAGCGCGGCCTTTAGATAAAAAAGAACTTTCTGATTATTTTATCCAGCTGGGCTTTAAATCTTTGATTGAAAGAATAAATGTCTAAAACTAAAATAGAAATCGCCAAATGGCTTCTTGATCCCGATAAAGAGCGGGTTTTGCCCGATGATTTAGTTTTATTGGAAGCGCGCTTGAAAGAATTGGGACTGGAAAAAATTTATAAAGAAATTGAATTGCCGTTGGTAAAAATTTTAGAAGAAATGCGGAATGAGGGAATTAAAGTTGATTTAAAATTACTGAAAAAGTTTTCTAAAAATTACGCGAAAAAAATTAATTCTTTAGAAAAACAAATTTATAAAAAGGCAGGGTTTTTAAGAGGCGGATTTAATATCAATTCCCCAAAACAGCTTTCAGAAATCTTGTTTGAAAAACTTAAAATTTCCAAGGAGGGAGTGTCAAAAACCAAAACAGGAAATTATTCCACAGATGTTGAAAGTTTACTGACTATTCAAAGCCGCCATCCGATAGTCGGTTTAATTTTAAAATACCGCGAAGTTTTTAAGATTCAATCCACTTACATTGAGCCGTTGCGAAAGCTGGCGGATAAAAATCAACGGGTCCATACGACTTTTGCGCAAACAGGAACCGCCACCGGCCGCTTAAGTTCTCAAAATCCTAACTTGCAGAATATTCCCCCTGTTATTCGGGAAGTTTTTATTGCCGAAAAAGGATATGTCTTGGTTTCTTTTGATTATTCGCAAATCGAGCTTCGGGTTTTAGCTTCCGTTGCTAAAGATAAAAAAATGACGGAAGCGTTTAAAAACGATTTAGATATTCATAAACTGACCGCTTCGCAAGTTTTTAACGTTGGCCTTAAAGAAGTGACGAAAAAGCAAAGAAGTTTCGCTAAAACTTTAAATTTCGGAGTTATTTACGGAATGGGGCCGTTTGCTTTCGCTCGCGCCACCGGACTTAGCGTGATGGAAGCGGAAAAATTCATTAAAGAATATTTTAACGATTTTGCCGAAATAAAATTATGGCGGGAAAAAACGATTGAAGGCGCGAGAAAAAACGGTTATGTGGAGAATTTAAACGGAAGGAAAAGATGGCTTCCGGAAATTACTTCTTTTAATTGGCGGCTTGCCGGCGAAGCCGAACGGGCAGCGATGAACATGCCGATACAAGGGCTTGCCGCCGATATTATAAAATTAGCAATGATTAAGGCGGCTAAAGTAAAAGGCGCGAGGATGTTGTTGTCTATCCATGACGAATTGATATTTGAAATAGGCAAGAAAGTTTTAAAAAATAAAATTTTGGAAATTAAAGAAATTATGGAATCGGCATATAATTTAAAGGTTCCGCTAAAAGTTGACGTAGCAATGGGATATGCCTGAACTACCGGAAGTACAAACAGTCGTTAATGATTTAAATAAAAAAGTAATCGGCCGTAAGATTGCCGGCGTTTGGTTTGATTGGCCGAAGATGCTGAAAGATCCGTTAGATCAGAGAAAAGACAAAATTGCCCATAAGCATGTTAAGGTTTTTGAAAAAACTGTTAAAGGCAAAAAAATTTTGAAGATAGCGCGCCGGGGGAAAAACATTTTAATTTATCTTTCCGGCGGACTAATGTTGTTAATCCACCAAAAAATGACGGGGCATCTTTTGGTGGGTAAGTGGCAAGTCAACGGAAAAAAAATTACTCCTTTA
>Ga0208375_1003942_pt1 | contig 12105 bp, 16 predicted proteins | sample RifOxyD1_FD_184038 | JGI IMG/M metagenome (GOLD analysis project Ga0208375, IMG submission 184038) | Soil microbial communities from Rifle, Colorado - Rifle Oxygen_injection D1 (SPAdes) | ecosystem: Environmental > Terrestrial > Deep subsurface > Rock core/Sediment | place: Rifle, Colorado... | reverse complement strand
CCCGGATCACTCCGGGCCTTTTTTCGTCGTCAATCAGCGGCAATGCGCGGACTAGGTCGGCATGAACGGCTTGGCCGCCTTCTTGTCGCGCTTCTCGGCCTTCTTCTCCTTCATGGACTTGGCCGGTTTCTTCTTCTGTTCCTTCTTCTGGTCCATACCCTTGCTCATGTGCTTCTCCTCGACGCGATTGCGCTGGACTGCGGGTCGCAGTCGGCCCACGGAGTATGCGCCGGGGGCGTTGGGAACGGGCATTCCGGTGGCAGGTTGCGACGACCACACCCCCAGGCGCCGGCGGGCAGAACAGGACCGGCTCCCGTGCGCTTCCCGCCGCGCATGAGGGTCCTCGGCGCCTGCGCCGCCGCCCGAACGCGACACGTGGCCACGATGCCGTCCTAACGCCGTGGCGTGCACCCTGACGGCTCCCCAACGTATTTCCGGAGCCCACATGCGCGCACGTAACGCCCTTCTTCTGCTCTGTCTGATCGCGCCGGTGCTGGCTGCATGCAGCGACCCGGCCGGGCCCGCGGACGAGACCGCGCCGTCCACCGATGCCGCGCGCGTCGACGAGCCCGCCGATCCATCCAGCCCGGAGGCCGTGACCGGGCCCGGAACGACCGAAATGCCCGGGGCGACCGACCCGGCGGCTGGCGAAGGGCCGACACGCGGCGGCGATGGTTCGCAGATCACCCTGCAACCGCTGACCCCCGGCCAGTTGGAGGACGTCGAGTTGCCGGGTGAACTGGCCTGCAGCTTTGCCGACGACACCGGGGCCACGCTGCTGCTGGCGCGTGCCGACGTCACGCCTGACGGCATGGTCCGCGGCGCGGTGAACAACAACGGATACGTCGAGGCAATGGGCAACGGCCGGGCGGGCGGCTTCAACGACCTGGTCGATGGCATCACGCTGAGCGGCAAGGGGATGACGGTGGTGCTGGCGCGCGGTGCGGCGCAACCCACGGGCAACGAGTCCACGCAGCACGTGGCGACGCTCACCGTGCAGCGGGCCGACGGCGCCGAGCGCACGTACGACGGTCTGCTGACCTGCGGGCCGTGAGTGGAATGGGTGCGCCGGCACTGCCGGCCGCCTGTCGAATTCCTGCCGCCTCGCTCGTCGTCCTCCAGCAACCTGACATCAGGCCAATGGAGCACGACATGCTGAGACTCTACGGAACACCGCCGACGCGGGCGCTGCGCGTCATCTGGCTGCTCAATGAACTGGGCTTGGAGTACGAGTCCCGCCCGCTGGACCTCATGGCGGGCGAGGCCACGCAGTCGCCGTTTGTCGATCTGAATCCGGCCGCCAAGGTACCGGTGCTGGTGGACGGGGACGTGGTGCTGGCCGAGTCGGCCGCCATCCAGCTGTACCTCGCGGAGAAACACCCCGAAGCGGGTCTCATTCCTGCGGCGCTGGAGGACAGGGGGCAGATGTACCGCTGGATGTTCTTCCTGGTCACCGAGATCGAGCAGCCGCTGTGGCGCATCGCGCGCCACACCTTCATCTACCCCGAGCACAAGCGCCTGCCGCAGGACGTCGCACTCGCGCGCAAGGAGTGCCTGGCGATGGTGGCGGTGCTCGAGCGCCACATGGACGGCCGGGAGTTCATCGTCGGCGACCGGCCCAGCGTCGCCGACTTCAATGCCGCCTATACGCTGGACTGGGCGAACGAGGAGGAGATGCTGGGCGATGCGCCGCGCCTGCGCGCCTACCTGCAATCGATGTACGCACGCCCGACCGCGCCGCCGACCATCGCCGAAGCATTCGCGGCGTCGGCATGACCCGCGCGGACAGGAGCACGTTTATGACTGCCGAACCCCGGGCCAAGGGCCCCGCGTCGTACTTTCCGTCGATCGAGAAGACCTACGGAAAGCCCGTGAAGTACTGGCTGGACTTGCTCGACCCGATGCGCGACCGCACGCACATGCAGCAGGTCGCGTTCCTGAAGTCAGGACACGGCCTGGGGCACGGGCACGCCAACGCCCTGGTGGCGTATCACCGGTCGCAACGCGACGCGGGCTAGGGGTTGCGTCCCCGGGGCCGTCGACACGCATCGGACACGCTGTCCGGTCGAAGCCGGCCCGGGCGTTTGCCCCGGGGGATACACCACCCGGGGACCCCCGACGCATGCGCCTGCCCATCTGCCTGTCCCTGCTGCTGGCCAGCGCGCCGGTCACCGCCCAGCGGTACGACGGCCCGATCATCGACGTGCACCTGCACGTCGGCCCGGCCGCGCCCGGTGCGCCCAACCCGGCGACCGGTGAACCCACCACCGCCGAAACCGATGCGCAGCGCGAGACCATGACACTGGAGCGGATGCGCCGGCACGGCATCGTGCTCGGATTGGTGAGCGGCCCCGACGCGGCGATGGCCAGCATGCGACGTGCGGGAGGCGACAGCATCCGGGCCGGCGCGTTCCTCGACGACGGGCGCACGCCGCTGCCGCCGCCCGAGGTGCTGCGCGCGGCGTTCGAACGCGGCGAGCTGCAGGTGATGGGCGAGATCGCCGCGCAGTACCACGGGCTGGATCCGGCCGATGCGTGGTTCGAGCCCTACCTGGCGCTGGCTGAGGAGTTCGACATCCCCGTCGGCCTGCACACCGGGCTGGCGCCGCCGGGTGCCGCGTACGGCTGCTGCCCGGAGTTCCGCATCGAACTGGGCAACCCGCTGCGGCTGGAGCCGATGCTCAAGCGCCATCCGAAGCTGCGCGTATGGTTGATGCACGCGGGGTGGCCGTTCCTGCAGGAGACCAAGGCGCTGCTCTACATGTATCCACAGGTGCATGCGGACCTGTCGGTGATCAACTGGATCATTCCGCGCGGGGAGTTCCACGACTACCTCCAGGCGCTGGTGCAGGCCGGCTTCACCGATCGGTTGATGTTCGGCTCCGACCAGATGGTGTGGCCCGAGGCGATCACCCTGGCGGTGGAGGGTGTCGACAGCGCACCGTTCCTCACGCCGGCGCAGAAGCGCGCGATTTTCCACGACAACGCGGCGCGTTTTCTCAGGCTGGACGGGAAGCGGCAACCGAATGGAGCGGGGCAGGCGGACCTGGCCGACCAGGCAGGCGGGGCGACGGCAACGCTCCGCGACCGTTGATTGCACGCGCTACATCGGCGCGACCGCATGGCCGGTCTAGAATCGTCCGATGGAATATCAACTGGTGATCAAGTTCTGGCGCAAGTCGCTGACCGATGAGACGTTCCTCGAATCGATCGAGCGCGAGCTGGCCGAGGCCCTGGGCAGTGCCGCGGTGCTCGAGGGTTACGACGTCAGCCCTAAGGAGATCAACCTGTTCATGCTGACGGACGATCCGCGGCAGTCGTTCCGGCGGAGCCGCGACGTGCTGACCCGGCTGGGCGTCGAGAACGGCGTGTCGGCCGCGTACCGGTTGCAGGGCGGCGCGAAGTTCACCTCGGTGTGGCCGCTGCGCGCGATGCGCAAGTTCACCCTGCCGTGATCGCGTCGCTCCTCGTGCGGAGCGGTCGGCGTTTCTGTAGGGGGGTGTACGGCAGGCAGCGTCAGAAGCGTCGCGTCCCCCACCCCAGTCGCCGACGTCGCACTGGCCCGAGAACTCGGTCACCGCGTCGATCCTGATGTGACCCGGGCGCCGGTCGACCGTCAGCTGCAGGCGGTTCATCCCGTTGAGCCGGTACCGCGCGCTGATCCGGTCGGGTGGGACTGCCAGCAGGTCGGCGAGGCATGAGCGGCCCCAAGCCGCTGCCATACACAAAGACACCGGCGGGACTTGGCCACGCCGGTGTCGGTAAACGCTGTATCGGACCTGTTACGACCTGGAGGAGGCACCGCCGGTCGGAGCCTGCACCTTGTCGTCCTTGTGGTCTTTCATCCCCTTGTCGTTCCGCCCGCCGGACAATGCGCCGGGCGCGCTCACGCGGGTCTCACCGCGCGGCTCGCGAGTGCGCGTGCCGGTGCGGGACGGAGGAGCGGCCTGCGGCGTGCCGCGCGTGTCGTTGTCGTTGATCATGTCATGTCACCTTCGAAAGGACCCGGGCGTGCCGGGTTGGTACGGCCGAAGCCGAAGTCCCACCGGGGCGGGACGAAGGGGCTCAGTGGGGACGCGAACGAACGAATCGTTGGCTGAGTGCCGCTACGACATTGCATCGCAGTGCCCAGGCACCATGCGCTTGCGGGGGTGACCGGGAGGTTACGGGTGCAGGACCGTACCGGGCGACCTGTGTGTCCTCGCGCAGGCCGGCTGCCCGTGCGTCTGCCCGATCGCCCACGCGGGCGGGGAGTGGGCGATCATGGCCCGGAGGGCGGTGGACGCCGGGAGGCGAGGGGACGTGGACTTCCTGAAGATCCTGAAGTCGCTTGAGGACTTCGTTTACGAAGCGCTGATCTGGCTGGTGCTGCTGCCGCAGACGCTGGTGCGCATCGTGATGCACCCGCGCAGGATGGCCGCCTATGCCGAGCGCGAGCTTGCCCGTGACGACGAACAGCGCTTTGGCGATGCGATCAGTCCACCGCTGCTGCTGATCCTGTGCGTGCTGATCGCCCACCTCGTGGACATGGCCCTGCGGGTTCCGACGCCCGCGGAACACAACACCCTGGCCGAGGCGGTCCTGTCCTCGGAGCAGAACCTGCTTCTGTACCGGACCGTTGCCTTCGGGGTCTGGGCGCTGGTGGGCGCGGGCTGGTTCCTGCGCGGCCATCGCCTGGACTTCAACCGCACGCGCCTCCGAGGGCCGTTCTACGAGCAGTGCTACCTGGTCGCGCCATTCGCGCTGGTGCAGTCCATCGCCACGTCGATGCTGCTCATGGGGGACCGGATGCTCGTGTACGGCATGGTGCTGGTGCCGGTGGCCACGCTCTGGTTCTGGCTGGCCCAGATCGACTGGGTGCGCCACCGCGCCGGATTCCGGTTGCGCACCAGCGTGCTCGCGGCGACGGTCACGCTGGTGGCCGGGGCCTTGGTCAACGCGGCATTGGGCTACGTGCTGCTGCATGTGTCTGTCGGCCCGTGAGCCGAATGCGCCCGGGCCGGGCGCGCCAGGTTGCACGCGATAATGGCGGTCCACATCCACCGCCTGCCCGCATGACCATCGTCCTGACCGACTTCGCCCGTCCCCGCCTGTTCCCGCGCGAGCCGCGGCGCAACACGATCCAGGACGTGACGCCGGAGGCCTTCGAGCGCCACCTCAACGACACGCCGCCGTTGAAGGTGCTCGACGGCTACGCGCCGTTCTGCAAGTTGCACGTGCACCGCAACTGGACGTCCACGCGCTGCCTGTCGGTGCCGATCACCGACGGTAACCGCCACCTGCTGCGCTCGGACTACGAAGCGCGCACGAAGGACGAGTTGCCGGTGCTGGTGCGCTGGTTCGAAGGCATCGACCCGCCGGTGGCCGAGTACCTCATCGTCATCCTCTACAGCCGCGACCAGCTGGCGAAGGAGGGAACCGACATCGACGCCGACTGGGGCGTCGTCGGCTGCATGTACACCGCCGAGCCGGAGGAAACCCCGATGGCGCCGATCACGATGCTGCGCAACGCGCTGGGCGTGGAGGAGGGCGGTTCCGGCGTGCCGCTGGACCGGGAGGCGTATGCGCGTAGCGTGGCGTTCTGGCGCACGCACGCCAACTGGCGCGGGTAGGCCGGCCCCCCGCCGATTCGCGCGGGCCGGGGTGGCCGGGTCGGGTGCCGCGAGTTGACATGGATCAATGGTGGCCGGCCCAGCAAGCGGCACGCTGGCCTTGTTCCCTTCAGGATGCTGCCGTGGACGCCAGCACACCGTTCCGTTATCCGCGCCGGATTCGCTGGATCCACTGGCTGAGCGTGGCACTGGTCGCGCTGGCGTACCTGACCTCCGAGTCGGCCGAATCGCTGGACGGTGGAGGGCCTGGCGCGTGGCACGTGCTGTCCGGCCTTGCACTGCTGCTGCTGTTCGTCCCCCGACTGTTGGTCCGGATCGGTGCCGGGCATGCGCCTCCGTCACGCTCGCTTTGGGAGGCGTGGTCGGCGCGGTTGGTGCATCTCGCGCTGCTGCTCTTCGTGGTGGTGCAGCCGCTGTTGGGCATCCTGTCGGTATGGGCGGAAGGCCACGGGCTGCCCGTCCCGTTCACCGGGTGGGAAGTGGGTCCATGGATCGTCCCCGGCGAGGGGTGGGGCGACGCGCTGGAAGACCTGCACGAAGACGTGGGCAAAGCGTTCTACGCGGTCATCGCGCTCCACGCGCTGGCGGCCTTGTGGCACCAGTTCATCCGGAGCGACGGCGTACTGCGTCGCATGTGGTGACGTACTCACGCCTCGCGGCCAGGGGCGTGGCCTTGCCGGTGCGTGGACGCGCAGTGGTCTACGGTGCTCATCCCTGATTGGAGGACCGACCATGACGACTTCCCCGAACGACGACGCGCGCGCATCCGACAGTGCACGCAAGCCTGACCCGTCCGGTAATGACGACACGACGCCCAACCCCCGCGAGGGCCTCGATCGCGAAGTCGGCGATCTCGAGGATGCGGACGCGGTCGAGCAGGACGGTGCGCTGCCGGGTCGCGTTGGCGGAGGGTTGGCCGGCGGCTGAGAGGCGCCTTCAAAGTCGAAGCGGCGCGTTCAGCGCCGGGCTTCGCGATCCTCCGCCTCCTGCACTGCTTCGATGCGGTCGTAACAGCGCCTGCGGCTCCATTGCCAAAGACGCTTGCGGGCCACTGGGCGCGAACAGATAGGTCCGCGTTACCCTTCCGGGCCCACGATCACCGGCCCCGGACATGCCACGCCTGTTCACGCTCGCTCTCCTGCTGGCTGCAATGACACCCGCGCACGCACGGCCGCCCGTGTTCGACATGCACGTACACCTGCGGGATGGCGCGGCGTCGGCCGAGGCGTTCGAGGCGCGGCAGGTGGACGACGATGTCGACCTGGGCGCCTACGGCGCCATGTGGTTCGGCGGCCCGCACCAGGCATTGGAGGGGCAACTGGAGCAGGTGCGTGCGGGGAACGACCGCATCATCGCGCTGGCGGCGGCCAACCCGAAGGTGCTGCCGATCGCCACGGTCCACCCCTACGACGGCGAGGCCGCGCTGGCCGAGCTGGCGCGCGTGGCCGGGCAGGGCGTCAAGGTGCTGAAGATCCATCCGCATACGCAGCGCTTCGACCTGGCCGACCCGCGCGTGCTGGCGCTGGCCCGGCGTGCGGGCGAGCTGGGCGTGGTGGTGCTGACGGACAACGCGGGCATCGTCGCCGACGACAGCGAGGACCTGTTCAACCTCGCCCTCCGCGCGCCGGACACGCAGTTCGTTTTCGCCCACATCGGCGGGCTGGATTTCCGGTTCTGGAACGTGCTGGCGCTGGCGCGCACGGCCGAGGGCGTCTTCGCCGAGAACATCCACTTCGACATTTCAGCGATCACAGTGCTGATGGCGGATGCGCCGATCGAGGACGAGTTCGTCTGGACGCTGCGCAACGTCGGCATCGATCGCATCCTGCTCGGTTCCGACCACCCGCAGCTGTCGCTGGCCGATACGGTCGATGCATTGGAGCGCCTGGGCCTGACGCCGGAGGAGACGGCGAAGATCCGCTGGGGCAACGCGCAGCGGCTGTTCGGGCTGGAGTGACCCGGCACCGCCCTGCGCGCGCGCGGGTCCGAGCGGATTACCGACCAGGAGACGTGCGATGAAGATCGATGGCTCATGCCACTGCGGCAAGGTCCGCTTCAGTTGCGAGGCGTACGCGCCGGTGCCGTTCCTGCATTGCTACTGCTCGATCTGCCGCAAGACCGCCGGCGGCAGCGGCAGTGCGATCAACCTCGGTGCGCGCGCCGACACGCTGGAGGTCGAAGGGCGCGAGCATCTGGGCGTGTATCGCGCGCGCATCCCGGAGGACGACGGCGGGTGCCGCATCAGCTCCGGCCAACGGCACTTCTGCACCGGATGCGGCAGCGCGCTGTGGTTGTTCGACCCGGAGTGGCCGGAGCTGGTGCATCCGCACGCATCGGCCATCGATACGCCGCTGCCGGACGCGCCGGAGCGGATCCACATGCTGCTGGATTCGAAGGCCAACTGGGTGCGGGTACCGGACGGGTCGGATGACGTGCACGTCGACGGGTTCCCCGAGGAGTCGCTTGAAGACTGGCACCGCCGGCACGGGTTGCTCGACGGCGGCTGACGCCGGTCAGGTGCGGGCGCGCGCCACCGGCAACTGCCAGCCGTAGCGCATCGCCATGAACCGCAGTGCGAAGCCTGCAACCGCGCCAGCCACCGCCACCGGCGTGGCCGGCAGCGACAGCGCGTCGCCGCAGACCACCACGGCCGCGCCCAGCAGCGCGGCAACCGCGTACAGCTCGCGCTGCAGCACGCCGGGCACCTGCATCACCAGCACGTCGCGCACCATGCCGCCACCGATGCCGGTGAGCACGCCCAGCATGACGGCGCCCACGGGGCCGACACCGTAGGCCAACGCCTTGTCGGCGCCGATCACCGCGAACAGGCCCAGCCCGATTGCGTCGAACAGCTGCACCGGATTGCGCAGGCGTTCGATCGTCTCGTAGCGGTAGAACGTCGCCAGGCCGGCGAGCGCAGAGATCGCGAGGTAGCGCCAGTCGACCAGCGCGACCGGTGGCGTGGCGCCGAGCATGGTGTCGCGGGCGATGCCGCCGGCGGTCGCCGCGGCAAAGGCCAGCACCAGAACGCCGAACAGGTCCAGGCCCTTGCGCGCGCCCGCCGTCGCGCCGCTGATCGCGAACGCGAACGTGCCGATGAAATCGATGGCGGTGACGAAACCGGAGTACATGGCGGGGCCGGGCAGGACGGCGGGGTGGCCCGGCATCGTACCGGAGCCTCTGCGCCGCGCCATTGGCGGTCAGGCGGTTACGAGGTAGCGGTCGCGGCCGGCGTCCTTGGCCTGGTAGAGCGCGGCGTCGGCGCGCGCCAGCAGCGCATCGGCGCTCTCGCCGGGTCGGTGGCGGGCGACCCCGGCGGAAAACGTGATCGGGTCACCGTCGACACGGGCGGTCGCGACCGAGCAGCGGATGCGATCCAGCACGCAGCCGATGCCCTCCAGGTTGCCCGTCATCACCAGCAGGAACTCCTCGCCTCCCCAGCGGCCGATCGCATCGGTCTCGCGCAGCTGGGCCGCGGCTCGGGTGGCGAAAGCCCTGAGCACCTCGTCGCCCGCCGCGTGCCCCAGCGCGTCGTTGACCGACTTGAAGTGGTCGATGTCGAGGATGGCGATACAGAACGGCGAGATCCCGCGCGACGACAGCGCGATGCTCCTCTCAAGAAGCGTACGCATCCACCGCCGGTTCGCGATGCCGGTGAGTTCGTCGCTCACGGCCAGCCGCTCGACCTCCGACAGCGCCTGCGCGAGGGCTTCGCGCTGGTCGCGCAGCTTCTGCCGCAGCCCGGACAGGCGCGCGGCGATCACCGCAAGCGCCGGCAGGACGACCACCATCATCAGCACGTTGTTCACGTCCAGCCGGAGCGGCGACACCTCGCCCTGGGCCGGGATCAAATCGGGGTGCCACACGCGCAAGAGCACCGCTCCGACCAGGCTGGTGACGGCCAGCACCGTGAGGAACGCGATTTCGCGCCAGCGCAGGGCGAATGCACCGAAGGCGAAGATGACCATCAGCGGCAGCAGCGCCGATGTCCGCATCGGGCCGCAGATGAGGTAGCCCCAGTTCACCGCGAGCACGCCCATCGAGAGCTGCCACACCGTCAACGACGGGTCCCGGTAGCGCTCGGTCCATCCGCTACGGAGCGCCACGTAGCCGACGGCCAGTACACAGAACACGAAGCCCAGCCACACCATGAGGGCGCCGGAGTCCATCCACCCCTGGCCCACGCCCGTGGTCAGCAATGCTGCTGCGCCGACGTACACCAGGCTGGCGATCAACCATTGGACCAGCCGCAGCCGACGCCGCGGGTCGCGGCTGGCCACCAGGTCGACCACAGTGGACGCCATTCCCATCCGAACCCTCGCGCCGGGGCGCCCGCGTGGGTGCCTCGCCGGGAATATCGGCAGCGGCGGCGTGGACTTGACTGGACGCGTTCACCGCGCAGGCCCGGGCCCGGCGTCAGGCCGTCCGCTTAACAGGGGCTCCGGTAGGGTGCCTGTCCCTTGCCTGCAGTCGATCGCCATGAACACACCCGTCTACCGCCGTGCCCGCTACGCCCGTCGCGGACCTGCGCCTCACGAGCTGGTGCAGGTCGAGGACTTCACGCCGCCCCCGCTGGAGGCCGGCCAGGTGCGCGTCGAAGTGCTTGCCGCCCCGATCAACCCGTCCGACCTGATGACGATCACCGGCGATTACGGGCAGTTGCCGCCGCTGCCGGCCGTGGGCGGCAACGAAGGGGTCGGGCGGGTGGTTGCAGTCGCACCGGGTGTCGATGCGATCCGTGAAGGCCAGCGGGTCCTGCTGCCGGTGGGCATCGGCACCTGGGCCACGCACGTGACCGCACGGGCCGACGCACTGGTCCCGCTGCCGGATGCCGGCGACCCCGTGCAACTGTCGATGCTGGCGATCAATCCGCCCACGGCGGCGCTGCTGCTGCAGGACTTCGTGGACCTGCAGCCGGGCGAGTGGGTCATCCAGAACGCCGCCAACTCCGCCGTCGGTGGCTACGTGGTGCAGTTGGCAAAGGCGCGCGGCCTGCGCACCGTGAATGTGGTGCGGCGCGAGTCCGCTTGCGCGCAGGTGGCCGACGGCGCCGATGCCGTGCTGGTCGATGGCGATGACCTGGCCGAGCGCGTCCGCGACGCAACGGGCGGCGCAAAGATCCGCCTGGGCATCGATGCGGTCGGTGGCGCCGCGACGGACCGGCTGGCGCAGGCGTTGGCTGCCGGGGGCACCATCGTCAATTACGGCGCGATGGGCGGCGGCGCATGCGAACTCTCACCCCTGGCGCTGATCTTCCGGGGCATTACGCTGCGCGGCTTCTGGCTGGCCCGCTGGTTCGAGCAGTCCACGGCCCCGCAGCGCGCCGACCTGTTCGGCGCGCTCGCGCGGCAAATCATCAATGGCACGCTGCACGCGCCGGTGGCGCGCCGCTACTCGTTGGACGCCATCGCCGATGCGCTGGCCGCCGCGGGGGAGGGCGGGCGCGACGGCAAGATCGTGCTGGTGCCCAATGGCGACCCGAAATCGGGCGACCCGATGTCGACATAAGCATCCGCGCTGCAGGGCGCCGTGCCCGTGTCTGCAGGCGGAGTACCGCAGCCGGCACCCGCCGCCTTTGACAGGACGGGTGGCCGGCGCGTCTTTCAGGCGGTCGCGGTCGCTTCTTCCAGCGTGGGGTAGTCGATGTAGCCCTTTGCGCCGCCGCCGTAGAACGTGTCGCTGTCGGGGGTATTGAGGGCCGCATCCTGACGCAGGCGCACCGGCAGGTCCGGGTTGGCCAGGAACGGCACGCCGAACGCCACCGCGTCAGTCCGCCCGGACGCCACCGCGTCCAGCGCCATCGCCCGGTCGTAACCGTTGTTGACGATCCACGCACCGCTGAAGCGGCGGCGCAGCGCGGCGTAGTCGAACGGCGCGATGTTGCGGTCGCCGCCGGTCGCGCCTTCGATCATGTGGAGATAGGCGATGCCCAGCGTGTCCAGTCTCTCCACGGCGCGCTCGAACAGCGGTTGGGGATCGCTGTCGCGCAGGTCGCCGGCCGGCGTCACCGGTGACAGCCGCACGCCCACGCGGCCCGCGCCGATCTCGTCGGCCACCGCCTGCACCACCTCGAACAGGAAACGTGTGCGGTTCTCGATGCTGCCGCCGTAGGCATCGTCGCGATGGTTGGCGCGGTCGCGCAGGAACTGGTCGATCAGGTAGCCGTTGGCGCCGTGGATCTCCACGCCGTCGAAGCCGGCCTCGATGGCGTTGCGCGCGGCCGTGCGGAACTCCTCGACCACGCCGGGGATCTCGTCTAGCGCGAGTGCGCGCGGTTCGGACACGTCCACGAAGCCATCGGCGGTGAAGGTCTTGGCATTGGCGCGAATGGCGCTGGGTGCGACCGGCTGCACGCCGTCGGGCAGCAGGCTGGTGTGCGAGATGCGGCCCACATGCCACAGCTGGACGACGATGCGCCCGCCCTTGGCATGCACGGCGTCGGTGACTGCGCGCCATCCATCGACCTGCTCCTGCGTGTAGATGCCCGGCGTGT
>Ga0208375_1003940_pt1 | contig 12108 bp, 6 predicted proteins | sample RifOxyD1_FD_184038 | JGI IMG/M metagenome (GOLD analysis project Ga0208375, IMG submission 184038) | Soil microbial communities from Rifle, Colorado - Rifle Oxygen_injection D1 (SPAdes) | ecosystem: Environmental > Terrestrial > Deep subsurface > Rock core/Sediment | place: Rifle, Colorado... | reverse complement strand
AGCTCCTGCAAACACCGGTATTGTCCGCAAATCCAATGTGGCTTATGACAAAATACTCGGTGTGGTAACTGACCGTGGAACTAGTTTTAATAATCCTGAAGACACCAGACAGAAAAGCGAGAGCTTTGCCAATGTCGGTCTATTGGGGCATATTATTACAAAAGTGACTAACGAAAATGGACCTATTGAAGCTGGAGACTTTTTGACTTCTTCAGAGACTAGAGAGGGTTTTGCGATGAAGGCAACTAGGAGTGGCTATATATTGGGTCAAGCTCTGGAAGACTTTACAGGAGAGGGTATAGGAGATACTGGAATGGTGACGGCGTTTGTCAGCCCCGAATATAGAGTGATAGAAAATACTTTTGTCCTTGGAGAAGAAGATAATCAGTTAATCACTCATATTGAAAATTCACTTTCAATTAGCGCCACTTCTTCAAGTGCTATCTTTATGATAAATCAAAAGGGCAGTGGCGACCTGCTTCAACTTCAACAAAACGGGATTGACAGATTGTTGGTCAAAAATGATGGTTCTATTAAAGTCTTTTCAAATATGGCATCAACTGCCGATAACTCTATCTTTGCTATAGAAAACACGGGAGGAGAAATCTTTAGTATAAAAAGCAATGGTGATGCAAACATTTATGGCAATTTGAAGATTGCTGGAAATATTTATGCAAGCAAAGATACGGCAGGAAGCGCGGTAATAACAATGGGCAACAATTCAACTAAAGTCGCTTTTGAAAAACCTTACGCAGGAGCGCCTAAAGTGGTGGTGACAGTGCTTGGTTTGCCAGAAGGGCCTTATGGAGTGGTTGATAAGACGGAAGAAGGGTTTACTATCCTTATGAATGGGGTAGCTCAAAAAGATATCAAATTTGATTGGGTCGCTATCTATCAGCCAGAAGAAGTGAATTCTATATCGGGTTTGATGAGTATTATCTCTGGAAATTATGATGATGGGTTTGGAGAGATAGTGATAGTGCCTGATATAGATATCGCGACAGAAACTTCAACTTCAACTGCGACTTCAACTTCAACCGCTACAAGCACCGACCCAGTCATTGGAGAGGTTGCAGGAACTTCAACCACAACTCCTTCGGTGATAGAGGAGACAGCAACTACCACTCCAGATGTGTTGGTTGAAGAGGAGTTGGTGTCAGAAACACAAACTGAAACAACGCCAGAGCCAGAGCTAGTGCCAGAACCATCTGATACTTCTACGACTACGCCAGTAATATGATTATGAAAAAAAATTTTAAAAAAATAAATTTAAAAGGCAAAGCTACTGTATTTGTTGATTGGGCTAACGTGCACGGTTGGACAAAATCTCTAAAATCAGAAATTGATATTAATATTCTTTATAAATATTTAAAATCTTACCCAAGTATTAAAGAGGTTTGTATGTATTTTGGGAAAGATAATCATCCGAAATCAGAAGAATTTTTGGAACAGGCGGAAAAAATTGGATATAGAATTATTACAAAACCCGTTAAATATATTTTTATTACAAAGCTAAAAGGTAAGGATATTTTGAAAAGAAAATGTGATTTTGATATGGAAGTTTGCATTGATGTTCATACGAAAATTGCGGAAAAGTTTGATAGTTTTATTTTTCTTACCGGAGATGGGGATTATGAACCGCTTTACAGATTACTTATAGAATTAAAAAAGCAAGTAGTGGTAATTTATGCTAAGGGACATTTGGGTAGAGAAATTTGGAGTATAAAAAAAGGTCTATTTAAAGCCCAATTGAAGAATCTTATGGATATATAAAATCGTCCCCCCCAACCTTGCGGTCGGGGGGGCGTGATTAGAAATAGTATAGCAAAACCAAAAAATATGTCAAGAAAAATGTGGACAAAAAAAATTAAAATAATATTGACGGCAGGATTACTCCTTGCTTTATTGGTTTTGATATTTGGGACAAATTTGTTTTCTGCAAAAACAGTTGAAGCTGGTTGGTTTGCGAGCGGTGGCACTTGGGGTTACAGAAAAGCTATTACCGTTGATGCAGACAAGGTGTCTGGTTCATCTGCTTTAACTGATTTTCCTATGCTTTTTTCGGTGACTGATGGTGATTTGGCTTTTACTGATTTTGATGGAAATGTGGCTTCAAGCACAGCGGGCGATATTGTCTTTACTTCTTCTGACGGCGTTACCAAACTCTCCCACGAAATTGAATACTACGCTTCTACAACCGGAGAAATAGTGGCTTGGGTCAAAATACCTTCACTTTCTAATAGTGTTGATACTACTATATATATTTATTATGGAAACGCCGCCGCCGACGACCAGCAGGACGCGGCTAATGTTTGGGATAGCAACTATATGATGGTTCAGCATTTATCTGAAGACCCATCCGGCTCGGCTCCCCAAATGCTTGATTCAACTGCTAATAACAATGACGGAACTTCATCAGGCACAATGACCACAAGTGACCAAGTGTCAGGGAAAATAGACGGGTCTTTGGAATTTGATGGAAATTCAACACAAGATGACTTGATTACTGTGCCCAACAGTTCTGTTTGGGACAATATAACTACGGCTATTACTATAAGTGCTTGGGTAAATCCTAACAGTGTCGGAGCTTTGGGTTATCGTAGTGATATTATTCAAAGGTCATCTGGTAATAATGATTGGTGGTTCAATCTTCAAAATTCAGGTAAATTGAGTTTTTATGCCGATAATATTACAGGCGGAACATATAAACAATCCACGAGCGTTATTAACGAAAATGAACTTTCTTATGTTGTTGTAAGCTATGATGATGTAAATGATATTAGGTTTTATATTAATGGAACTTATATTAATACAGTTGCGGCGAGCGGAAGTTTTATAACTACTGATAACCTTGTTTATTTTGGCGCAAATCACAACGGTCCTTCTACTGTTTTTCGCGGTATTATTGATGAACTTAAAGTTTCTAATATTGTTCGTTCTACTGACTGGATTGCCACCGAATACAACAACCAATCTTCGCCTTCCACTTTTTACACTTATGGGTCTGTATCAACAGAAGCCGGTTTGGCTAAAATGGGAGTGAGAGTTATTGGTGAGACATCCGGGTTAGATTGGTACTCTACCGGCGGGGTTTGGACTGACAGAAAACAAATTACCATTGACCATAATAAAGTGGCTACAGATGTAGGAACCGAAAATTATACCGGCTTCCCAATGCTCTTTTCGGTGATTGACGCTGATTTAAAAGATACCGGCAACGGGGGAAGCGTGGGACAGGCGGATGGCGGGGACATTTTGTTTACTGCTTCTGACGGCACCACCAAACTCTCCCACGAAATTGAAAAGTATACTAACACTACCGGAGAGCTTGTGGCTTGGGTTAATCTGGGGAGCAATCTTTCCAGCACCACCGATACTACCATATATGTATATTACGGAGATAATGATGTCTCTGACCAATGGGACACAGCCGATGGCTCCAATGATGTTTTTGATTCCAACTATAAAGGTGTGTGGCATTTGCCTGATGGTTCAACACTTTCTTCTCTTGATTCAACATCAAACAATAATGATGGCACTCCGTCAGGAGGGACTGTTGCAATTGCCGGTAAGATAGACGGAGGAGCGAGCACGGGAAGCTATCATAATAATTATATAAGTTTAGGAACAGACTCAAGCATAAGTGTTGCTAGCAAAACGCAATATACTTTTGAGGGTTGGATAAAATTTACTAACACAAATGATAGCCAATTATTTTTTAGTCAGGCAATTTCAGGTGACTGGTGGAGATTTGCTTTAGGTTTATATGGCACTGATTGTGGTAGTAGCCAGATAGCTTTTATGACTAGAGATTCTTCAACCGGCGACACTGGGACCCGTGAAAGTATTTGTGGCACAGCCCCAACAGCTGGTCTCTGGTATCATTATGCGGCTGTTTACGATAGCGTTTCTGGTGCTAAAACTTTATATATTAATGGCTCTTCCTCTGCTACCACAGGTACTTCTGTAGGGGCTTTTACATCTACGGCTTCAGCCGGTATATCTATTGGAGAAAATTTGGACACTGGCTATACTTTTGGTGGTGTGGCCGATGAGGTCAGAGTATCAGCAACGGCACGCAGCGCCGACTGGATAAAAACAGGGTATAACAACCAGTCTTCGCCTTCTACATTTTATTCCTACGGCGCAACGCAGGCGGAAACTCGGCAAGATTCTTCCGGCAATCCCGTTCCCGCTATTAAAAGCAGGGGGGGAGTCAAATTCAGATAAAAATGTTTGTATATTTTTATTATTAAATGTTAATATAAATATTATGGATGAGATAAGATTTAATCAACCTCCTAAAGAGGAAATAAAAAAAGAAGAAAAAAGTAAAAGAAGTTTAAACTTTAATTTTAAAAAACTTTTGAAATGGTTTGGTATAGCGGTTATTTTAATTTTAGTTGTTGCTTTTGTTTTTTTGGGTAAAGATTTTTTGGGGGGACTTATTGATAATAATTCTAGCAATAAAAATGGCACTGAAATTAAAGGTGGAGATTATAGCGCCGTCTTTTTATCAAACGGACAAGTTTATTTTGGTAAATTGATTAGTAAAAATAATTCGGAGTTTGTTTTGACTGATGTCTATTATCTTCAGCTTTCAGGAAATGAGACATTGTCTTCAGAGACGAAACTAAACGAAACAACATTTTCACTTATCAAACTTGGTAATGAACTCCACGGTCCGATGGACGAACTTTTTATCATCACTTCACAAGTGCTCTTTTATGAAAACTTAAGGGAAGATAGTAGGGTGGTTCAAGCAATTAAAAATTATTCTAGCAAATAAAGGCATTTAAGCGTTTAAAAATATAAATATTTTGGCTTTTAGACTTATAAACACATTAAGGGTGTTTTAATGTGTATAAATGTTAGTATAATCATTATATTAATAGTTAATTTATGGGTATTAAAAATAAAAATACAAAAAATTAAAATCAAATTAGTCTATTATTTTATTTATAAATTCATTTAAAGACAATGACAAATATATTATCTCAAGTTTTATCAGGTCTTATTTCTATAACTTTTGCTTTACAGGGTATGGTTTTGCCTACTACCCAAAATTTAGGAGCGGTGGTTGTATCACAAAATACCGGTAACCAATGGTATGTCTCTCCGACTGGCAGTTCTTCCGGTAATGGGTCTCAAAGCAGTCCATGGGATTTGCAAACTGCACTTAACCACCCTTCTCAAGTGCAGCCCGGAGACACTATTTGGCTTTTGGCTGGTTCATATGTTACTCCCGGTTGGACATTTAATTCTAGATTGAAAGGAACAGCTCAAAATCCTATCAAAGTCCGTGGTGAAGCGGGAAAAAGAGTGACGATTGATGGCTCTATTAATGCAAAATCTTCCTATACTTGGTATATGGATTTTGAAATTTGGCAATCTAAAGCGAGAGGATCTGTCCGTGATACAGAATGTATTACCACCAATCCAGCTGTAAATTACGACCCAAACAATCCTGTCTTTGGTGATAAGTTTATTCACTTGGTTATTCACGATTGTTCAGCCAACGGTATCGGTGGTTGGCGTGGGGCTGAAGGAAATGAATTTTATGGCAACTTGATTTATTTTGTAGGTGATTGGCATTCTACGGAACATCGTGGAATTTACCACGGTATTTATGGTCAAAATGTTGCCAAGACAGGAGCGTATAAAGAAATGACAGACAACATTATTTGGGGCGGTTGGAATGAAGGTATTCAAACTTACAGTAGCGGCAATCCTGACACAGGTATTTCCAATTATAAAGTTACCGGCAACACAATTTTCTTGAGCGGTATTTTGTGGGGAAACTTAACTGACGATATTTTCGTAGCCAGTGGCCGAGGTGTGAAGAATTACTACATAGAAGAAAATATGACATATGGCGGACGAGGTAGCAGAGTCAGTATTTATAACGGTGTAGATTCAGGAAGAAATATAGTCATTCGCAATAACTATATGCAGGCGGAAATTACTGCTTTGCAACTTGCCAATACCGACGGTGGCGATGTTTCTGGCAATGTCTTTATATCAAAAAGTCCATGGGTGAAAATGATTGGCAATACGACAGATACTTATGATTTCAAAATCAACAACCGCAATGTGACTATGTCCAATAATAAATTTTATGGACCCGGTGGGTTTAACAACGGCACAAATAATAGTGGCGATTTTGAGACCGGCTGGAAACCATACTATAACGACACTACGAGTCAAAACTTTTCTGGCTATCCTACGGGCGTAAAAACTTTTGTGCGACCTTCCAAATATGAAGCCGGCCGCGCGAATGTGACAATATATAATTGGGACAAACAAAATAGCGTCAGCGTGGACCTTTCTTCTGTATTGAAACCCGGCGACAAATATGAAGTGCGTGATTCGCAAAATTATTTTGGTCAGCCAGTCTTAAGTGGCACTTACAATGGCGGAAGCATTTCTTTCCCTATGAATTTGACAGCTATTGCCTCTCCTGTTTCTTCTCGTCAGCCTGCGCACACTTCATCTGAATTCAATAGCTTTATAGTCAGACTTGCCGGTGGTGGCGGAGCGACATTGCCTCCTCCAACAACTGTTGATAATGTTTCCCCTTCGGTCTTCGCTGGTTTACCATCTGGTAAAGTAAATTCTGGTTCTTCTTCAGCTACGCTTTCTGTCTCTACAAACGAAGCGGCAACTTGTAAGTATTCAACTTCTGCGGGAGTAGCTTTTGATTCTATGTCTAAAACTTTTACCACTACTGGTAATATTAGTCACTTTGCCTCTGTTTCTGGTTTAACTGACGGAGCTGCTTATGCCTACTATGTGCGTTGTAGAGACTTATCTGGCAATACTAATAATAGTGACTACAGTATTAATTTCGCGGTTTCCGCTCCTTCCACTCCTCCTCCACCTCCATCTAATGCGGCATATCAGTATTATGAAGCTGAAAGTGGTAGTTTAGTTTCGCCAATAACTTCGGTGAGCGACTCTAATTCTTCTGGAGGAAAATATATTACATCTTTTATAACCGATTCTGGAACTGCTAGTTATGGTTTTAACGCTCCGGCTACCGGCTCTTATGTAGTTTGGATGAGGATTTTGGCTCCAAACTTTAGTCAGGATTCGGTCTATGTTTCTATGGACGGAATTTCAGAAGATGTCTTTGATATGGCCGAGAACAAATGGTCATCAAATTGGCAGTGGGTAAAAGTAAACGGTCGCGCGGGAACTGGTAATCCGTTAACTTTAAATCCTAAATTATTTAGTCTTAACGCGGGTTCACATACTTTGAAAATTCGTGGTAGGGAAGTTGGTTTTAAGGTAGATAAAATATTAATTACTAACGACCAAGGTTTTGTTCCAACCGACGGTTCAAGTCAGCCAACCACTCCTCCTACAACACCTACGACTCCTCCGGTTGTAACTCCACCAGTTACTCCTCCTGTAACTCCACCAGTTATTCCACCTGTTGTGACTCCTCCTTCTGGTCAAGCATCTAATGCGGCTGTCCAATGGACTTTTGATTCATCTGATATTAGTGGCAATTCTTTAGCTGATAAATCTGGTAATAATTTGTCTTTGAACTTATCATCTGTTGGTCAAGGTTCAGGAAAATACAGTCAAGCAGGGAGCTTTAATGGTAGCAATAGCTTTGGTAATACAACTAATTCATCCGTCTTAAACTTGTCTTCTGATTTAACCATTACTGCTTGGGTAAAAACAACAAATAACAAGCGACTAGAAACTGTTTTGGGTAAATACAGTTTAGGAGGATTTGAATCTGGATATTTGTTAAGAGTAAAATCTGACGGACATATTGGTTTGCGTTTGGGAGGAAATAATCTAAGCAACATTTATGATTCTTCTATTCGTGATATTACAGATACTGGTAAAGTGATTAATGATGGGCAGTGGCACCATATAGCTGTGGTAATAAAACTTGGACAAGGAGTAACTTTCTATGTAGATGGAGTGCAGACTTCTACTCATCAGCGCACGGTAGTTGCAACTCCAAATACTAGTTTATTATCTGTAGGTAGAACTGCTCAAACTGATTATGGTTATGGCGCTAACTTTACTGGCGATATAGACGAAATAAAAATTTATACTTCAGCTCTAAATTCGGGTGATATTTCATCGATGTCTAATTCTTCAACTCCTACACAGACTGCACAAAATCAATCAAATGTACAAACTCCTGTAAGCAATCCAGTAATTCCTGATTTGACAAACAACAATACAAATAACCAAACAACACCAACTGTCGTTAGTCCTTCTTTGACTAGAGACCTCGTGTTGGGAGATAGGGGTGATGATGTGACAGTACTTCAACAATTTTTGGTTAGCCGCGGATATACAACATCTGATAATATCACTGGATACTTTGGTCCTACCACTCAAAAGGCAGTGCAGAATTTTCAAAAAGACCAGCAAATTGTTAGCTCCGGAACTCCTGATTCAACCGGTTTTGGGGCAGTCGGGCCATTAACTAGGACTAAGATAAATAGCGCATTGCAGACATCAACTACCGGAGCAACGGCCCCAGCTGTAGAATCTCTAAAAATGCAAATTGAAGCTTTGCAAAAACAAGTTGCAGAATTGCTAAAACAATTACAACAAATTACGCAATAAGCGATAAGAAATAAACGCTTAGACTTATAAACAGGTATGTTTGTAGAAGTGTCTTTGGATATGTTAAAATTCTAATAGTTAGAAGGTATGTTTATAATTAATGGTTTCTTCAGGTAGCCCTTGTTTTGAGAATAAAAAGCAATCTTTATACTCTTAGTTAAGTTTGCCGCCTCTGTCAAACAGAGAGTAGGTGGACAAAGAGTAAAGGAGTGATATTTTTCTTCTTTAAAAATAAGAGGGGATAGGAGGAGCAAAAAATATGGAAAATACACAAAATAGTTTGAGTGGTGTGTTGGTGAAAAAGTTGAGTTTGGTTTTGTCGGTTTTTGTTTTTCTTTTACCAGTTTTCTTTATACCAGTTGCTGGTGTTGGTTTATATGTAGCTAAAATAACTTTATTAGCTACTGGTTTGGTGGCAATTTTTGCCATTTTTTTGTCGTTAGTGCTTTCAACTGGAATAATTGAAATACCAAAAGTAAAATATTTGATACCAATAGGGTTTTTTGCTTTGGTTTCTCTTTTGTCCTCGGTTTTTTCTGGTTCTATTAACGCTTCTATTGTCGGTTCAATATTTAATCTCGGAACTTCCGGCTCTATGTTGATACTTGTCTTTTCTTTATTTATGACATTGGTAGTGGTCAGAAATCTAAAGGTAGTAAATAAAGTTATAACCGCTTTTGTTTATTCATCGGTGGCTCTCGCAGTTTATACATTACTGGGAACTTTTGGTGCCTCTATATTGCCGGCATCTATATCTTCAAAATTGCCACTATTTCTTTCTGGTGGACCAATTGATACGGCTGTCCTTTTTGGAGCGGTTATTATATTTTCTCTTTGCGCTCTTAATATGAGTGAAATGTCAAAAAGAATGAGAATTGTTACTTATCTGCTTATGGCTTATGCGATGCTATTTATAGGAGCAATTAACTTTATGCCAGTTATCATTATCTTGGGTATAGTTTCTCTCGTTTTATTTGTTTATATTTTGTCTTGGTCAGTTGGTAGCCCTACTTCTCAAATAAATGAAGGAGAAGATAGTGCTATGCCAAAAGTGGCAAATCGTAAAATTTCTTTTCCAGCTCTTATTGTTTTGGTAATTTCGGTTATTTTCCTTTTGGGAGGGGCGGGTATAGGAAATTTCCTTTCGGGTATAATGAATGTTCAATCCAATGAAGTCAGACCTAATTTTGAAACCACTATGGATTTGACACTGACTTCTTGGCAAAAGAATTTTGCTTTAGGAATTGGTCCAAACCGTTTTGCAGAATTTTGGGCAATCAACAAACCGGTAGAAATAAATCAAACTCAATTTTGGAATACTGATTTTTCTGTTGGTTCGGGTTTTATACCTACTGTAGCTATTACGACCGGACTTTTAGGACTGCTGTCACTGATTGTCTTTATTGGTATGTATCTTCTTAGTGGAGTAAAGGCCATCTTTGCTCAAGCGAATTCTGGGTATTCTAGATATTTGGCTACGGTGACCTTCCTTATGTCTCTTTATTTGTGGATTATGTTGTTTCTCTATAATCCTAATATAACTATCTTATCGTTAGCATTTATATTTACAGGTCTGTCTACCGCCACTTTAGTTCCTCAAGGTATAGTTGGTCTCTGGAGAATTAATATATTTTCTAATCCTAAAACTAACTTTCTTTCAATTCTGTCTATTATGGTTTTGCTCATTTTATTAATTGCTGGTGGTTATACGGTTTGGGAAAGAGCGGTTGCCACAGTCAATTTTGAAAGAGGAGTTGTGGAATATCAAAAGACTGGCAATATTCAGTTAATAAAAGAATCAACTGCAAAATCAATCAATATTGTTTCAAATGACATATATTGGCGAGGTTTGACTGAAATTTATTTGATTGAATTAGGGCAAGTTTTGGGCGGTATTACTGATCAAAATCAAATTAGCGATACTGTCAGGGCTGAAATTCAAACACTTATAGCCAACTCTGTTGAATCTGCCAAAAGGGCTGTTCAGATAGATGATAAAAGTTTTCAAAATTGGTTTGCTTTGGGAAGAGTTTATGAAATTTTAGCTTCAAATGGTATAGAAGGTGCTTTAGAAAATGCTCGCAATACTTATGCTGAAGCGGCTATCTATTCTCCTCTTAATCCTTCGGTGCCCCTTGCTTTAGCTAGATTAGATGCTCTATCTGGAAATGTTGATGGAGCGAAAGCTAATATAGCAAAAGCACTGGAGTTGAAAAACAATTATACTGATGCTTACTTTATTTTGGCTCAACTTGAAATTGCTGCTAATAACATTTCTGGGGCTATAAAATCAGTAGAAGCTGCAACCATAATTGACCCGACTAACTCCGGACTATATTTTCAATTAGGACTTCTTAAATATAATCAAAAAGATTTCACTGGCGCGGCTTCATCTTTTGAAAGAGCTACTGTCCTAGTTCCAGATTATGCTAACGCCAAATATTTCCTAGGATTATCTTACTATCAAACAGGCAAAGAAGAAGAAGCAATAAAGCAGTTTGAAGAATTAAATACCGCCAATCCTGATAATCAAGAAATTTCTGTTATATTGGATAGGATGAAAAATAATGAACCGTTGTTTTCAAATTCGCAATTACCAACAGAACCACCAGTAGAAGAGAATTAAAAATGTATGGTATCCTGTTAGGTAATGGTTAAAAGGACTTTAAGAGCTATTACTTCCAAAATTAGCGGCTTACATCAGGCCGCTTTTTGGCTAGCTGGATTTTCAATCTTTTCTCAAGTATTGGCTTTTTTGAGAGACAGACTTTTGGCTCATTATTTTGGTGCGGGGATTGCACTAGATATTTATTATACCGCTTTTAGAATTCCTGATTTTATTTTCGTTACTTTGGGTTCTTTGGTTTCTATCTCCGTTTTGGTGCCGATGTTTTCAAAAAAATCTGTTTTGGAGGGCGGTGAGACAAAATCTTATGTGGACTCTATCTTCACTAGTTTTTCTTTTTTAATTATCGCTAGTTGCGGTATTGCTTTTTTCTTAATGCCACAGATGGCTCATTTTTTGTTTAGGGGTTTTGAAACAGAAACTTTGATTCAGATTACAAAATTATCTAGAATTTTACTTTTGTCACCAATACTTCTTGGTCTTTCAAATTTTTTTGGTAGTATTGTGCAGTATGAAAAAAGATTTTTATTATATTCTTTAAGTCCTCTTTTTTATAATATTGGTATTATTTTGGGTACTGCTTTAGGGGCTAATAGTTTTGGAATAATTGCGGTAGTTTTTGGGGTAATCTTTGGGGCGGGAATGCATCTTTTGATACCGGCCAGCTTTGTATTCTTCTTTGGTAATATGCCTAAATTAACTTTAAAAATAAATTTTAAAGAAGTGAAAGAAACAGCTTTTATCGCTATACCTAGGGCTTTGGCTTTATCGGTTACTCAAATAATCAATATTGTCTTTACAGCAGTGGCTTCATTTTTTGGTATAGGAGCGGTAGCTGTATTTAATCTGGCTTTTAATATTCAATCAGTGCCACTTTCTGT
>Ga0208375_1003938_pt1 | contig 12110 bp, 15 predicted proteins | sample RifOxyD1_FD_184038 | JGI IMG/M metagenome (GOLD analysis project Ga0208375, IMG submission 184038) | Soil microbial communities from Rifle, Colorado - Rifle Oxygen_injection D1 (SPAdes) | ecosystem: Environmental > Terrestrial > Deep subsurface > Rock core/Sediment | place: Rifle, Colorado... | reverse complement strand
TCTCTTGGTCAAAGATTTTTAAGAGCGCCGGCTCAACTCCCAAATCATCGAAGCTTAAGCGAATCGTCTCCGGATTAAGGATACGCAAGACAATCGACTCGCCGTAAGCGCCGGGCAAAATTGAAGTTCGAATCTCCATCTCCACCCCGCTCACTTTAATCGAGAAGCGGCCGTCTTGAGCATTTTGCTTCACATTAAGTTTGAGGCCCGAGACTAATTTAATCCGCGAGAGGATTGGCGAGTAAACTCGCTTATCCAAATCCACAATATCTACCAGCACGCCATCAAGGCGATAGCGAACGCGCAAGTTGCTATCCTGCGGCTCGAAGTGGACATCGGAGGCCTCGGTAGCAAGCGCGCCGGAGAGGATAATTTCCACAATCTCGGTAATCCCACCGCCTTTAATTGTGGCCTCGGCGGCGGTTAAGATTTTGCCTTTAATCTCGCTGACCGTTTTAACCTCATTCATCGTTTGCTCGATGGTGTTGCTCGAGATTTGGATAATGCCGATGTCGGTGACGGTGGTATGGACAATCTCGCTATAACGGCTATGAGCTCGCCTAAGGCTCGACTCGGAGGCAATCCCCAAGTGAACCTTGAAGTTTTTGCTCTCCAAATCTTCCACAATCTCTTTAACTTGCGGGGAAGTGGGGGACATCGCCGCCAAATAGATGTTTTTGCCAGTTAGTTTGAAGGCGGCCACCCGCGCGGCGCGGGCCTTGGCCTCGGGGATTACCCGGAGCGCGTCGGTGTTGATGGAGATGACCGATAAATCAAGATATGGATAGCCATACTTTTGGGCCAACACTTGCGCCAACTCTTCCGCCTCGCGCAAATGCAACTCCTCAACCTGTTTGTTTTGCCGCTCCTCGTTGAAAATAACCATTGGCTTAATTTTATCAAAGTCCTAACTCCATTCCTAGCATCACGATCTAATCCGCACAACCTTGTGGTCCACAGTTCGCTGTGTTTTAACCTTAAACTAAAATCTTGATTGTTATTTTGATGAGAATTTACTGCCTTTGGCACGTGATAGCTTGCTATTTTACGTGCTTGACAATTACCCCAAATTTGTTATAATGTAAGAATAGGGTAAATTAAACGATTTACTCTCTGAACATTGTTAAAAACGGCCTGTTTTCAGGCCAAAAATAGGAGGGTATTGTTATGCGTTACTTCGCGATTTTTATGGTCATTTTGACCGCGTTTTTCTTTATGTTCCTGGCCTCGGTGTTTCCGGCACACGGAGATGAGCCGAAAGCGGTAATCTACCGCGGGCCTGCGGGAGTTTACATTCCGCAAGATGAGGAAGTTGTCGTCATGCTAAGTGATGGCAATCTCCTTGTCGGCCGACCCGGCGGGGAAAAGGTCCATGTGGATCTCACTACTCCGCCACCTGCGCCAGCGCCAGCCGGTGAACATTTTGTTTACCGGAATGGTCAGTTGGTTGGTTCCGGGTCGACAGTTTATGTCGACCCACGGGACCAGATCGATCTTCGCGAACAGGATATTCGCGAGATCGAGACGCTGGCCGAGCTTGAGCTCGACCAGCGTCAGCAGGCGCAAGACGAGCGCAACGACCAGCACGACAACAAAATCGACTGGTCGGAAGAAGCTCGCGATTGGCAACGCGATCGCGAGCGTCGTGCCGAGGACGAGCGGCGCGCCGAAGAGCGTGCCAAGCGCGACAAACAGGACCGGCGCGAGGATTTGCGCCGGGACGCCCAGCGCACCGGCGAAAATATGGCCGACCGGGCGCAAGATAGTGTCCGCCGTGGCATTGACCGGCTCGAGCGCTGGTCCCAAAATTAACCCTCCTGGTCCAGCTGCCTCCCGGCAGTTCGGACCGTCCGCGGAGCCCGCTTGAGATTACCTAATTTGGGTAGTCGAGAGCGGGCTTTTTTCGTGTTAGACTTTTGGGTAATGGAGAGGCAGACGAACAGTCTTGAAGAAACGGCCCAAGTGGCGGCCGAGTGTTTGGCGAGCCTAGAGCCGAGCCAGCAAGCCACAGTTTTGGCGCTCCGCGGCGACTTGGGCGCTGGCAAGACCACATTTACTCAAGCGTTGGCGCGCGAATTGGGGATTAGCGAGAATGTCACCAGCCCGACTTTTGTGATTATGAAGATTTACGATTTGGAAAATAAAGTTTTTGAGCGCCTGATCCACATCGACGCTTACCGATTTGATACACCCGATGAGCTGGATGGGTTAAACTTCAGTGATTTTTTGAAAGACCCCAAAAATTTGATTGTGGTTGAGTGGCCGGAGAAGGTTGAGGGTAAATTGCCGCCGGAAACTGTTTTCATCGATTTTAAATTTATCAGCGAGACAGTGAGAGAAATCAGCTATTCTTAAAATATGTCTCAAAAAGCCAACAAAAAAACCCTGATTTTATTTGACGCCCACGCCATTTTGCATCGGGCGTACCACGCCATGCCCGACTTTGCCACGCGCTCGGGCGAGCCAACCGGCGGGCTCTATGGCTTGGCGACGATGTTGATGAAGATTATCAATGAGCTCAAACCCAATTACTTGGCCGCCTGTTACGACCGGGCGGAAGAGACCTTCCGCAAGCAAGTGTATAAAGATTACAAAGGCACCCGGGCCAAAATCGAGGATAATTTACTCGCTCAACTCGAGCGCTCGCGCGAGATCTTCGCTGCCTTCCATATTCCGGTGTACGACCAGCCTGGTTTCGAGGCGGATGACATCATTGGCACGATTGTGGAGCAGACCAAGGGCGAGAAGGATTTGCGGGTGATTATCGCCTCGGGCGATATGGATACTCTCCAACTCGTCGATAACGACCGAGTGTTGGTTTACACCCTCAAAAAGGGGATTAACGACACGATTATGTATGATGAGAAGTTGGTGAAGGAGAGATATGGCTTTGGGCCGAGTCTTTTGCCTGATTACAAAGGCCTGCGCGGCGACCCGTCCGATAACATTATCGGCGTTAAGGGGATTGGCGAAAAGACGGCCACGGAATTGATTACCACTTTTGGCTCGATTGAAGATTTATACAAAAAATTGGCCAAAGATGAGGAGAAGTTTGTGGCCGCCGGTTTTAAAAAGCGGATGATTGAATTGTTGAAGGATAATGAGGACGAGGCGCTTTTCTCTAAAACTTTGGCCACTATCCGGCGCGACGCGCCGATTACCTTCAAGCGGCCGGCCACGGTTTGGCGCGAGAGCTTTACCCCGGTGGCGGCCGAGAAGATTTTCAACGAACTAGAATTCAAGAGTTTGGTGGCCAGGGTTAAAAATTTAAACGGACAAGATAATGAGCTGGCAGATGGGGTCAATGTGAATGAAGAAATTAAAATCGAAGAAGTTTCTCCCGAGCTTAAAATTGCCGCCTGGCTTTTGGACTCAAGCCTCACCAATCCCACCGCCGATGAGGTCAAAAATTTGGTCAAGGCTAAAAATTTGGCCGAAGCGGGAGAAAAAATTCAGTTAGAGTTAAAGCGAAATAATCTGAAGAAGGTGTATGAGGAAATTGAGTTGCCGCTTATCCCGATTATTACCCAAGCCAAAGAGAGAGGTATTTTGGTTGATACTGGTTATTTGGCCAAGTTGTCAGCCGATTATCATCGGCAGGCTGACAAACTGACAAAAAAGATTTACAAGCTGGCCGGCGGTGAGTTTAATCTCAATTCACCCAAGCAACTTGGAGAGATTTTGTTCGATAAATTGAAGTTGAATGTAAAAGGGTTGAAGAAGACGGCCGGCGGCGCGCGCTCGACGCGTGAGAGCGAGTTGGTTAAATTGGCCGGCGAGCACAAAATCATTGATCTAATCCTCCAATATCGCGAACTCCAAAAGCTCCTCTCCACCTACATCGACACTATCCCCAAGCTGGTGGACCGCGAGCGCCGGCTCCACTCGCAACTGCATCAAACCGGTGCGGTGACCGGACGGATGTCCTCCTCTGACCCCAATTTGCAAAACATCCCCATCCGGGAGGGGTTGGGGATGGCTATCCGCCACGCCTTTATCACTTCGCCGGGGCACGAGTTTATTGCCGCCGATTACTCGCAAATTGAGCTTAGGATTCTCGCGCTCCTCTCGGGTGATCCGGAGCTGGGGAAAATTTTTAAAGCCGGGAAGGATGTCCATGCCGCCGTGGCCTCGCTCGTCTTTGGGGTGCCGGAAGCCGAGGTGACGCGCGAGATGCGCCGACGGGCCAAGGTGATTAACTTCGGTATTATTTACGGCATGGGGGTGAATGCGCTTAAAATCAATCTCAATTCCACTCGCGAGGAGGCACAAAAATTTTATGACGACTACTTTGCCACCTTTCCGCGGATTAAAGAATATTTCCAAGAGGTGATTGGCGAGGCCAGGCGGCGGGGTTACTCCGAGACTTACTTTGGCCGGCGGCGCTACTTCCCCGAGCTTAAAAGTCGCTTGCCGTTTTTGCGGGCCGCCGCTGAGCGGATGGCGATGAATGCGCCGCTTCAGGGCACAGCCGCCGATGTGGTGAAGCTCGCGATGATCCGAGCCGACAAGGCGCTTAAGGAAGCCGGTTTGAGCGAGCGCGTCCACTTCCTCCTCCAAATCCACGATGAGCTAATCTATGAGGCGGAAGACGGCGCGCTCAAGAAAGCCGAGCCGATTATCCGCGAGGCAATGGAGGGCGTCTTGGCCGACAAAACCATCCCGCTCGCCGTCAACCTCTCTACCGGCACCTCCTGGGCGGAGCTGAAGTAATATGAACAAAGACTTTGAAAATTGGTTTCGGAATAAAGAAAAATTAAATCAAGAGAACCAGCCACCTTTTTACCACGAACGTGAGATTTGGTGGTGCGCGCTTGGTGTGAATGTTGGCTCGGAAATGGATGGCACTGGTAAAAATTTTGACCGCCCAGCGATTATTAAAGGGTTTAGTCGGTATACTTGTTTGGTTGTGCCACTTACCGCTTCGGATAAGAGGCATAAATTAAGGCCATCAGTTGGATTGATTGACGGACGAGAAGCCAAGGCCTTGCTGTCGCAATTGCGGATCATTGATTCCCGGAGGTTAATCAGGAAAATCGGATACTTAGACGAAAGGATTTTTGAAGACATCAGAAAAACCGCCAAAGACTTGCTTTGACGGCCGTTCTTTAATTTTGCCCCTTGCGGGGCGAGGCCGAAGCCACTTGTACCCCCATTATAGTTGATAATAATAATAATAGTCAAGTGCCGTATCCACCGGCACCTCCTGGGCGGAGCTGAAATAACTTTGTGTTACAATAAGCCGATATGGCGTACGGTTATAACCCTAAACGGGTCAAAAATTTGTTTGATCCCCTTCGACATGGCTCAGGGCAAGCCGGCCAGGAGCCTTTTACCCTCTCGCGTTCTAAAATCGAGAATTTTTTGCGTTGTCCGCGTTGCTTCTACCTCGACCGGCGCCTCGGCGTAGACAAACCACCAATGCCGCCGTTCTCTCTTAACTCGGCTGTGGATTTGCTGTTGAAGAAAGAATTTGATCGTCATCGGGCGCGCGGCACCGCTCATCCCTTGATGAAGCACTATAAAATCGAGGCCGTGCCGTTTAAACATGAAGCGATGGACCGTTGGCGGGAGGTCGACTTCGGCCGGGGCGGCATCCATTATCTCCATCCCGAGACCAACTTCGATGTTTACGGCGCGGTGGATGATATTTGGCAAAATAAAACTGGCGAATTGATTGTGGTGGATTATAAAGCCACCTCCAAAGACGAGGAAGTTAATTTGGATGCCGAGTGGCAGCGGAGTTACAAAAATCAGCTGGAGATTTATCAATGGCTCTTCCGGCGAAACGATTTTCCTGTGTCGCCGGTTGGTTACTTTGTTTACGTTAACGGCCGGCGTGACAAGGAGGCTTTTGATGGCAAGTTGGAATTTACGGTTAAGGTGATTCCGTACGAGGGCGACGACTCATGGGTGAGCGGTAAGTTGATTGAAGCCAAAAACTGCCTGATGAGCGATATGGCCCCGGCCTCGGCCGACGATTGCGAGTATTGTCAGTATCGGGCGGCGGCCGGCGAGGCGCTTGATTCGGGGTCTAAGAGCGGAGGAACCTTGTTTTGACCCTCCCTTATCCACAATAGCCAAAACTTGATTTTTGCTGGCTGTTCCGCTATCATGTTCCTCGACGATCATTAGTGAAAAAGGTCGAGCTAAGAATTTCAAATCGATATTCATCTTCATGAAGAATACTATTATTGCTATCGTCGTTATTGTTATCTTGGTTGTTGGCTACTTATGGTGGTCAAACGCTTCAGAGGCTCCAACCACGACTGACACTACCGACACCACGACTGACACCAGCGCCGCTGCCGGCGCCGCGGTTGATGTTGTAACCGGCGGTGCTGAGGCTGACGCTTCAGTTGACGCTGTGGCCGACGAGGTAGCTGAATAAGCTCCTTTTAAAGCAAACGAAAACCGCCCCGAGTATAATCGAAGGGCGGTTTTTGCGTCTTGGGCAGACATGCTAAACTGGCGGTACCGATGCTGTCCTTAACCGCCAAAACCGAGCAACTGCGGGCAATTAAAGAAGAAGTGCTTAATCTCACCATCTTGCCGCTTTACGCTTATCGGCAAAAGGAGGACAACTTGCCGGTGATTGGCGAGGGCAGTCACGAGGCCAAAATTATGTTGGTGGGCGAGGCCCCGGGGAAGAATGAGGCCAAGACCGGCCGGCCATTCTGTGGCTCGGCCGGTCGACTTCTCGACGAGCTCCTGGCCTCGATTAATTTGCCTCGCCAGGCGGTCTATATCACCAACATCGTTAAAGACCGCCCGCCGGGCAATCGCGACCCCTTACCCGAGGAGATTGCCGCCTACGCGCCGTGGTTGGACCGGCAAATTAACATCATCCGGCCGGCGGTCATTGCCACCCTGGGGCGCTTCTCAATGGGTTACCTTTTGCCCAAATTTGGCGTAACCGACTTTGGCGCCATTAGCCAAGCCCATGGTCGGCAGTTTTCTGCCCAAGCCGATTATGGCTCAGTGACCTTGGTGCCGCTTTATCACCCGGCGGCGGCGATTTATAATCAAGCACTTAAGGCGACCATGTTTGACGACTTTAAAATCCTGAAAAATTTATGAGCCTCACGATTATCTCTTGGAATGTGAACGGTATCCGCGCCGGCGAGAAAAAGGGCTTGGTTAACTTTTTGGAGTCTGGCAAATACGATATCGTTTGCTTACAAGAGATTAAAGCTCATGATGAGGAATTATTGTCTGACAAATTAAAACATCCTGATGGCTACACCAGCTACTTCAAATTGGCGACGGAGCGGAAGGGTTACAGTGGGGTGGCGATTTATACCAAGGAAAAGCCAAAGAAAATCAAAACCAATTTTGGGAAAAATCATCTCTCCACCGAGGGGCGAGTGCTAGAGCTTGAATTTGATAAATTTACCCTGCTTAACGCTTACTTCCCTAATGGCGGGGGCGGTGACCATCGTTTGAGCTACAAACTCGAATTTTTTGATCAATTTAGGGCTTATGTTAAGCGCTTGCAAAAGAGCGGGAAGAAAGTGATTTTTTGCGGCGATGTGAATGTGGCTCATTCGGCCATCGACCTAGCTCGACCCAAGGCTAACGAAACAGAGATCGGCTTCTTGCCCGAGGAAAGAGCCAAGTTAGACTTATTTGAACAAGCTGATTTTGTTGATACTTTTCGCCACCTGCACCCTGATAAAATCGAGTACTCGTGGTGGGACCTTAAGACCCGGGCCCGAGAGCGCGATGTGGGTTGGCGGATCGATTACTTTTGGGTGAGCAAAAATTTGGTCAGTAAAGTTAAAAAAGCGTTTATTTTGGGCCAAGTGATGGGCTCGGACCACGCGCCGGTTGGCCTAACGCTTGATATCTAAAAATATGATTTATCTTTTTACCGGCACCGATCACGCTCGCGCTTACCACACCTTCACTCGGTATTTGGCGATTATGCGGGAGAAGCAACCTAGTGCCACCGTGCTTACCTTTGCCCCAGACAACTTTGATCAAGGGCAGTTTGAAGAGGCGCTCTTTGGTCAGTCACTCTTCCTCAACAAGCATATTGTCGCCGCCCGGCGGCTCTCGGAAAATGACTTGGCCGGCCAATTTGTGTTGGAGAATATTGAAGCCATCGCCGAATCATCATCAGTATTTTTGTTTTACGAGCCTCTCGACCCAGCTCGAGGCAAACCAGTTAGGGAGAACGAGCTAGCTCAAGCGCTGACCAAAGTAGCGAAAGATGTGAAAGTTTTCAATCAACCAGCAGTGGTTCGGCCGGACTTTAATATTTTTGCTCTCACCAATGACCTTGGCGCGCGCGACCGCGAGCGCCTCTGGCTTGATTATCACCGAGCCCTGCGGGCGAGAGTGGAGCCTCTGGATGTTTTTTGGAAGTTGCTTTGGCAGGTGAAGAGTATGATTATTGCCAGTCGGGCTAAAGATATTACCAAAACCGAGCTTAAGCCGGCGGTGGCGGCGCGCGCCGCGCGCGCGAGCCGCAATTTCAAACCCGAGGAACTCACGGCGATGCTCACCGAGCTCACTGCGATGTATCATGAGACCTTCCTCAAGTCCGACGACTTCAACTTCCGACTTGAGAAATTTATCTTAAGCGTATAAAGTAAAGCAGTCACCGCCCATAGCTCAGTTGGTAGAGCAGTTGCCTTTTAAGCAAACGGTCGCAGGTTCGAATCCTGCTGGGCGGACACGAAAATAGCTTCTAGCTTCTAGCTTATAGCGGGAGATCGAAAGCGAGGTGCCCCGGGCCGAGCACTAGGAGGGCGAGGCCGATAGCCGCCAGGAGGAAGTAATAACTCTTGGAGCAGTGGTTGGTTTGGTGGCGGTAATTCAAAATCAAGCTGCCGATGGCGAGGGCGGCGAGGAAGATGGCCGCCGCTTGAGTAAAGAGGCCAACTATTAATAAAGCGGCAATCAAGAGCTCAAAGAGAGCCAATAAGAGGCCACTGGTCCGCCCGCCCAAATTGGCATGGCGGAGGTGATTAATGGCGTGCCACGCGAGCACTAAACCGGCCACTACCCTAAGGAGAGTAATGCCGTATTGCTCGAGGTAAAACACTTCCGGGAATAGCGATAACATACATTTATGCTAGCATAGCGAGGATGAGCAATCCAGCGCTTAATCTTATCCTCCACAACATCCGGAGCGCCCACAATGTGGGCGCTATCTTCCGCACCGCCGATGGCGCCGGGGTAGACAAAATCTACCTCACCGGCTATACGCCGGCGCCGGTTGATCAATTTAAACGCCCTAATGGCGAGATTAAGAAGACGGCGCTCGGCGCGGAAGAAACGGTGGCGTGGGAAAAACAAGAAGACATTTTTGAAATAATCAGTAAACTAAAAAAATCCGGCGTCCAAATCTGGGCGCTCGAGCAAGCTGATAAATCTGTAAATTACCGCGAGGTCAAGCTAACTGCGCCAATGGCGTTAATAGTCGGCAATGAAACAGAGGGGATTGAGCCAGAAATTTTAAATCTTTGCGATCAAGTTATTGAAATCCCCATGCGCGGTATCAAAGAATCACTCAATGTCGCCGTCGCCACCGGCATCGCCCTTTTCCATCTCACCCCATAGGGTAACCCTATGGGCAAGAGTTAAAAATTATAAGTTTTGTCGTCGCGTCGGCTAATGGCTAGGATAACAATTTCGTCAGCTTTATCTTCTTGGTAGATAATTCTAATTTGGCCGCTCCTGACTCGATAGATATTATGGTAGCCCCTTAATTTTTTCCGGTCCAAATTTTCCCAGCGCTGGCTTTTTATTAATTTGATTATCTTAATAATCTTGACTTGCTCCTTCAGCGATAGTTTATCAAGGGCTTTATCAATCCGGTCCATTTTATTTTTGAGCGTGCCTGACTTTTCTTTCAAGTCGAGTCAAAAGCTCATCAAGCGGGATGCCACCACGGCGGAGTTTGGTAAAATCAATTACTTCTTCCCACACCCTTTCATCGTCATTAACCGGGGAGAGGCGGAAGACGGGTTTGGACTTTTTCATCACCACAAAACTCCGACCCTTCTCCACCTCATTGATGTAAGTACCGGTATTCTCGCGCAATTCCCGCAAACTGACGATTTTTTCTACCATAACTTAAGATTATCTTATGATAATCTTGCTGTCAAGTCAATCAAGTGGATAACCCCTTACATAGGTCTCACCTATGGGTAGGTTAGTGATGCATACAGTTTGTACGGTCGTGAAGAGTGTGTGCATAAAAACGCCTTAAAATAAGCCATTTTTTGACCTATTGACAAACACCACAAATAGGTGTATACTCCAACCAGACGATAGCGAAATGTAAGTAGCTATTAAATTAAAACAGATTTTTGAGAAAGGAGATGACGCCAATGGATACCAAAGCCATTGCCCCCATCGAAGGAATGACCACAGCTCAAGCCGGGCGCGCCGCGGATCGATTTTTGGAAAAATGTCGGAAGGAAGGGAAAAAACTTCCCAAAGACAAGGTCCAGATCGTTCTCGAGGAAGAGGGTGACGAACTTGCCCAAGAAATGTTTGAGGCAGTTTGTCGACGAGTGGAGGCAAAATTAACCCTCATCTCCCTCGACCCCACCACCGTCACTTTGTTGGCAGACCACAACCCAGACGAGTTTTTCCAAGCTCGCTCCGGCTTGTGGGTCTCGGGCGACTTTCGTCGTCTGGTGGTAGCCAAAGCCCAGCCGAGTAAGGCGGGCGTGAGCTTCAAGCTCAATCGGCACACCTTGGCCAAAAACCTCACCGACAGGGAGATTGAAGCCGCTCTGCCAGCCAGCCATCTCTTCGATGAGACACAAGTTTGCGCGATTGTCGCCGACTTCATCGCCGAGCAGGAGGGAGGTAAGGCGGGTACTCTGCTTAATGATGGGCGAGCCAATCTACTCTACACGGCTTCCCGTGTCGTGGGCGTCCGCTGGCGTGCCGGCTACCGCGAGTGGTTCGTCGGCGCGTGGGCTCGTGGCGACGACCGGTGGGGTGCCGAGCGTCGGGTGTTTTCTCCCGCAACTGATTGTTAGAGTCTTGGTGTCTCCGGACACTTTGACTCTTTGCTCCTCTGATCCTTTGGGGTTGGAGGAGCTTTTTGTTATGATAAAATAGAAATTTCTGGCGTTGTTTCGGCTACGGCTTGGACAAGGAAATTTTGAAGATAAAAATGACAGGGTTCTTTCGGCTATAGCTTGAAGAAGTGTTCATTTTTATTTTTCTAAAAACTTTATCAGTTGGTATTTCTGGCTGGCAGACTTTGAGGTCTCAAATAACATTCAGTCACTGGAGAAATCCGGTGGCGGTGGTTTAGATGGCTGGGAATATGAGAAAACTTCCCGTGTCGTGAACGTCAACTGGAATGCCGACAACCGCAAGTGGAACGTCAACACGTGGACTCGTGACGACAACCAGTGGAATGCCGAGAATCAGGTGTTTTCTCTCGAAACTTAAAAGTTCTCCTCGATCTATGCTCGGGGAGTTTTTTAACTCGAGTTTTGTCGAGAGTTTTTTTCCAAGCCCTTTTTCCAGCCACCGAGTTGTCGGCCGATTTCCATCAGTTTTTCCAATAACTCAACTTGCTCTTGGGTGGAGATGTGCTTATTCTCCCAAATCAATTGGGTGAAAAACTTTAAGATATCCACCTTGGTTATCGCCCTGTTTAGTAAATCAATTTTCCTCTCAATCGGCGAATAAGAACTAAGGAAAATTATCTCGAGCAAAGACAAAAAATTATTTTCAATTTTATCACCAACGCCAATTCGTTCCAGTCTATTCAAATCCTTTCGGATTTTAGACCAAATCACATATGCTTCCTTGGTTTTAAGAAGCACCGCAGGTGCTTCGCGGGGGGGGGTATGAGGTAGAATTATGTTTATGTTCCATAATTATAACCATATCATATCTTTGGAAAATCTATACCAAGCATGGCAGGAATTTGTTAGAGGCAAGAGACATAAAAAAGATGTGATGGAATTTGCTTTTAATTTATCAGACAATATCTATCAATTGCACCAAGACCTCAAATCTCACACCTACCACCACTCCGGTTACCACGCCTTCAACCTCTCAGACCCCAAACCACGCAACATCCACAAAGCCTTGGTCCGAGACAGATTACTCCATCACGCTCTCTA
>Ga0208375_1003934_pt1 | contig 12129 bp, 5 predicted proteins | sample RifOxyD1_FD_184038 | JGI IMG/M metagenome (GOLD analysis project Ga0208375, IMG submission 184038) | Soil microbial communities from Rifle, Colorado - Rifle Oxygen_injection D1 (SPAdes) | ecosystem: Environmental > Terrestrial > Deep subsurface > Rock core/Sediment | place: Rifle, Colorado... | reverse complement strand
TTGATTATCCCGATAAACACAGTTAAAATTATGAAAATCTCTTCCGGCAGCTCCCATAATCAGTACACGTCTTCTCACCATAAAATCCTCCAAATTTTCTACCTTTGATATTTAATTCTAATCTCGCATTAAGTGATACATAATTGCTTTTTGGGCATGCATTCTATTTTCAGCTTCGTCAAACACTACTGACTGATGTCCATCAATCACGTCAGTGGCCACTTCCTCACCTCGATGAGCAGGAAGACAATGCATAAAAATAGCGTTTTTATCAGCCAATTTCATCATTTTCTGATCCACCATATAACCGTTTAGATCTTTCAATCTTTGATCTCTTTCTTTTTCTTGGCCCATGCTAGTCCAGGTATCAGTGTAAACAACGTTTGAACCTTTAACTCCAGATACAGCATCTTCCACGAAATCAAGCTTCATGTCAGGATAAATTTTAAGTGCAATTTTTTTGACATCTTCTCTTTCTTTTAATTGATACTTCATTGGAGAAACTACTGTCATATTCATTTTAAAATTAGCACACATATAAATCAAAGAAAGGGTCATATTATTAGAGTCACCGACATAGGTAAGTTTCATGCCCTTAGTGTTTTTTCCAAGTTTCTCTCTAATCGTCATGATGTCTGCCATGACTTGGCAAGGATGATTATAGTCCGTTAGGCCATTAATAACCGGGATCGAAGCATGTTTTGCCAGCTCTTGCACATCGCTGTAGGCAAAAGTTCTAATCATAATTCCATCCATGTATCTGGATAAAACGTTGGCAGTATCATAAATCGTTTCACCTCTAGAAAGTTGCAAATCATTGGCACCAAAGAAAAAACCGGTACCACCTAATTGATATATTCCTGCTTGAAAAGATATTCTCGTGCGGGTTGAATTTTTTTGAAAAATCATTCCCAGAATTTTACCCGAAAGAGAATTAGAGTATTCTTTGGGGTTGGCCTTAATTTGATCAGCTAGATCAATTAAAGAATGTAGCTCTTCAGATGTGTAATCAAGTAAACTTATAAAATCTTTCTTTTTCACAGATTTCCTCCCAAAACTAAGCATTAAATTCAAATTTTGAACCCTAAACTAATAGCAAACTTTTCTTCGCTAAGCTACAGGATAATGCGCTACTGATAATAGGATTTGAAATAAAAGCTGACGCTACTCGTCCTGCTGTGCGTCCAAAATAGAAGACTCACTAAGCTCATTTTTTGACCTGTTGATATTACTATCCTTAATAACACCGAGAGATTTGAGTTCTCCGTGTTTAAAATTATGGACAAAACTTTTTCCATCTTTAGTCATGGAAGTAAATTTGCCGTAAATAAAAACATTTTCTTTTCCAAAAACTTTCTCAATATCACTTTTGCTTGAAAGGTATTTGGCAAACTGTTCAAGTAACTGTTTGAAATCAACTATAGGCAAACCTTGGTCATCAGATTCCAAGACTTTTTCATGATAATTCAGATAGGCATTTTCTAGATTTTTTTCGCAAATCTGTAATGCATCTTTAATTTGTGATGAGGAAAAAATAGTCTTACTTTTTAACTTCGACTCGTTATTGCAGATCCAAAGAATATCCTTTAATACTTGATCTTCCGTTTTAGCATTAAAATTTTGTATTCCAGTTTGCGTAATTGTAGTTTTTAAATTTAAATCCATTGGAGGAACTAATTCATTATCATCTATCCAACTATTTATCCTAGAATCTACGTAAGCATACGAACGCAACAGACTAGTCATTTTGGTTTTTCGATGAGTTGCTGATTTAAAAGTTTTAGCAAAATACTGTAAAGAAAAAGAAGCAAATATTTTTTCTTCATCTCGAAATTCCAGCATTCCATTATTATTCAAAAGATCAACTTCACTTTGATATTCCAAATGATATATTCGCTGATCCAATTCCTTATACTGATTAATAGCACCCACATTAAAAATTTGCACAAAAAGTTTTGGTAAGATCATTTGCCAAAAAGTTTGACTGCAAAGAGTTTTTGCGAAAGTATGTTTGTAAAATGTTTTCAGATGACCGTCTTGAACGGTCTGAACTCGTTCAGTCTCTTTCTCATTAGTACCCTTCCAAAAAAGAATTGTGTATTTTGAACCGAGATTTTGTTTAATCCTGGTTTCTTCTTTAACTTTGTAAGGTGTAAAGAAGGAATCATTAAAGCTAGCGCCCAAAAACACCTTATCAAGTTCATGCAACACTGGTTGGTTTTTCTCTCCTTGAAGATCTTCATTTCTAAAGCTTAAATTAATTTTTTGTGATGACGTATCCGAGTGATCATATTCATATTGCAAAAGGGTCAGCTTTAACAATTTTAAAAATTCTACCTGAAGCTGGGTAGATAGTGCAGTACTAGCTTTTTTTTCTTTTTCATAAGAAACGTTGACCTTCGCTTGAATGCCATCTATTTTTTCATCGTCTTTACCAACCATTTGTAGACTGACCTTGGTCAAATTTTCAAAACCATACATAAACGCTGCCTGAGCGCTTAAGCTTATACCAGAATACACCGGCACTTGATAATTTAGCGCTCCGCCCACTTCTGCCGTTAATTGATCGGTTCGCTCCAAATATTGATACTCATCCAGTTCATTAAATTTTTGAGTTTGAAAATATAAAAATGGAAAAAATAGATACTCGAAGTTGTTAGTTAACCCTTCGACAAAATTTGGGGCGAAATGAGAAAAACGATAGACCCTTCTAAATTCAATACCCGCATAAAGTCCCAAAAAATCATCAGGTATCTCAACGATATCTTCATTTTTAAGATTAGTTAAAAGTTTTTGAGCGTCAATAGAAATAATCAGTTCATCGGTTACAATATAGCGTGTTTCATGAAGCACATCAGGGTCAACCTGTCTTCTAACTGATATTTTAATTTCACCAAAAGGTAGCTGCCAAAAAAAGGATGGATTATTCAAAACTCCGAGATCATATCCGCTATTTAAAATTTCGTTAGCTTGCTCCTCTCCTACTTTTTTATAAATGTCCTTCAAGCGATTGAACACTCTATCAATTAAAGGTGCACTAAGATCTACCCCCTCGAGCTTGGATGGAGTTGAATTTGTATTCGGATTGGAAATTAGATTGGAGTTAGAAGTTGGATTTGCAGAAGTAGCGTTGTTTGAACCCTTATATTTCGCCATCAACTTCTCAGGGTTTTTTATAACAAAAGTTTGAAACTCATTCTTACCAGCGCAAGACGAGACCAAAAGAAATAAAATAGAAGCAAAAACAATTTTATTCACGAATTTATTCACAGAATCTACAACTCAAAACAACCTACGTTCAACAGCCACTTATTTTTTATGTTTTATAAAAACAGATCGGATGCATCATTATATTTATGAGTATTTTTATTACTTATAATAAACCTTAAGTATTTACAGTACTAAAGGTTGGTAGCGCCTCAAATTATGGTCAGTTAACTTAATTTAAGATTTTGATTTAGAATCCGACATGCTTTTACACTTTTAAATACTGATCACTTCTTTTGGGATTAATTAAAAATGAACATTCTCACTAAACATAAGAAAAAAGGCGAAGATGGTTTTAAAAAATTCATCTGTAATTTAGAAACTAGTTCCGAAGCAAAACAAAAGGAGATTTTAGAAGTCGCCTTTTTGGAAGATCCCGTCTATGTTTCGGCGATCCTTCCCAATTTGATCAGTGCTGATTTTATTACCAAACTCTCCAAACCGGAAGTGATCAAAGTTTATAATAATTTAAGTAATCCAATCAAAATGTTTTTGTATGCTTTTTTAAATACTCCTAGTGAGAAGATTTTGGTCAATGAATTATTCCCAAGTAATTTAAAACGAATTTATGATGATGAAAAAGAAGTTACCACCTCAGTTAAAGCCGGAGAACAAGAAACTGCACGTTTTACAATTGTAAAAATCATTCGAAGCCTTCAAGATAGACTTGAAATTGAGCGTTTTATATGGAAATTACCAAGTCCGATGATTTTAAACGGAACTCATTTGGAAAATCCCAAAGATGGTATGTTTTCTCTTATCTATGAAGATAGCAATGTACCAGCGCTAGAAGGAAATTATAAACACAAACAAAGAGACGGCAAATGGTATCACTATTACCCAAACGGAAAAACCATGGCCGTAGGATATTACGCAAGCGGTGAAAAATCAGGTGAGTGGGTTTTTAACTTTACAAATGGTGCTAAGAAAGCTTGCGGCGAATATCAAGAAAATTTAAAACAAGGTCAATGGACCCTTTATGACAAAGATGGCATGGAAAAATTTGTTTTTTATGACCGAGGTAGAATCAAATAAGGTCTAGATGTTTTTCTTTTCTTATTATACTCATGGCCGCATTGATACCATCAATCGCTGACGATACAATTCCGCCGGCCCATCCAGCGCCCTCGCCTACCGGATAGAGTCCTTTGATGGTTGACTCCAGACTTTGACGATCTCTAAGTATTTGCACGGAAGCAGAGGTACGCGTTTCTGGTCCAAGCACCATGGCCTCACTTGAAATAAAATTTTTCATTTGTTGATTAAATTTTAACATGGCCTTCCTAAGCTCGATACAAACAAACTCTGGCAATATTAGGGATAAATCACTGGGAAAAATTCCTGAGGGAGTAGATGCCTTATGGGTAAAATGGGTGCTTTTTTTCCCATCCAAAAAATCTTTTAGGGTTTGTGCGGGAACTTCCTTGCCAGTTGCAAATTCAAGAGAATGACGAAAGGCCAATCTTTCAATATTCTGCTGGAATTTTATTCCGGAAAAAACGTCTTCATCTAAATCTGTTCCCTTCACGGATACCACTAATGCCGCATTACTCCAGGGAGACATACATTTTGCATTACTCATACCATTAGTGACGATTCCCTCAGGTTCATTACCGCTCGATAAAATAAGTCCTCCCGGACACATACAAAAGCTGAAAGTCCCCCTATCACTTTTATCGTCATGATAACTTAGCCGATAACTTGCCGTTTTTAAATTAGGATGCCCCGCAAATTTTCCATATTGGATTTGATCAATGAATTTTCGGGGATGTTCAACTCGAATCCCTACCGCAAAATCTTTTTTTTGCATAGGTATGCCTACCTCTAATAAATGGGCATACACATCCCGCGCCGAATGGCCCGTTGCCAAAATAATATTCGGTGAATACCATTTTATTTGATCATTAATTTCCACACCAGAAACTGCACCATTTTCAATAAGCAGTTTGGTCATTTTGTGATTATAGTGAATCTCGCAACCTTTCTCTTGTAGATATTGACACACTTTAATAATCATTTTTCTAATGTTGTTTGATCCGATATGAGGATTTTTTATCCATCTGGTTTCACTAGGAGCACCAAACTCCACAAATTTTTTCATAACATAGTCAACATAGGGAGATTTACTTCGACTCGTCAATTTTCCATCACTATAAAGACCTGCCCCTCCAATACCAAAACAAATATTACTCTCAGGATTCATTTCCCCGCTTTTCCAATAATGCGCTATGCTTTTTATTCTTTCCTGGAGCGGGTCACCTCTTTCAATAAGCACTGATGTTATGCCATACTCTAAAAATCTTAAAGCACAAAACAATCCAGCTGGCCCGGTTCCCACGATTATAGGTTTTTCTGGCAATTGGGAAAATTGGGGAAATGCTTTTTCATCAGCCGGAAATGTTTCCCCATGCTCGATCACTTCAATCTGATAATTATAGCTAGGAGGTTTATCTCTTTGGGCACCACGGGCATCCAAATTTCGGGATAATATTCTATAAGATTTTAAACTAGGATACTCTTTGACCAAATAGTCATTTAAACTTTTATTAAAATGGAGGTCAAACTTAATTATTTTTGCCATAATACTTATGTAGCTATCATACGAGGTAAAAAATGCATATTGAATTAATCATCATAGGAAACGAAATTCTCTCCGGTGACACCAGGGATACCAATGGCCCCTGGCTATCAAAATATTTAGAAACCTTAGGTACTCAACTTGATCAAATATCCATCATTCCTGATCAAAGAAAGTGCATTTTAAGCTCACTGTCTCAAGCAACCCATCGTTCCGACTTAATTATTATCAGCGGAGGACTCGGTCCCACTGATGATGATATCACTAAAAAAACCTTGGCTGATTTTTTTCAAAAAGATCTGAAAATTAATAAAGTGGCACAAGATATGGTGAAATCCCATTATAACCGGATTAACCGAAAATGGATTCCAGAGCACAACCACTACCATATGATCCCGGAAGATTTTGAGCCGCTACCTAATCAAGTCGGACTGGCACCAGGACTTTTTTTTCAGGCAGCATCTTTTGTGATCGTCGTCGCCCCCGGAGTTCCTCTTGAATTTCAATCAATTATCAAAGAGGCCATCACCCCCAAAAATTTAATAGATATTCATCCACCGTTGCATCAATTACAAATTAGAACCAAAAATATCTCAGAAGAATTGATATTTAATGAAGTTAGTAAAGATCTGTTAAAAAAAATTCGCCCCTTCACTGAGATCTGCTCCTACCCAAGAACCTATGGCGGAGTTGACCTCGTGATTAAATCAAAACAAAATATCGAAGAACTGAAGAAAGATTTTCTAAACTCTCCGCTTAATCCATATATTTGGTATATAGGAAACCTCTCGCTCCCTGAACTTATCATTCAAATGTGTACAGAGAAAAAAATAAAACTAGGCTTGGCGGAATCATGTACCGGAGGTCTTATTAGTTCCATGCTGACAGACGTAAGTGGAAGTTCGGCTTGCTATATGGGCAGTATAGTTGCCTACTCATACGAAATGAAAATGGAGATTTTAAAGGTAAAAAAAGAAACCCTAGATCGCTATGGTGCCGTTTCCAAGGAAACTGCCTTGGAAATGGCCCAAGGTGCTTTCAATCAACTCGGGGTAGATATCGCTATTGGCACCACTGGAATCGCCGGTCCTATGGGTGGGACGAACGAAAAACCGGTTGGCACAATTGGCATTGGACTTTATTCAAAAAATTTTTCTAAAAGCGACCTTTTTATGTTTAGAGGCGATAGACTTGGGTTAAAAAAACGTTTTTCACAAGCCGCACTCCATGAACTTTTAGAAGTAATAAAAACCATTTAAATCAAACCTGACAAAAATCATAGGCAGCCTTTGATCATGCATTTTATTTTGCAATACCTTTTTTCAATAGGTTTTGAATTGATGAGTATTTTTGTCTAGTATCTAGGGTAAAATTTTACCGAAGGGCTATGACATGGCTTAAGGAGTAAGCCACGACTCGCCGATAAAATTCGTAGTAAGGAGAGGAAGTTTTGTTTATAAATAATTGTTTGATCCAAATGACCAGGTATTTAGTGTTAATATTGATTACAACTCAATTAGCAAGTTGTATTAGCAGCGGTGGGCCTAACAAAAAAAGCAAAGCTACGACCAATTCCTCTAATCCCAATTCACCAGTTTTTGACGGCACCGATTATATCCGCTTTGTCTATCACGACGCCAACTATAATGCGGTTTTACCAATTAGCGTATCCATGATTGATACGGTCTATCTCCAAGGAAAAGCAGTACATAATTTCATCAATAACGGCAATGCTTCAAATGTTTTATGCTTGGTTACCCACTACGAAACTACCATGGCTTCCAAAAAGATTTTAATAAGTGCTCTTCGTCCCGCCAACTTTTTAAATCAAAGCACCAATACCCGGGAAAATTATTTTTTCTTTTCACCTTCTGATTTTACATCCAACCAATATTTTTGCCAAAAGACAGGTCTAGTAAACGCCATGAGTGTCAAATACCCTGGGCAAAGCATTGCATACTCACTAAGTGAAATGCAGATGATATCAACAACCTCTATCACTTCCAATTATTTTGCTATCCATGCTGAGGGTGGATCTATAATCACACAAATGGAAATCAATCATCTCTTTTTAAAAATTAACGCTGGTACCGAACCTGCTGACCAAAATACTTTTAGTTGTGTAACGACTACTGAATGTAAAAATAAGGGATACGATTGTTGTTCAATGAACCAATGTATCAAAGACAATACCCTTAAAGATGGAATCAATACCAGTAGTAGCGAATATCTCCAAGCGATTTTGGACATTCAACAAAATCAGGCAACCTTCAAGGATTATCCTAATTTCTTCCACATTTGTGGAAGCGAAATAGAGGTTACTCCTACGCCAACCCCCACCGTGAATCCAGAAGAAGAAAACACCATTTGGTTACAAAAATTAAAATATTTATATGAGTGCACCACACCACTAGAAGGTGAAATGTCTATTTGTACCATCACTCATCCAAATGCCCAAACTTCCATATTCTATGCCACCACCAAGGATGATCGGAATTTCAGAACCACTCTGCCTTCCGACTCATTAATGCCCACTCACAGTATTGTAGAAATTATCTATGCTGGCAGCACTCTTTTTAAAAAAGGGGAAATCTATAATCCCAGTAACGGCAAATATACCATCGGTCAAGGCAATGACACTCTGATTGATCCAGTGGTCGTTTCCCTCACTAATGTGCAACCAGGAAGCAATCCTCCTGATTTGGATTTAATATTAAGGTATAAAGTTGATGGCAGCTGTGAGCAAATAAATTCCTTGATTTCAAAATGTAAAAAACATTATATTCAAGGCCAAAACTCCAATCCGACTAGAGTTGATGACCATCCTACCGGCACAGATATTTTTTACATTCCCAGTTATGCCGATCTCTCCAAATCAATCATAGTGGAAGTGGATGGCATTACCAAAATTAGAAATATTCACTGGCAGTTAATTAACAGTTCTCCAGCTGCTATTCAATTTATTGGAACCGGCCAACAGGTTTTTGACACCCAAGCAGTTATCATCACTTATTACGTAAGTAATTCGACATTATCCAATGTCTTACAAGCGAAGCTAACTGCCTTGGAAGAAATAGATAAAATGTGTAATTGTGGAGGTAAAAACAACTGTTCACTAACTCCAGTCATCACGACTAACCTAGGTGTTGAAAGTATCTCCAACTATAAGTGTGTGTATCCAGAAAATAATACTCTGCCTGTTCCTTTGCAACAAGTGGTCTATCTTAATCCCAAAACAGTTCCGGTTAGATTATTTGACAAGCAAGGTGTTTCTAAGAAGGAAGCTACTTACGATGTATCACAAGAGGGCTCCATTTTTAAATACTATAAGGATAATTTACTAAAACCAAATAATCTTTTTGATCTAAATGGTAATTATAAGGATAATATCTATATTGGCTTTAACGAAATATACGGAAGCCTTAACTACCTTCCCGACAGCGCTAAACCGGCCATGGAAATCAGGGTAGAAAAAAATAAAACTTACGATATTTTTGTTGATACGGGAGTTTTTTCTTCCTGCTATTTTTGTGGTAGTGATTATTATTCTAACTTGGCCAAAATTTTTCCCACTAACTTTAGTACCTGGGGAGGGGGCTATACTCCTGATCCATCACAAACTAGTCGTATCAAAACCAGCGTACATAGGGCCGATGACTCTCATTTTGGCAGAAGCTGTTATGTCCCCGCCACCATGATCCCATGGTCACATCGGGCCAGCAGTGACCGTCAACAACAACGTCAACGACGTCTAGCTACTCAACATTTCCTATTCGCCAACGGTTATAATAGGGATTGGTATGGATTTGACTATGGCTCAGTGATTGGATCTTTTGATGGAGTCAAATGGTTCGCCATTGGTAACGAAAGAAGAATCAGGGCCGAAGGTAACAAATTATTTCTGGCGGTCAATGCCTATTTTGGTGATTTAACTATGGCAAACCAAGTTCCTTTTCAAGTCACCATCCAAGACTCGGTCACGACAATCCAAACCGGCGAACTCATCTCATCTGACTTTGAAAATGCCGGAGCTGAATGCCAAAAATATCATGTTTGTGACACCGATAAAGATTGTGCTACCCAACTGGGTTGGAATTATTCTTGTGAAACCATTTCAGGAATATCTACTAACTGGCCTATGTTTGATGAAAACGCCCTGGAGCTTCCTGACCAATCTCAAACTATCATGCTAACTCAAATTATCAAAAATCTCACTGGTGGTGGAAAAAGATGTGTCTACCGAGGTAGAGGTGCTCCTTGCCACACCAATTATCACACCATCTTTAACTCAACCAGTGGAGGGACTATGTCCTACGATGGAACCAAGTCCATTGGCCTACATAGTTGTGCTTCCAATAGTTATTGCCAAAATTTTAGAAATACGGTGGAAGAGCCAAAATTTAATAACAAAATCGCTCGTTTTGGCAAAACTATAAGAAATGTCAATAGCGACACTACCAATCCTATGGATGATGTTCATGAATTTGGTCTGGGAGCTTTGATTATTGGCAGACCTCTTAACTATTTTGGAAACACTACTATTCCCTATGATGTAGAAGGAAATTTATCTAGCAATAACTTAGTTTCACTTTGTCTGCCTGGCAGAGATCCCAGCATCAGAACGTTAGTGGATTCTCATCGATCCGTTCCAAATCTTGAATATGCAGGAGATCAGGTTTTAGAAATAGGCATTACCCCTGATAGCTCAATCGCCGTCCCCAATTATCTTAGCTCCTGTAGTATTTTAGATAAAAGTGGAAACTATTATTATAAAACAACCTCTCACTATACTGGAGTCATCCCCTCCCTTAACAACCCTGATTTAGTGGCCCTCTCCGGTGGCCAGGCACTTCCGACTAATGCTCTTAAAACTTTTGAAGCAACCAATATGACCGGCAACGAAAATATTGTTAAAGATTTTACCACGGAAGCGATTAAGAGTATTACTCTGGAAGAAAACCGTTGTCTACGCTCGCCGGGATCTAGTTGTCATACCAATTTAGATTGTGCTCCTTCCTGGTATATTTCCAATAAACTCTCAGGAATTACCGCTTCCGATTATGCCTCCATCCTCAATAAGTATGAGGTTTGGTTTTGGCAAGAAGAGTTGGTTTGCTCGCAAGAGTACGATCTAGAAAATAGTTTGTTTAAACTTACCAATAATCGATGCTGTCGAGAAACCAACCAGAAACTTACCATCGGAACTTTGCATGGGGATGCCAGCAGCACAGAACCCTCCGGAACTAATTTTGAACCAAGCGGTATTCCGGGTATTGTCGCCAACATTGATAGCATGACCAGATACAGTCGAATGAGTACTATCTACAGTGATATGCAAACCCTACCGGATAAATATCCGGTTCTAACCACGGCAATTATTAATCAATGTCAAAGTAGTTCATGCATGGACAAAGAAGATATCAAAAATCAATTTTTTACCTTCAGCAAAACTGCTGAAAAAACTTGCTGTAGTGGTCACTTCATTCGCAATTTTCACACTGACAATGGAGGAGGCCACAATTGGTCTTATTCCAAAATGCAATCCATTAATAAGTCCGCTTTTAATTGCTATAACTGGAGTGTCTGTTCGGGAAGCACATGTGGAACTAATTTCACATGTGATCACACAGATCTTCCCGATGATGCCAATTGTCGCATGTATTCCACCAGAGACTCTCAAGCTGAGAATATTTTTGGTTGGCTGGGCACCTTGGAATTAACTGGCATTCCTCAAATTATGATTAAATCCCAAACCCACTCAGATATTTTATGTAGAGTAAACCCAGAAAATCAAACCTTGGCCGGAACCACTACCCCTCCGGGAATCATCACCACTTCCCTGAATGCCGAAGAATACGTGGATACAACTAATCCGACGCTCAGATATTTGTCTTCTTTGGATACCAATAATTTTGACAGCAATTTAAAACAAATTTTTTCTCCAGATTCAGTCAGTTGTTGTATTGCTGCAGGAGAAAAAGTGGAAGTAGGCAGCGATAAAAATATTTGTTGTACTGGATATATCAATCCGCAAACTAACCGCTGTGCACTCCCTGATTTTGCTAATGTCAGCGTCTATCTCAACCGCTATGTATCATCTCATGCTAAAGGACTTGCAGACACCAGTTTTGACGAATATACCGGTTTTATTAAAGAGATCACCGTCGTAAAAACCTTGGGATGTAAAATTTGTGCCTCCAATAAACTTGCCACCGGTATTACTTTGAACAAGTTTAAAGTTCCCGGACATGAAAATAATAGTTATGAAGTAAAAAGATTCTTAT
>Ga0208375_1003930_pt1 | contig 12133 bp, 5 predicted proteins | sample RifOxyD1_FD_184038 | JGI IMG/M metagenome (GOLD analysis project Ga0208375, IMG submission 184038) | Soil microbial communities from Rifle, Colorado - Rifle Oxygen_injection D1 (SPAdes) | ecosystem: Environmental > Terrestrial > Deep subsurface > Rock core/Sediment | place: Rifle, Colorado... | reverse complement strand
GTCCTGCAACTGCTCCAGTCTGAGCAGCACCCGGCCCAAGTCCCGCTTGATGACTTCCGGTTTTATTTCAAGCTCCGTAGCCGCCGCATTTATGTACGCGCTCCTTGCCCTTGCCTGATACAGGTCAAGCGTATCGATGTGATATCCCCCGGCAGCGGCACCATGCGTATCTGCAATGCCAGAGCGGATATTAACACGCATCATTTCATAGCTGAGATTTTTTGCCAGCCCCCGGACCCGGTACTCCCGCTCGCCAAGCCGTATTAAAATATCCTCGCCGCGGATTTCCGTCGGTATCTGTAATTCATCGCCAGATTCATCCCCGGCTCCGGCAGACACCGGGGCAATCACCACGCTCTCGCTTGCACCAGAAACAGGGACACCGGCAGCTAAAGATAATAAAATCTTTTTTTCATTTAGCTGCGGCGGTTTCTCCGCTTCAATATTTCCGCAGGCTCTGCCCATCCATAGCGCCGATGACAACGCCACCTGCAAGGCCGGTCCCGCCGGGTTTACCTTGCAAACGTATTCATTTGCATCCATTCCTTTTGGAAACAAAACCCTCTGGCAGGATATCCCCTCGGACAGAAGTTTTTTGGAAAGCTTTTCGGCGGCCATGTCACCGGCTTCATCCCGGTCATACGCAATATACACCTTCTTCACCCCATGCTCGATAAATCCAGCCAGATGATCTTCCGTAAACCCTTCCACTCCATAACTTGCCGTCACATTCTTAAAACCGTTTATCCAGAAGCTGAGCGCATCAACAAGGGCCTCACACAAAATGACTTCCTTTGACTTCAAACACTCCGGATTCCAGATGCCTTTGTGCGGGCCGGGCAAATATGTGTGGGATGCCGTACCCTTCCTTAAATCATTTCGTATCTTGCGGCCGTAAACTTCCGTGATCTTCCCGTCCAGCCCGATTACCGGCATTACAATCGATCCATTGAAATGCTCTTGGCCACTTTCCCTGAATATCCCGAGCCGTATAAGCTTGCCGCGTATCTCTGCTCCGGCCTGCCGGTTACTTTCTGGCAGCCGGATGCCAAGCGTCCGGTTGGCATATCCTATCTTGAATTTTTTAATGGCTTCATCATCCCGGATGCCCCTTGCAGCTAAATAACAAAGCGCCTCGGGGCTTTTGAACAATGTCTCATGGTAATACTCGACAACCTGCCGCAGCGTTTCCTGCTCATCTGCCGTCATCACCACCGGAGAGGGTAGTTTTGGAATCGTCGCTTTCTTCGGCCCGATCTTTGATGACAGAAAATTGGACGGATCACCACTCCTCAATAATTCTACTGCGTGCCGGAAGCTCACTCCCTCGCACTTCATCACCCAGTCAATCACCGATCCACCCGTCTGGCAGGCTCCCATGCAGTGCCAGAGGTTCTTTGATGGCGTTACCACAAGCGAAGGATTCGTATCGTTATGAAAAGGGCAGAGGCCGATCAGGTTGTCACCGTGGTCCTTAAGCTCCACTCCCTTGGCGCGAACCATCGCCACGAGATCCATCTGCCGCTTTATCGCCTCAATCTCCGCTTCCGGTATCCGTGCCACTTTTTGTGCCCCCTTCTAAAACCCGTCAATAGGCTTGTAAAATATTTTTTACTGTCTTGAGCTTGTTACCAAAATATAGTAACTTACTCTTAATGGCAAGCCGGTTGATTTGCAAGATTTTTGAAAGACGCATTATGCTCCAGCCGTTATGCCAAAAAGGAAAATCAAATTGCCGCCACTGAAGCTTTCAACAAACGAGACTTTTGGCCAGCGCCTTGCGCGCTTTCGCAAAGAACGAGGACTGACTCAGGTAGAGCTGGCCAGCAAAGTCGGCATTATTCAGGTGCTCGTGGCAGATTATGAACGCAATAAACTGCGTCTTAATGCCGAGATGATCTGCCGCTTCTCCAAAATCCTTGGCGTTTCATCCGATGAACTGCTTGGTCTGAAACCATCCTCTGGCGACAGCCTCATGCAAAACGGCGGTTTAAGCCTTAAGATTGTACGGCGTGTTCAAAAAATTGATCTACTCCCGCTGCCAAAGCAAAAGGCACTGCTTCAAACCATTGATGGGTTTCTTCAGGGCGCAGGCGTAGGAGCATGATTATGTAGTACCAGCAGCTAAAAGCTTTACGGCTGCTGCCACAAACGAAGTCCTCAGCAATTTCTCTTGTTCGTTGCAATAGCAACTACCAAGAGTCGCCGGGGTGTTTTTATTTCTTAAAATAGATTCCCATAAATTCATGACGCCCCATGGTTCGGTGCCGTTTCGCACTGGAGCCACAACCGGGGCCATGTGCGGCCCTACCTGCGGCCCCACTTCGACAACCAAGTATTTTTGAATTTTTCGACACAAAACAACCAGAGGAATAAGGGAAGGAATGCATTCCTCTACTTATTCCTCCCGTCCGGCACTCAAGTATCGCTATGAAATAATAATAAAAAGAGAGGCATTACCAGAGGCAACGCTGCCTCCAGTAGTGCCTCCGGTGACAATTAAAATACCCGAGTACTGTCCTATGCCTAAGCAGCACCCGTTTCACGCTGGAAATTCGACCCCACCCCCTCTACGAATGTTTTTTTGAGATGATTTGAAGATGAATTTTTTGCAACAATGGAAAGAAGGATTTTAACGCAGGCGAGTAGGTGGGATGAGGCATTTTGGTGTGTGTCATGATTTTAGAACAGATGGCAGAGGATGGTCGGCACGGTGATGGATTCGGCGGCGGAAGCAGGGAGGCCGCTCGGGGGGACAGTTACCGGGACAGTCAGGGGTACAGTCCACTGTACCAGTAACTGTACCCCCATTGTCCGAGAACTTTTGAATATGTCACCGGTTTTTTCAGCCCCCCTTTATCTGACAATCAAAGACACCGCCCCCACTACCAGTGTTTTTAGAGTTGTTTGATGAATGTTTTTTTTTGGATGGAAGAAGAAAGCAGCAAAGGGGTTGGCACATGCATATCTATAGGGTTTTTGTTTCAATATACGGAAAATTCGGAATCGGCGGCAGGAGTTGGCTGGGCAGTAGAATGACCGGTGGACTTGCCAGTAGACAGTTGTCCACCAGTAAGTCGACTGGCGGGAAGAAAGGAAGAACGTTGCCAGTTACCCATTGGTTGCTTCACAATCTCGTGCCGCTTTTTCCCCTGCCTTGTTTTCCCCCCTTGGAACCCCCCTTTCGAGGCGTCCCCATCCATCGCTCCGCGAGCCTCCGCACGCTACGGCTCTCTTCGCTCAGCAAGGTATCACCAAGGGGGGAAAACCATCCTCCTGCGCGCGCTTCCTATCCGGCCCGCCCCCGGCTTGCGCCGACTGCCGGCCGGCGCGCTCGGACCCCTCACGGGGAGGGGAAACCGTCCCGCCTACCGCGGGCCGTCGCGCGACCCACTGTTCCGGGTCGCCCTTCGCGGATGTCTTTTATATCGCCCCGCCGGGCGCGGGGCGACGGACGGTGTCCGCTCGGGGCACGAAGAGGAATGGAAAAATATAACAGCTATAGTTCCGTTTCGATTACGGCGCTAGAGCAACCTCGGTTGAAACCGCCTGTTCCCCTGCGCACTTTCCTTGCAAACACCATTTAAAAGATCCGCTTTTTGTAGCAAATCCTATTTTAGAGACTGAGTAAGTACAGGTTTCGTAGGTATCTTCCGCACCTTCACTATAACCACCAGCATTAAAATAAAGTTTCCAATTTCCGGAGACATCTGTCTTGTATACACACGGATTTTCATCATTGGAGCAACACTTTGAGACATCATTGATTCTAATTTCGGCGTCGGCAACCAGACCCCCGCCATTATTCTTGACCACACCCTTAACGGTAATTTTATTGGCTGGACCACAACCAATCCAAGTCGTTGATAAAAACATCATCATCAACAGAAAAAAGGTTCTCATGGTGCCTCCTATTTTCCGCATTTATAGCCCGTGTTATATGGGCCTCCACCATAAGCTTTTGCAGCCATACTGCCCGCTTCACATTCAAACCAGTTTGCATAGCCGTGATATTCCCATCCATAATCTAGATAACTGTAACCACCATATTTTTCATACTGCATCTGATGTCCAAGCTCGTGATAGACTGTATCCTTGGTTACGCCGACCGGAACAAAAGATATTGGTCCTGGCGTGAATCCAGCACTTCCACCAAACATGCTATTCGTTACAACTGGTCGTCCGCGCACCATTGAAATACCAGGCAAACTCCCGGTTATGGCAGCATTTGCAATAAGTCCAAGTGGTGAAAAACTAAATGCCACCATAGACATACTTAATGCCCATGCGGGGTCTATAAGTGCAGCAATGGCCGCAATTCCCCCCGCTATGGCGCCTGCCCATAACCCTGCTGTAACCCCAGTTATCGCAGCTGCTCCAATCGATGCACCGCCAATAAGTGCGTAAGCTCCTCCGATCAGAAACGCTGCGGTGCCGAAAGTAATTGCAGTCAAAGCTACAGCACCAAGAAATCCTAATAATTCTCCCCAGAACATACCTGTTGAGTCAGTAATATTAGTCGGATTGTTTCCGACATATGCGTTACCATTCACAACAGTTGTCGGATTCTCAAGTACTCCCGGATGCGGGTCCTTCTGCAAGAATCTGCCGATCGCAGGATCGTAATATCTTGCCCTATAATAATAATACCCGCTCTCGCTGTCATGCTCTCTTCCCGTGTAAGTAAATGAAGTCGCAACCGGCGGCGCACTCGACACATCCGCCCCGTAGGCATCCTTTATGCCGATCAACTCGCCAAACGCCGAGTAGACGTAGTGCATGAGCTTCATCCCGGTACTATCAGTAACATCCGTCACCGTTCCCTGCGCGTCCTTGATGTAAATCGCAGTCCCGGCATTTTGTGCAAGCTGCGCCGTCACTCCATCTGCCGTAATATCCGCAGCGAGCACATCATCCGGTGCCAAAGGCGAATGAGTGTACCTCGCCAGCAGTTTATTGAAGTCACTATCGAGCGTGTATTCGAGCGCAATATTCTGTCCGTCATATACATAACGTCTATTAAACGTCTTGCGAGGGTCAGTCGGCGCTGTATGATCAACTACTGTTTTGGCGATGCGTCTTCCAAGGGCATCGTAAGTATAAACAACTTCCTTCGTTGGCTGCGCAGCCCCACCCTCAAATAATTTAAATCCAATGAGCTGATTTTCAGAGCTGTAGTAAAAATTCGATATATCCGAGTACGGAAAGTTTGCTTTCGCTTGACGCTTGATCATGTTGCCGTTGTTGTCGAAGAAATAAAAACTTCTATAATCCTCAACAAGCCGTTGCTTTTTCAAGTCGTATTGATAGCTCCCGGCCTGGTCTGTGGTTCTATTTGCAATCTCGTCATAAGAATATGTTTCGCTTTGATGCGATGCTGGCGCTTCAGGGTTTGTAGCTGACACAAGCTGGCTGTTGTTATCATATCCAAAGTCCTTGTCTCCTGCGACAGTCCTGATCTTCGTCCGGTTACCAATCTGATCCCGCCAGTATTCAAATGACGCAATATTTGTCCCGCCGGATTTGTTGTGCGTGATGGAGGTCAGAAAATTTACATCATCAAATGCAAGCGCACTAGTGCTTCCGGGCCTCGTAATACTTGTAAGTCTGCTTCCATTATCAAAACCAAACGAATACACTTCTCCCTTTGGATTTGTTATGCTGGTCAATCTGTCGACTTGATCAAAAACATAGTTTGTTGTCCCAATAGGATCAGTCATGCTGACACGGTTGTTGTTTTGATCATAACCGTAATTTAGAGAAACATCCGGCAAATTCTGCATCGGTCCCAGCCCATACGATCTCGCGCTCGTGAGACGGCTTGCGATGTCGTAGCCAAGTTCAACCCTGGATTCATTGTTTGCTGCTGAGGTCATGTTTCCACGTACATCGTAACCGAGACTGATCACGTTGTCAGGCAGCGTTTTTTGCGTGAGCTGGTTTATACTGTCATATGTAAAAGTCTTTACGTTTCCGTTTTGGTCCGTCTCACTTGTCACATTGCCGTTTTCGTCATAAGCCCGCGTGACTTGAAATCCCAAAGAATCTGTCTTTTTTGTGAGCTGGCCAAGCGTGTTGTATTCAAAAGTAGTCAGATTGTTCAGCGGGTCCTTGATCCGGCTCAATTCTCCGGTCGGCAGATACTGGTACTCAGTCCGCTCGTTCTTTGGTGTTATGACAGCAGTAAGCCGGCTGAATGCGTCAAATTCATATTGGGACACCTGTCCCTTGGCATTTGTCGTTGACGTTATGTTTCCAGCCGTATCCCGGACATGGCTTGTCACCTGATTCATGGGATCAGCCACCGCCACCACATTGCCATTTGCATCATGTGTGTAGCTTGTCGTCCTGCCTAAAGCATTTATCTCGGCTGTTAGCAGCTTTTGGGCATGATTGTACTGGTAGCTCACCGTGTGATTAAGCGGGTCTGTCTTGCTGAGCAGCAGACCCATTACGGGGTCATACTGGCTTGTGCTCGTAAACCCTCTACCGTTTGTCTGCGAAGTGACATTGCCATATGCATCATAGACCTGACTTGTTGTGACACTTGTCGCCGTGTCCGTCTGGCTTACAAGATCGTCCGTCACATTGTCGTACTGAAATGTAACCGTGGTGGCGTCAGGACGCTTTATCTCTATCGGCTTCCCGCTCTTGCTCCTTTTGATCTCAGTTACGCGTCCAAGGGCATCCTCAACCGTTGTAACATAGCCTTTGAAGTCTTTTACAAACTTCGTTTCAATATTTTTGGCGTCTTTAATGCCATCGTAGGCCTGATCCTGACCGGTGCCCATGGATTTAAGCGTCCCGGTGTTGCCACCCGTATAGTTGTTTGCCATCGTCTTTGTGGTCGAGTCATTGATCGTCATCTTCGTGCTGTCGGGACGAATGACCTCCTTAAGACGATTCCACTCATTGTATGTATACTGCGTCTGATGGCCCCTTTCATTTGTCTCGGCAGTCATGAGTCCTCCGGCATCATAACTGAAACTCTTTTGCGTGGCGTCCGAATACATCACCTGCGCAAGCATCCCGTCGCCGTTATGTGTAAAATACGTCGTCCGGTTTGCCGGGTCCTTGATGCTCGCAAGCTTTCCGTTTGTGTATGTAAATTCCGTTGTTCTCTGCACCGGATCGCTGATGGCAACGATCCTGCCATCGGCGTCATATGAATACGTCACCTCGCGGTTTGCACGGTCTATGCTTGATGTGATTTTTCCGCTTGAAGCAAAAAACTCACGGCGGCCATCACGGAAATTCCTTACGAAACTCCCATCACCCAGTTTTTGCAGATATGGAACCCATGAGCCATCAGTGTTACGACGCACGCCGGGCTTGTCCTCGGCAGTCGAAGCAAACGCCAGAACGCCGGATGTTGCGCTCTGGAATATCACGCGGCGTATCTTGTTGTTGCCGCTATCAACGATAAGCAGATTGTTCTCACCATCGAGTCCGAGCCACGTCGGACTCGATAGTGCTGCGCCAAGAGCAGGAAGCCCTTCTTCGGCATCACCGATCACACCGCTTCCGGCCACAGTGTTTGCCGTGCGGGTTGCAAAATCAATCCTGACCACACGGTGATGCCCGCTGTCGGCCACATAAAGATATCCGTTTTGATTGTCAACCACGAGACCTGTCGGGTTCGAGAGCAGGATGTCGCTTGCAGGAGCCGTGTCTATAAGCGAGCCGCCGGATGGCTTTCCGGCAAAATGAGTGATCACGCCGGTAGAAGCATCCACCTTGCGGATCGTGCCGCGTTCGGTCGAAACATAAATGTTGCCAAGCGCATCTCGCGCAAGCCCGCGCGGATGAAAAAGCGTGGCCCCCGTCGCCGCGCCGCCATCACCCGTGTCCTGCGGGTAATACGATCCGTTACCGGCGATTGTCTCAATGGTGTTCGTGGTGAGATTGACGCGCCTCACGCGGTTATTGCCCTGATCGGCGACAAGAATCATATTGTCATAGCCAATAAGATCCATCGGGGCGTTCATAAGATGCGTAAGTACACCTTCGCCGTCATAGCCTTTCCATGGCCTCACGCCTTGACTGAAATTGACATTCATACAGCTGGTTTGATTGAGCGCAACAGAGACCTCTATTATATCACAGTCATGACCGATGGCATCTTTGCAATAAGCATTTGTAAGTCCAGCAAGATCTCCAAAACTATATCTCCAATCATGTGGCCCGGCATCACCCATGAATCTTCCTGCAAAAACCGTCGCATCAGCTCCACTTTGTGCTTCATAAACCTGATGCCACATAGAATCGGTTGCATAATTTTTTCCGTTTGGCAGAGCCAGAATTTTTTGAGTACTCCTTGACGCGCTGTAGGCTCCATACGGATAAAAACAATCCACCCTGTCTCCGTGCCAACCGTATTGCATTCCGTGAATGCTCCCGCCAAGAGTTGAAAACGTATTAAGCCTGTTCACCACCGGCCCGGGAGAAGACAAATCCACCTCTCCGATCCCGTTTCCGAGCGATACATGCACCTTGGGCCACGCATTGAATGCAACGCCCTGATCAAGTTTTGCACCTGTGTTTTCACCATAAAATGCCGTATGCATCGTATTTTGCACCGCATAGCCGGAGACGGTTCCATCCCCCTCTTCAATCATCACGCGGTCAGCTGTCGGGTTTGCAATTTTTGGCACTCCTGCAACCTTCCAGCCGCGCCCGGCAGAAGAATTTATCTCGTTCTGCACATACACCGGCCCGCCGATATCGGCCGGAAATACCTTTTCTATCTCCCGGGTCTCATCAAGTGAGGTCTGAATGATTAGCGGAAGATAACCTGATCCTCTTATCTCCTGTGTTCTTGTTCCAACCACTACATGCTCAAGCTTCATCTGCCATTTGGCAAAATAGGGGTAAACGCCCGACGGCAAATACTCTCCGGTCTGCGTATCCTTTAAATCCATTGCGTATGAAACAACCGCCCTGTTCGGCACTCCGGTAAAATGCAGCAGCTCGCTTGCAATCCCAGCCATAAAAAACTGGCTTGTCACCTCGCTCGGTTGATACCATGCCGATCCGGTTACGGTTTCACGATAATATGTTTCTTCGTCAATCCAACAATGCCACCAAGGAAAATATGTGCATCTCTGATATGAAATTTTTCGAAAACCGGAGTCATTATTCAGCGATATTTCGCCTCTCGGTACATCAAAAAAATTACTTACCACCGACGTCGGTTTGGCCCACGAGCTGCGATATATGAGCGACGGCGATACGTCCTGCCCCATGGACTTGTAAGCGGGCAGTTTGATGCTTGTCGTAAGCGCACCATTAAATGTGTCCGTACCCGGCACCTCGGGCGATCCGACTTTTCTTACCGTAGGCCCCACTGGAGAAGCATAAATCTGGCTGAAATGTGTAATCCCAGCTCCCGGTTTGGTCTCCACCCGCTGTCCATCATCACTTACCCTGGCAACACCATCTATTTCCCAAATGCCTTTTTGTGAATTCATGGACATGATCACAAGCTCAACGCCTGCAGGCAGGTTGTTTGAGTTTGGAAGCACTAAAGGCACCGGTTCTGAAAATTTGAGGCCCGACGGCTCAAGCGTCACGACATCGGTGGGTTTGGTAAACTCCATCGATTCAATGCTTGAATACCTGGCCTCTGTCACAGTCATGGCAATTTCGCCAGCGTGAGATCCATCAGGGAAGACGATCTGCGTTGTTGGCAAAATCTCCATCGTCACACCCGGAGCATTCGGATTTGTCACGGTCGCTGCCGTGCCTTGCGTGACAACCGTGCTTGTTCCGTCAAGAACAAGCGGCTGCAAATAAATCGGCCGCTGCAAAACGTTGCTCTGGCTAAGCCCTATGCTTAGCGTCACGCTTATTTTTGAAAACTTGCGGGCCGGGCCCGTGATCTCGGGCGGCACTGTCGTTCCATCCACTATAAGCGTCTGGTCGCCCGTCACCGGCGTCGGAAACCTGAATATCCCGCTTCCATCCGTCACTACGCTCTGACTTGAGCCCGCAAGCGATACCGTCACGCCGGGAAGCGGGATGCCTTCCTCGGGATCTTTTACTTTCCTCAGTGACCGCGGCGGCGCCATGATTTTGCCCGCAAGATGCGTATCCATCTGGAACGTCACCGTCGCCGTGTCCGTCCTCCCGGTCACAGGATCAGTGGCAGATACCTCCGCCTCTGAAAACGGATTTAAAAGTATCCTGAAACTCCCGTTTGCCGCCGCTACGGCGCTGCCAAAGTTGAATATTCCGGCGCTCGCATGCACCGTGATCCCGGACTTTGACGCCCCCGGAGCCCCTATGATCGCAAGATGCACGCCATCGGCATCCGGCGCCACACTCAGAAGATCCCCGTAAAGAGCCCGAAGGCGGATGTCTATCGGAATGTCCGCCGTCGTGCGGTTTCCGGCTGCGTCATAGGCTTCGATATAAAGATTTGCCGGCCCCTCCGTCACGGCGTCATATATGCCGCTAAAACTCTTTTTGTCCGGAGCGAGCGTGAGATCAAATCCGTTTACACGCGCCGCTTGCAACTCTTCATTGCTGTTTGCGGATACAATGAATGTAAGAGAATCAAATACGGTATTTGGCACCGGGACAATGTCGCTTAGAAGCGGCGGAGCCGTATCAAGCAATATATCAAGGAGCCAGGCACTATCGGACACATTTCCGGCTGCATCCGTTGCGGCAACCTCGATCATGTTAAGCCCCGTGCGGAGCATCACCTGCGCCGTAAAAGAACTCTGGGTGCTCGTTTGCGCCTCAAGGCCGTTTACAATAACGCGCGTGAACGTTGCCGTGGCATCCGCAACCGTGACGGGCACATCAAACAAAATGCCGCCCACTATCTGGTGATCGGGCGTATTTATGGCTATTACCGGTTTTTGGGTGTCAAGAACGATGTGACCGAGAACAGCAGACGCGGACTCATGCCCCGTATTGTCCGTGCTCACCACCCGCACGGTGTTTGTCCCCTCGACAAGCGGCAGCATGGCCGTAAAGGTCTTGTCGGGCGTCGTCTGTAAAAGTGCGTCATTGAAATAAACCTTCGTCGTTGTTGGCGAGGCGTCCGTCACGGCCACCGGCAACTCAAACACCGGATTGCTTACAAAAAGATTGTCCTCACGGCCAAGCGCCACCGTCGGCAAGGTGGTATCCAGGATCATCGTAAGCTGGCCGGGCGGCGTACCGGTCTGATTGCCGTCAATATCGGTTGCTACTGCATTAATTGTGTTCGGCCCCTCTATAAGACCGAACGGGGCGGTAAAATTCTTCTCGGCGGTTGCATACACCTCTACGCCGTTGCGGTAGATTTTTGTGGTGGTGGGCGACAGATCCTGCACCGAGATGTTTACGCTGTACCCCATATCAGGCGTGTAGTTGAGACCGCCTTCCTGCATCGTGATGGCGGGCGGCGTGTGATCGACAACTTTTAATTGCAATGAAAGCTCCTCGACCATCGTCCGGAGTGTTGCAATTTTGGCTTCGAGTGCTGCAACAGACGCCAGATCACGCGCTATTTCTTTCTGATATGCAGCGGTTTTTACCGGGTCCGTGGTCTGCGTGAGGAGCCAGCGGTATTCATTGATGCGCGCGCTTAGCTGCGTGATGGCGTTTTTATGCGCTTTTGTCGTGCTGGTATCTTCAACATAGGCCTTGGCGGTAAACACCGGGGTGCCGGGAGGCATCGGATTTGTGTAATACTGATATAGATCGCCGTACTTCAGGAGCTTGACCGTGTCAGTGCCGCCCGGGAACGAGGCCTCTACCACCAGCGAAAAATCCGGGTTTGTAGGCTTGGTAAGCGTCTGAATGGTGAACATCGGGCGCTGCCATTCGTCGTATCTCAGATTGGTGTGATCAGCCTGAACCGTGATCCACTCGGTCTGCCCGTCCCCTCGCGGCGCTGCAAAAGCCGCTCCCTGTGCAACGAGCGAGACAAGCGCGAATAGAACAGAATATCCCTTCCGTGACATAGAAAGTCCCCCGGTAATCTCTTACTTCAGTTTTTTACTGCCCGGCCCCTCTTCAGGAAGCCGTAATGCAAAACGCCAAACTTTTTGTCCCGACAAAATCGCCCTGCTTCGGCTCAGCGGGGATTTTGAGTGCGGTTACGAGGGGCGGAGAAACCAGAACTGACGGGTCCAGG
>Ga0208375_1003927_pt1 | contig 12137 bp, 17 predicted proteins | sample RifOxyD1_FD_184038 | JGI IMG/M metagenome (GOLD analysis project Ga0208375, IMG submission 184038) | Soil microbial communities from Rifle, Colorado - Rifle Oxygen_injection D1 (SPAdes) | ecosystem: Environmental > Terrestrial > Deep subsurface > Rock core/Sediment | place: Rifle, Colorado... | reverse complement strand
AACAAGACTGGGTATGGGAATTCCAACTGGCGCAGACTTAGAGTACGCTGATGATGTAACTTTAACGCAGGCTCTAGAAGGAAGAAGAGAGTTATAACATCCATAAACTAGCGTGTCATTTTGATAAACAAAATGTCATAATAAGGAATGAATACTGCTGCCCAAGTTAAACAAGCATTCAAAAAATCAGCCAAAACATTTACTGATGAACCTCTTGAATTATTAAAATCAGCCAGAAAACAAGTTACGGGTGAAGAAACGACCCCAAGTAATTATTCCGACCAAGAAGCAAGCGACCCCCAAAAGATAGCAGATGAACAAGATTACAGAGACCAAAAATCTAAACAAGACGGAAGACATTTAGAAGCACTGGAATCTGAACTTAAAGATATTAGGCGTCAAAAAGTTTTTAACGATTTAATGCAAAGAATTCAAAGTGGAGAAGATGTCCCCATAGAAGAATTTGGCGAACTCGACTATGAACAGAAAGATGTCTTAAAAGCACAAATTGAAGCAGTGAAACAAAGAAAAATGAATAGCGAAAATGCAACGAGTCAGTTGGTTGAACCAACAGCCAAAAAAGGTAGACAACTAATGGGTCAAAAACAATCTGCTCAAAAACAAACTACTCGTGTTGAAAAGCCGGTACCCCCGTCGGGATAGACTTTTTGTGACATTTGTCCCATAATATATGATATGCTAGAAATAGATACTGGAACACACGACCTAAACAGATTATTTCGTAAAGTTAAGAAAAAGATAGGTCGTAAAGAGTTTGATTTGGCAACTCGCACTATGACTCCCCAAGAGAAAATTACTTTTCTTAAACAATATTTTCCAGAAGGTAAAATTTTTAGATCTAATATTCCTCAGGAAGGAACTCCAACCTTACCCAATTAATATTATTAATTTAACTTGCTATAATAGACTTTGTGGATATTTATTTAAGTAATACTTTATCGGGAAAAAAAGAAAAATTTGTTCCGAACAAGGATAAAGAAGTTGGAATTTACTCTTGTGGCCCAACCGTTTATTGGAATCAACACATAGGCCACATGTATGCATATGTTCAGTGGGATGTTTTAGTTAGAACCTTAAGGTACTTTGGGTATAAAACAAAGTGGGTTATGAATTTAACTGATGTGGGTCATATGACCTCAGATGAAGATGTTGGGGAAGACAAGATGGATAAGGGGGCCAAAAGGGAGGGGATTTCCGTCTGGGACATAGCAAATAAATACATTGATCAATTTAAAGAAAGCATGAAGCTCTTAGGTATTAATACTCCTGATGTTTTGTGTAGAGCAACAGATAATATTCCTGAACAAATAAAATTGAGTCAAAAAATTGAAGCCAACGGTTTTACATATCTAACTAAAATGGGGTTGGTTTACGATACGGGAAAATTTCCAGACTATTCGAAATTTGGTAATCTAGATTTAGAGGAACTAAAGACTAGAGATGATGTTGAAGTAGACCATGACAAAAAGTTTCCTTGGGATTTTTTCCTTTGGGCTATTAATCCCAAACACACAATGAAATGGGAAAGTCCTTGGGGTGAAGGATATCCAGGATGGCATATCGAATGTACGGCGATGTCTACTAAATATTTGGGAGAAAATTTTGATATCCATACTGGTGGAATTGAACATATTAAAGTTCATCATACTAATGAAATTGCTCAGGGGCATGCAGCTTTTGGTCACCAAACTGCAAATTACTGGTTACATAATGGCTGGTTAACAGGCAAAGACGGAGAAAAGATGAGTAAGTCTTTAGGCAACTATGTAACGGCACAAGAATTAATCGAAAAGGGATATGACCCACTCTCCATGAGATATTTGATTTTGACCTCACATTATAAAAAAGGATTAAGGTTTTCATTTGAATCTTTGGATTCTGCCCAAAAGGCTCTCAATAATTTAAGAGAATTAGTATTGTCATCAAAAAATGATACTCAAAGGACCGCACTTTCTAAAGAAAAAGATCAACAAATAATAAGTTTTCAGGAGAATTTTGCCAAAGCACTTTCTGACGATATCAATGCCCCCCAAGCCTTGGCGGTTCTCTGGGAAACAGTTAAAAGTAACATTCCAGGTCAAGATAAATATGATTTGGCAATATCCTTTGACGAAGTTTTAGGTTTAGATCTTTCAAATATTAAGGATATAAAAACACCAGAAATACAAGACAATGTCAAGATTTTGATGGAAAAAAGAGAACAACTAAGACAAGAAAAAAAATTTGCAGAAGCTGATAAAATTAGAGACGAGATCATAAATTTAGGTATTAATGTTACTGATAAACCCAGCAGATGATAAAGGTAATTGTTATTATTAATTTTGTTTTGACACTTTCGCTAATTGGCGTACTTTCATGGTTTATTGTTTCTCAAAACAAAACACCAAAAATAATCGATGTGAGTTCAAAAGAAGAGAGTGCTCAATATGTTGATAACTGTGGTGAAAATTGTAAAAAGATAATAGAGGAGACTGTTTCCAAATCCTTATCAACTGTTTCAGATATACCCAAAGAAGAAACTAAAACAATAATTTCAATAACACCAGCACCCACTAAAACAAAGACTCAAACTTCATATATTCCAATCATTGGTCCAATAACTACCACATCATCTTCTTGGTATGATGCCCCCGGGACTGATTTCTATTTAAATATCGGAGATTATGGTAGTAAACCATATTCCACTTGGGAGGCCTCGCTTAAAGTTGCACATGGAAACGGCACGGCATATGCCAGACTGTTTGATGTAACACATGGGATTGCTGTTAATGGTAGTGAAATAACTTTAACTAATAATCCGAGTTTGACGCAAGTCTATTCAGGAAGTTTAAATTTCTGGTCTGCAAACAATCTTTATAGGGTACAGCTTAAGTCTCTAAACACTTTCGAGGTTACATTTGGAAGTGGGAGAGTGAAAATAGTCTATTAAGATCTTAAAAGTTTATTTTTTTAATCGAGAATTTGGATTGAGTGGGGGATTTTTTTGATATTACTCCAATATAGTCTATCAATGGATATGTTTTTCTAATTTCAGTCCAGAATTTTTCAGAAAGATTTGTAGAATAATTTCCAAATCCTGCCTTTTCTGTTTGAGAACAGAGTTTATTTTCCCACTCTCTAATTATGTCTAAAACAGCCCTTCCTTCTTTGTTATATTTTTCCTGTAGACTATCTTGATCTTTAATGTATTCATTGTAAAGTTTATTGAAATTGTTAAAAATATTTTTGTTTGTATTAATCATTCTGTCAAAATAATCTTTGTATTTTGTAGTCATATAAAGATATTAAATAGATTTAGACACTTGATTTCAAGAGACAAAATGTGTCAAGATTAACATAAGTATGGCCGAGACAGAAATAAATGTCGTTGGTTTGTCTTCTGGTAAAAAGGGAGGAAAATCTAACTGGAAAATAATTGGAGCAATTATTGGTATTGTTGTTTTGGCCTTAGGTATTATTGCAGGAATACTTCTTGTGAGACAACAACAAGATATTAGAGAAAAAGCGGATGTTGTGTCTTGTACAGATCCTACAGTTGAACAATGTCCTGTTGCTGGTAGCCCAAATATTTTAAGAAACTGTCACCCTCCAGAGGCTAATAATTCTCCTGTTGAAAGTTTGTGTGATTCAGAAGGAAAGGTCTCTTTTTGTGGAGATAAAAACTATTGTTGTCCGTCTGCTGGTGGTAATTGGACAACCGACATGAAGGCTTGTGCGGTAGAAACATTTTCGAGATTAGGCATATCTCCTGAAGCTGACATTACGTGTAGTCAAGGTTTTACCGATGAATTTAACACAATTAATACCGCGAAGTGGAATAAATATGGTGATACAAATGTAGTGGATGGGAAGCTGGTTGTTAAAAGAGAAGAGTTGGGTACTAGTAATGGAACGGCAAATTATGATGGGTTGGTCACTAAGGATTCATTAACGGGGGATTTTGTTGTGGAGTTTGACATAACAGATGTAGAAAAAACCGGAACTGGTGGAGGTGGGGCCGTTGTCGCATTTTTGACCGATAGTGACACAACAGATAGATTGGCAATCATAAGAAAAATAAAGAATGATGGTACATATGAGTTTGCCTCATCTTTAGCTGTTGGATCTTCGCCGTTACAAATTAAAAATATCTCGCTTCCTAGGGGTTCTGTTACAGTTAAAGTAGAACGAAAGTCTGGTAAATTCAAGATTTACAGGAAGACAGGCGCCAGTTATGCAGTGTTCCATGAACCACAGGGTACTCTTACAAAAAAGATAGACTCAATACATTTATCAGCTCTTAATACCAGTACTCAGCCCACTGGATCTTATATTTTAGTAAAATATGATAATTTTAAAATCTCTTGTTCTGGGGCTAATCCCACCACTACACCAACTGTTACCCCAACAGGAGCTGGACCAACTATGACACCTACAGCCACTCCAACGAGAACTGCAACGCCAACTGTTACCCCAACAGGAGCTGGACCAACTATGACACCTACAGCCACTCCAACGAGAACTGCAACGCCAACTGCAACATCAGCTGGCAGAACTGCAACGCCAACTGCAACATCGGGAATAGGTGGCGGAGGCGCAACAGCGACTGCGACCAGTAGAGCAACAGCAACAGCTTCTTCAGCTCCAATTCCTGTTACTGGAGTTAATTTACCTACCCTTTTAGGTACCGGGTTTGGAATAATTATGATTTTAGTTTCTTTGGCATTGGCACTTTAGTCTTTTAAGGTATTATTAAGCTTCAGGAGTATAATTAAACAAGAAATTACATATGAAATTATTAGTTGTGGAAGACGAGCACAAAATTGCAAATTCTTTAAAAAAAGGATTTGAACAAGAATCTTTTATATGCGATGTAGCCTATGATGGTGAAAGTGGATATGATCTGGCATCTTCAGAAGAATATGATTTGATAGTTTTAGATGTTATGCTTCCTAAAAAAGATGGGATATCAATTTTGCGTGATTTAAGAAGAGACGATATTCATACACCAATTTTAATGCTTACCGCAAAAGGGGAGATAGATAATAAATTAGAAGGCTTTAATTCTGGAGCCGATGACTATTTAGTTAAACCCTTTTCTTTCGAGGAACTTGTTGCTCGTGTCAAAGCTTTAAGTCGAAGACCAAATGAAATCAGAAATGAAATCATTAAAATAAAAGATTTACAGATTGATACTAAAAATCAAGAAGTTAAAAAAGACAGGAATTTAATTCAATTATCTAAAAAAGAGTACCAATTACTGGAGTACTTAATGAGAAATAAGGGAAAAATAATTTCTAAAGACAATATAATTTCTCATATTTGGGACTATGAAGCTGAAATTTTACCTAACACAGTTGAAGTATTTGTAAAATATCTAAGAAATAAAATCGGTAATAATATGATTAAAACAATCAGGGGATTTGGTTATAAAATAGGATAAATATGTTTACTAAAGCCAGAACAAAATTAACACTTTATTATTTAGGGATTATTATGACAATCTCCTTATTTTTTAGTTTTATCATCTATCAAGGTGCAACTATAGAATTAACAAGGATTGAAAACATGCAAAAGATAAGGCGACCAAATTCTGCTTTTTTGATTGATCCTGATTTAATTGCAGAGACTAAATCAAGAATTTTTTTCTCGCTTTTGACTTTGAATATATTCATTCTTGGAGTCTCTGGTGTGTCTGGGTATTTTCTATCAGGAAAAACATTAAAACCCATATCAGAAATGATGGAAGAACAAAAAGAATTTATAAGTAATGCTAGTCATGAGCTGCGAACCCCCCTTGCATCTCTGAAGACAGAAATAGAAGTAGGACTTCGTGATAAAGAACTTAAATTAAAGACGGCTATAGATTTGATTAGAAGTAATTTGGAAGAGGTAAATAATATGACAAAACTTTCAAATTATTTGTTGGAATTAAACAAATTTCAAAACAGTTCTGGAAATTTGAAATTCTCAAAAGTTAATTTAGCAGATATTGTCAAAGAAGCATCTGGCAAAAATAAAGTTAAATTTAATTTAGAAAAAGTGATTATAAACGGAGACAAAGATTCTCTAACAGAACTTTCTAGAATTTTAATAGACAATGCAATTAAGTACAGTGGTGGAAACAACGTTGAAATTGTAACTAGGAAACCGGGAATCATAGAAGTCAAAGACAAGGGTATTGGAATTTCAGAAAAAGACCTTCCTCACATCTTTGATAGATTTTATAGAGGAGATAAAGCAAGAGGAAAAGATGGATATGGTTTAGGATTATCAATTGCAAAACAAATAGCAGATTTACACTCTGCAAGAATAAAAGTTGAAAGCAAATTGTCTAAAGGCTCCACTTTTAAGGTTATCTTCAGTTAAGGACGATATTATCTAATAAGTAATTAGTAAGGGAGGTGATTAATTTATGAATAAAAAAGTACTTGCAATAGTTTTGGCTCTAGGAGTAGTAGCATCTATCGGATATTTTGGAACAAATTTTGTTTTGGCAGATGAAGAAAATCCTATGCACCAAACATTAATTAGTAGAATTGCTCAAAAGTTTAACCTTAGTGAAACTGATGTAGAGGCAGTTTTTGAGTCAGTCAGAGACGAAAGACAAGAAGAAATGAAAACAGAGAGAGAAGAAAAATTGTCTCAGGCTGTTAGTGATGGTGTCTTAACAGAAGCCCAAAAACAAGCACTTCTATCAAAGATGGAAGAGCACATGGGAGAAAGACAACAGAATAAGGAAGGGTTACAAGCTTGGTTTTCAGAACAAGGAATTGATGAAACCAAACTTCGTGATTATCTAGGACCTGTTGGTCGTGGAGAAGGACGTGGTATGGGAATGCCAAGGTAAAAAATTCCTTAAAATAGGCCCCCGCTTTTTATAAGTGGGGGTTTGTTTTTATGTTATTGATATTTTTCAAGACGGGATGACTTAAACTGCATCGAAAGTGTATAATGAAATTGTATGAAGAAAGAATGCAAATTAGGTATATTACAAGCATTATTCATAACTTTTTATTGTAGCCTTGTTGGTTTGGTTATGTGGAAAGGTGATGAAATATTTGGAAGAGTTGATTCGTTTATTGGTCCTATTGCTGTTCTTGTAATGCTTTCAGTTTCAGCATTAATTTGTGGTTTGATTGTTTTTTATAGGCCTTATAAATTGTTTTTTGCAAATAAAAAAGAAGAAGCCGTTAATGTTGTGGTATCTACTGCAATTTCACTTTTTGTTATTCTTTTGATCCTCTTTGGAATCATGTTTTTTATAAGATAGTTAAATTTTACCGACGACCTTTAAGCTATCTTTAAGAATTGTGGTAATATACTTCTCGTGTATGAATAAATTCATTAAAAAAATGAAATCTTTTAAAAAGTGGATTGTTGCTGATAAAAAGAGGTGGATTGTTGGTATAATTGTAATATTATTGGCAATTTTTGGAATTTGGAAGTCAGTCTCAAGTAGTTCAAATGAAATTACCTATCAGATTGAGACAATAGAGAAGGGAACTCTTGTTTCAACCGTTTCAGTTTCAGGCAAAGTAGTAACTTCAAACATTTTGGAAATAAAAACAACAGCCACAGGTGTTGTCAAAAAAGTGTATGTAAAAGATGGGCAAACTGTTTATAAAGGTCAAAAAATTGCAGAAATTACATTAGATTCAAGTGGCATGTTAGCTAATGCTAAAGCTAAAGCAAGTTTAGACTCTGCAAATAATAATTATCGCTCAAGCCAAAGCTCTCTAGCAAAAACATATGAAGAAATTGATGGTCACGATACTGACGAAACTTTAACAATGAAAGAAACAAGAACCAAAGCAGAGGTTGCAAACGATAATGCTTGGTCAAACCTTGCTTCAGCCCAATTAACTTATAATCTAAGTTCACCGATTGTTGTTTCTCTATATTCTGGCGTGATTAGTAATTTAAATATAGTTGAAGGTGTTAATATATCTGCTGAAAAAAGAATTGCGACAGTTTCAACAAAGGGTAATCCTGTAGTTGAGCTTAGTCTTACAGAAGTAGATGTAAACAAGGTGAAAGTAGGTCAGAAAGCAACTGTTAATTTTGATAGTTTAAGTGATAATTCTTTTACTGGAATTGTTGTAACTGTTGATAAAGTAGGTTTAATTACAAGTAACGTAACAAATTACACTGCATACATAAGACTTGATAGTTCGTCAGAAGAGTTACTTTCCAATATGTCAGGAACGGCAAATATTATTCTTGACAGTGTGACTGATGTATTAATAATTCCCAACTCAGCTATTCAGACAAATAACAATATAAATTATGCCAAAATTTTAAAAGACGGAAAACAAGAACTAGTTGAAATAACATTAGGATTATCAACAGATAATGGTGTGGAAGTTAAGTCAGGTCTAAAGATGGGAGAAATTGTTATAACCGGTACTAATACAACTAAACAATCTACTACAACCACAACAAAGTCTGTCTTTTCAAGTGTTGGTGGTGGGGGAATGGGAATTCCGAGATAATATGATTAAAATATCTCATATCAGTAAAATTTATTATTCAGGAGAATCATCGACACAAACACAAATTGAGACCAAAGCCTTAGACGATGTCTCATTTGAAATTAAAAGGGGTGAATTTGTAGCCATTATGGGCCCATCCGGTTCTGGTAAATCAACTTTAATGCATATTTTAGGGGCTTTGGATAAACCAACTAAGGGTACGTATATTTTAGATGGAGAGAATGTAGAAGATCTAAATGATGATCAACTTGCCGATATTAGAAACAAAAAGATTGGTTTTGTTTTTCAAAGTTTCAATCTTCTGCCTCGCACCTCAGCACTAGACAATGTAATGCTTCCCTTAAGTTATGCAGGAGTGAAAAAAATGAGGCGTAGTGAAATTGCAGAAAAATATCTAAAGATGGTGGGTCTTGAGGACAGGTTAAATAATCATCCAAATCAATTGTCAGGTGGTCAGCAACAAAGGGTAGCAATTGCTAGAAGCCTTGTTAATAACCCTGCAATAATTTTGGCTGATGAACCAACAGGAAATATCGCCAGTAATCAGGCTGAAGAAATAATGGATATTTTTAGAAAATTAAACAATGAGGGCCATACCATTATCATGATTACTCATGAACCAGATATAGCAGAACATGCTAAAAGAATAATACATGTAAAAGATGGGAGGATTATAAATGGAATTAAATGAAATAATTACAGAAGCTATAAACACCTTAAGAGTAAATAAATTAAGAACAGCCTTGGCGGTTCTGGGAATTGTTATAGGGATTGGTTCTGTTAAGCTTCTCAAAAATCGGTGACTAATCAAATTCAATCTCTAGGAAGTAATCTTTTGACGGTTAGTCCAGGTTTTACTCAATCTGGTAATGTAAGAGGAGCATCCGGTGGTGGTACAACATTGACATATGATGATGCAAAAGCAATTTCTTCTTCCAATTCAGTTACTTCTGTATCTAAAGTGTCACCCGAACTTTCAAAAAGAAGTCAAATCACAACAGGGAAGAATAATACTAATACTCAAGTTTACGGGATTACTCCTACATATGCAGAAGTTAAAAAAGTTGAGGTCTCAAATGGTGTGTTTATAACTCAACGCGATTTAGACTCAATAAATAAAGTAGTTGTGTTGGGGCCTCAAGTAGCGACAGATCTTTTTGGGGAAGGCACAAATCCAATAAGTCAAACAGTTAGAATTGAAAAACAATCTTTTAGAGTTGTGGGTGTTACTAAAGAAAAAGGTGGAAGCGGTATGAGCAACCAAGACGATATTGTATATGTCCCCCTAACAACTGCAATGAAAGTTTTGTATGGTCAAGATTATCTTTCGTCAATTTCAGTAGAGGCAAAATCAGCTGACGTTATGGTTACTGCTCAAAACGAAATTGGCTATCTCCTTCTTTCAAGACATAAGTTGTCAGATCCTTCAAAAGCAGATTTTAGAATAATGAATCAAAGTGATATTTTATCAACTGCTTCTTCTATAACTTCTACCTTTACTTCACTTCTTTCAGGTATTGCAGCTATTTCACTACTTGTGGGTGGGATTGGAATTATGAATATAATGCTTGTTACGGTAACAGAAAGAACAAGAGAGGTTGGTTTAAGAAAAGCATTAGGAGCCAAGAAGAAAACCATAATCCAACAGTTTTTGGTTGAGGCAATAATTTTAACTTTTACTGGTGGTATTTTAGGAATGATACTAGGAACTCTAATCTCATTCATCTTGTCGAAAGTTATGAGTTTGCCTTTTACAATATCATTTGGAGCGGTAGTCCTGGCTATTGTAGTTTCGGGAGTAATTGGAATTATCTTTGGGTGGTATCCTGCCAAAAAAGCATCGGATCTCGAACCGATTGAGGCCTTAAGGTATGAATAGTGTTAAAGTAACAGAATTCTATGAGAATTCTTAAGCATTTTTTAAGAAATGAAATATAATATATAAATATGAAATCTAAATATTTGTTGCCAACAGTCTTGATAATAATTGGATTGGGATTTGGTTTTGCCGGAGGGTACTACTACAAGGGTCTTAATCAACAAAGGCAATTTAATGAAATGAGAAATGGCGCTGGTCAAAGAGGGGGAATAACAATTCCTTCAGGAGGTCCCGCAAGAAACATGAATGGTTTGAATTCAATTGATGGAGAGATAATTTCAAATGATGATAAATCAGTAACAGTAAAACTTGGCGATGGGTCTACAAAGATAATATTCTTTTCAGAATCTACTGTTTACTCTAATTTTCAGGAGGCAAAAAAAGAAGATTTAAAGACAGGAATTAAGATCTCAGTTTTTGGTAAGTCAAATTCAGATGGAAGCATAACCGCTAATAGAATACAATTAAATCCAATTATCAAAAATGAATGAAGAAGTTGAAGATTCAACCGAAGGACTAATAGAAGAACCTGCAAAGAAAAAAAATAATTTTTCATTACTTTTACTTGTTATTGCAATTTTTATAGCTATTATCGGCATATTTATCTTTGTTTCCAAAAAACAAAGTACTGAAGAAGGGAATACCTTATCTACTGAAATTGAAAAAACATACAACATGGAAGAAATCGCTACTCACAACAAAAAAGAAGATTGTTGGCTGGTGATTGAAACTTACGTATATGACATAACAGATTTTGTTTCAAAACACCCCGGGGGAGAAATTATTTTAACCGCCTGTGGAACCGATGCAACAGCAAAATTTAATAACAGGCCGACGACTGGCACTTCTCACTCAGCTTTGGCTCAAAAAATGCTTCAAAGTTTGAGGCTAGGCAGTTTATCAGAATAATGTTACAATTTTTTCCATGAGTGAGGTTTTAAATTTATTTCTTTTGGCACTTTTAGGAAGTGTGATTGCTCTCTTTGGCGGTGTAGTCTTTTTGTTTAATCGAAGATTGTCTAATATTTTAGAGAAGTATTCTGTGCCTTTTGCGGCGGGTGTGTTGGTGACCGTCTCATTATTAGGTCTTATTCCAGAGTCTGAACACGAGATTGGAGAACTCTCACACTGGATAGTATTGGCTTCATTTTTGGGTGTTTATTTGTTTGAGCATCTTTTTTTTGGAATACACCATCACGGGGTGGACGATGAACATCATAATGAAATTAAAGAATCATCAATAGGTTTAGTTATTTTTGGCGACACAATTCACAATTTCATAGACGGAGTGGCAATTGGAGCAAGTTTTATGATTAATCCAAATTTAGGATTTATAACAGCCCTTTCTACGTTTCTTCATGAAGTTCCCCATGAAATAGGGGATTTTGGAATTTTACTTAAAGCAGGTTGGAGAAACTCAAAAATATTACTTATTAATATAATTTCTTCCCTAACTACAATTCTTGGCGCTTTCTTAATTTATTTCTTTAGACAAAGCGATACTTTAAATGGTTCATTAATGGCAGTTTCTGCAGGAGTTTTTCTATATTTAGGAGCGAGTGATTTTTTGCCCAAAATCAAGGATCAAAAGCTTCATAGATTTAAATCAATTCTTCCTCTAATCTTGGGATCGTTGATTATTATTTTAACTTTATTACTAATTCCCCATGAGCACTAAAATGTTCTGATATTTTTTACTTTACTTTTAAAATAACAAAGACCAAAGAAGCATACCAGAGCTCCATGCAAAAGGATATTCTGAT
>Ga0208375_1003926_pt1 | contig 12139 bp, 8 predicted proteins | sample RifOxyD1_FD_184038 | JGI IMG/M metagenome (GOLD analysis project Ga0208375, IMG submission 184038) | Soil microbial communities from Rifle, Colorado - Rifle Oxygen_injection D1 (SPAdes) | ecosystem: Environmental > Terrestrial > Deep subsurface > Rock core/Sediment | place: Rifle, Colorado... | reverse complement strand
TCTCCAAAAAATATTTACAGATTCCAGTTAGCAATATTTTTTGTTATTTTGGCTCTTCCCTTGTTAAGCAACCCCCCTTATTTTTTTCCGCCAGACTGGGGCAAGGCAATTGTATTCAGGATTTTAATATCTGTTCTGTTTTTTGTATTTTTATGGCAGATTCTTTTTCAAAAGAGTGTTGAGCATATAAAATCTTTAAAAGAAAATCTGTATAAAAATATAATTTTTTGGATTTTAACAGCTCTTGCAGGCATTTTCTTTTTAGCCGCTATTTTCTCTCAAGATGTAAGTTTTAGCTTATGGGGGTCTCCTTTTAGGGGGCAAGGATTTGTGACTTTTGCGTTCTATATTATTTTTTGCGTACTCGGATTTTTAATAATACAACCCAAAGATTGGCAAAAATTATGGATTTTTGCTTTTATAATAGGCATTATTGTATCAATAATTGCAATTTTACAAAGATTTGCCCTATTCATAAACATACTGGTTTGGGAGCAGAGAAGAGCGGGATCCAGCGTTGGAGGACCTATATTTTTGGCAATGTATCTTTTATTTCTGGCTGTCCCTGCCCTATATTTTGGCATTAAAGAAAAAAAATTGTGGAAAAAAACTTTTTATCTGATTCTTTTTCTTTTCTTTCTAACTATTATAATTTTTATAACAGAAACAAGGGCTGTTATGGTGGGACTGGCAATAGGACTTTTATATTTTTTATTTTTTTATCCTGTTAAAGATAAACGCTTCTCTTTGGGGTTAAAAGCCGGAGCGATATTGCTTTTAGTTATTTTAAGCTCAACCATATTATACATAAATATAAATCCTAATATACCACAATTTGATTTTAAAAATCCGTATCTTAAAAAAATAAATTCAGAACTTCTGCCCCAGTTTGTATCAAGGCTTTCTATAGAATCTATTATTAATAATTCAAGATTCTCAAGCTGGAAAGTGAGCTGGCCGGCATTAATGGCAAGACCTATTTTAGGCTATGGCCCTGAAAACTTTGCAATTGGCTTTGATAAATTTTATGATCCAACGCTATCGGGAATAAACATAATAGATGCTAATCTAAATTCGTGGTGGGACAGAGCGCATAATTTTATTTTTGACATAGCCAATACAGCTGGCATTCCAGCTTTAATAATATTTTTATCGCTGTTTGTAGTTCTTTTCTGGAAATTACAAAAAGCGAAAAAAGAAAAACCTGAAAATAAAATAATCTTGCACGGTATTCAGACAACTTTTATTGTTTATTTAGTTTCCAATTTTTTCAGTTTTGACACTTTCCCATCTTATTTATTCCTGTTTTTTACAATAGGATATTCGATGTTTCTTCTTAAAAATGATTCTTTAAAAGAATTGCCTGCCGAACAGAAAAGAAATTACCAAAAACCTGCAGGCGGAAAAAAAGTAATAATTATAACAACCGCTGTAATTTTATTAATATTTATCTGGTTTTATAATATAAAACCCTTAACGATAAACGCTCCTGTAAATATCGCCTCATATTTTGCTGACACCAAGCAATGCAACGAAGCATTTGCGCAAATGGAAAAAATACTTCCTTCTCACAGTTTTATAGATTCTTATATCAGAATGGAATATGTAAGCTTTATAAAAAAATGCGCCAACTATAGCGCAGAAAACGACTTAGTATATGCAAAAAAGGGAGTTGAATTGTTAAAAGAGGCTGTAAAAATACAGCCTACATATACCCGATATTGGCTTTTTTTAGGTAGCTTCACAAATATATTAATCGCAAAAGAGCAAGATGTTAACCAAAAACAAAACTTAATAAATGAGGCAAATATGTATTTTGAAAAAACCTCTCAATTGGCGCCAAAACACCAAGAACTATATATAGAGTGGGCTAAAACCAATATGCTTGCCGGCAATTACCAGGGCATGAAAGCAAAATCAGAAAAATGTATTGAGTTAAACTCTGATTTTGGCGACTGTTATTGGATGTTATGGATTTCAGATTTATATTTAAAAGATTATAAAAATGCAGAAAAAGATTTAAAGATAGTTCTTGAAAAAGGATACGATACAAATTCAAGGTTTTCCCTCAATCAAATAGCAAACGTTTATGCCCAACTAGAAGATTATGAAAACTTAGCTTTAACTTATGAAAAACTTATCATATTATTCCCCGATACAGCAGAATACCGCGCTTCACTGGCATTTACTTATGCCCAAATGGGAAGATATCAGAATGCAAGAGATCAAGCGGTAATATTTTTAAAAATGAGGCCAGAAGCAAAAAATGAAGTTGACGCATTTCTAAAAACTTTACCGTATTAATTATGAATCTAAAATCATATATTAGAGAAATCCCCGACTGGCCAAAGCCCGGAGTTAATTTTAAAGATATAACTCCTTTACTTTCAGATAAAAAACTTTTTTCTAAAATGATTGACGAGCTTGCAAAACCTTATAAAAACAAAAAGATTGATAAAATTGCGGGTATTGATGCAAGAGGTTTTTTATTAGCATCAGCTTTGGCATATAAATTGAAAACAGGGATTGCTATTGTCAGAAAAAAAGGCAAGCTTCCCTCAAAAACAATTTCCAGGCAATATGCTTTAGAATACGGCTCAAACACGATTGAAATGCACGAGGACGCCATATTACCCGGCGAAAAAATATTAATCGTTGACGACGTTTTGGCCACCGGCGGAACAATGAAAGCTACAGTTGAAATGATAAAAGAACTTAAAGGTAAAATAATAGGCATTGATTTTTTAATTGAGCTTAATTATTTAAACGGCAGAAAAGCATTAAAAGGCCGAAAAATAAGGTCCTTAATAAAATACAGCTCCAGCGGAAGCCCAGCTTCCGCGAAACCGGCTGAGAAATTAGCTGAAATAGGAATAATCGGCGGATCCGGCTTTTATGAGTTCTTTAAAGACGGCGATTCAAAAGAAATTGAAATTGAAACAGAGTTCGGCAAGCCTTCAGACAAAATTACAATCGGAAAATTATTTGGCAAAAAAATTGCTTTTTTACCAAGACACGGGAAGAATCACCAAATACCCCCGCATAAAATAAATTACAAGGCAAATATTTCAGCTTTAAAACAGATAGGCGTTGAAAGAATAATAGCTCCCTCGGCTGTGGGTTCCTTAAAAAGAAACATAAAACCTGGCGACTTTGTAATCTGCGACCAGTTTATTGACAGGACAAAAAAAAGAGACGATACATTCTTTGATGGTCCAAAAGTAGCTCACATTGAAACAGCTTATCCTTATTGCCAAGAATCAAGAAAAATCGCTGTAAGTCAGGCAAAAAAACTAAAACTAAAAACGCATTCTAGGGGAACAGTTGTAGTTATTGAGGGCCCAAAATTTTCAACAGCAGCTGAAAGCATATATTTTTCTAAAACAGGGTGCGACGTAATAAATATGACCCAATATCCGGAAGTTGTTTTGGCTTTGGAAATGGGGATGTGCTATTTAAATATTTCTTTGGTGACAGATTATGACGTTGGCATATACGCTAAAAATAAAATAGAGCCCGTATCAATTGAACAGGTTTTAGCTAACTTTAATAAAAATAACGACAAATTAAAAAACCTTATATCTGAAATTATAAAAAATCTGCCAGATAAAAAAACCTGCGGCTGCAAAATAAAAGCAGACAGAGCTATGCTCTAACTTGATATCCGCTGAAATTACGCTGATAACAACGCTGATATTACGCTGAAAACATGAATAAAAAAGTTGAAGATTTTCTATATGAAAAGGAATCTTATAACATAAGGGGCGCCTGTTTTGATGTTTGGAAAAACTTTAGCGGGGCCTTTAAAGAAAGTGTTGTTGACAAGGCGTTAACCATCTCCTTAGTAAAACGGGGCTTAAAAGTAAACGAACAAAAAAGAATTGATATTTATTTTGAGAACAAAAAAGTTGGTACATATATCCCAGATAAAATTATTAATGATTGCATTATTTTAGAATTAAAATCAAAACAATTTATAACAAAACAGGATATTGACCAGTTTTGGAAATATTTAAAAGGTTCACAATATAAACTTGGTTTTTTGATTAATTTTGGACCCGATAAATTAACTATCAAAAGAATAGTTTATGATACTGCCAGAAAAAATTATCAGCGTTAACTCAGCGTAGCTATCAGCGTTAACTCAGCGTAGCTATCAGCGTCGAATCAGCGTAAAACAAAGGCCCCGCATTTGCGGGGCCTTTGTTTTATCCCTTCAGCCAGTCCACAAGAAAGGCAAGGGTTTCGTCTCAGAGATTTACTGACCGTTTACGCTTTGCGTTGGCAAAGGCAAACCTAAGACCTTATAACCATTGTGCCAATCAGAAGAAGACGTATTGCTTGTTGCTGAGTGGATATATGGATAGTTGGCCGTGTGATCAGACCAAATAAAGTTTGGCACTCCTGTGAAGGAAGCTGCAGCGGCTGTTGTACGTCCTGTGACACAGTCGTAAATGCCAGCTAAAACAACAGTACCTACGTGGATATAGCTTCCGCCGTATCCTGTAGCTGATGTTTCAGCTGAGGTATCTTCATCAAGGCTTACTGATACAGAGTCAGTACCAACTGTAGAAATGTATGAGAAGTTAGTAGCCCGAGCTTTTAAGGTGTATTCCTGTGTTGCTCCGGCGGCAATTGTATCTTCGCCTGCTCCTGCAGAACCAAAGGTAACAATTACATAACCTGTTCCAACTGTGCTTGTTCCCTCTATGCTCTCGCCTAAGCTGTTACGGATGGTTACCTGATCTGTATAGTTGCTACCGCCCTTATAAAACTTAAAGTAATCTAAGGTGTTAGTAGCTGCATTCATATCAGTCATAGTTGTTGTAAACACAAATTGTTTTACATCAATAGGACCCTTTGCATCAGCTGCAACTGTAAACTTATACAATTCAACATCCTGCGCGGCAGATGATATTGTTTTGTTAGTTCCAGTGTGCGTTATGGTTGGAACGCTCTTAAATGCCCATAAAGCGTTAGCAGCTGCAGTGTCTATAGCAACAATGGTTGGATGGGTTGTGCTATTTTTTGGAACTCCCTGACTGTTATATGCTTTAACATAACTCAAGGTTGGAGCAACATCTACTTGTGTGCTGGATGCATCTGATGTCAAATACGGGCTCAAATAAAAGCTGAGTGTCAACTTTTTAGCTGTGCCCGAAGGAACAACAATGTTTAAGCCAGTAAAGTTAAAGTAACTGCTAGCAGAGTTATAAGCTATAGGACCTGCCAATACGGCTCCGGTGGTGCTATCTAACAATGAAGCATTAACTATAGCAATTGAGTTGTATGCTGCAGTTGCTGTGCCGTCATTGTTTGTATTAGGAATTGTAAATCGTAACTCGTTCAACGTATAATCCTCATTTTGCGCGGTAAAACTGTATATACCAGCGTCAACTGCTTGTCCTCCTGCTATAATTTTAGCTACTGGAGAACTGCCATCAAGATCTGGAGTAAGAGTGCTTGTGGTAATCAAAAGTGTCTGACCGTCAACTGCTGTAGATGAGTTTGCTTCTTGACCAGAGCTCACGGTTGTACCATTAACTGTCATTTCAACAAATGGCGCATATGTGGCATCATCGATAGCATCCGCAATATCTCCGTAAACATCAATAGGAATTGATGTTCCTACTGGCAATACGGTATTTATATACCAGCTATTTGTAGTGCTTGAAGTGCTTACAGTTGGCTTTGGAGTTGTGGTGCTAGTTCCATACGTTACATATAAGTTTGAAACGTGTTGGCTTGCTGAATTGTTCAAAATTACATCAATCTGGGTAAGGTTTACAGCTTCTGTTGTGTTTGCGGTCAAAGTAAAGCTTCCTAATTTGTACGCAGAAGCAGGGGCAACAAGTGAGGTGTTTGGCTGGGCAGTGTATTTAGACAATGTTAAACCGCCAATACTAACAGTTAATGTGTTTCCATTAACATTAGCTGCAGGAGTGCTTATAGTTGTCTTTGAAACAGTGCCTTCTGCATTTGAACTGCCATCCATTATTGCAGCATAAATGCTATCGCCATCTGCCACAGCAGTAGTGCCTGATGTCTCTTTGATGTCAGCTCTGATTTCCAAAGTTACCGGAGAACCAGGGTTAACAATTAATGAAGAACCCAAGCTAAACTGTGTGCCTGTGGTTATATCTCCCTCTGCAATGTTTGTTGTGCTTCCGATTTGCACACCGTTAGCAAACAAAGCGCCATTAGCAAAATATGTTACACCGGCTGTAGTTGAATCAACTATTCCTACATATAAGTCAGTTACTTTAACTGGCTCTCCAGCTGCTGTTAATGTGTATTTTGCCAAAGTTGATGCAGGAGCGCCCAAAACTACTTCACCTGCTGGAGAATCTGATGCTTTAACAAAGCTCAAAGTTCCAGATTGAATAGTTTGGGTTGCTGTAATCCTTTGAGTAAAGGTTGTGCTATTTGCCTGTGGAATTATATCCACGCCATATTGTGTGTCGGTAAATGCTGCATCAGTGGTATTTCTCAAAGAGAAAATAAATGTCTTTGAAGAACCTCCAATAATATCAGCTAAAACCTTTATGTATCTTGCTCCTGTTTCTATTTTCACCGGGCTTGCAGACAAATCAAAGGTTACATAACCGTTAGCATCTATCTGTGATACAGCAGAACCAACTTGTATTCCGTCAACATATAATCTGAAGTTTTGAATGTCAGCTGACAATGCTGAACCTGTCTGCCTTAAAGCAAATCTCTTTAAGGTTACAGCTCTTGTGCTAACAGTAGTAAGGTTTTGCCACATAACAGTATCATTTTGCGGGTCAACGTTTGCATCTGATGATGGAGTTGTTGTTGTATGGAAGCTAACACCTGCTAATGTTCCAGAGGCTGCTGTAAACAAGTTTCCAGAAACTGGGAACATTCCGTTTACAGAGCTTGCATTTGTTGTAATGCTGTCTGCTGAAGAAATATTCACTCCCATTGTCTGGCCTGATGCTGAAGTAGCTAAATCAACCAATACTCTGATTGTCTTTGAACCTCCAGCTGGAACTTTGAATAATCCGCTAGGATCATTAAAAGTTATTACTCCAGATGAAACTGTAGCTCCGTCAGTCAATCTATTTTGCCCTTCGTATAAATATAGGTTGGCAAATGTAGCGTCTGCTGAAATTCCGATTCTGTTTAATTTCAACGATGTTACACTTACTTCGGCGTTATCGCCGTTAACAAATGTAATGTGCGCCAAATCAGCTCCACCTTGGGCAGTTGTAGTGCCTGAAACAAGTGTGCTGGATGCTGGGTTGTCATATGCTAATTGGACTGTTAATCCAGCTCCTGTTGGAATTATTACTGGTCCTGTGCCTGTTCCGCAAGATTGACCTGTTGTTGGGCTAAATCCTGAGTTTGTAGTGCAACCCGGGGGTAAAACGCCAGGTGTTACGGTTGTTCCGATAAGAGCATTTAATGCTGCTCTTGTTAATGGACCTACCTGATTTGCAGGTGTCCATCCATGCCCTACCTGAAATGCTCTAACAGCTGCTAAGGTTATTGGACCAAAGTAAGATGTTTCTGCGCCAGGTGAGCCTGCTCCTGTTTGCGCAAGCGTATAACCGTTGTTGTTCAAAAGAATCTGTAAACATTTTACATCTGTTCCTGTTGAACCAACGACTAAAGCGCGCGTAAATGTAACTCCAGCGCAAGCAGCTGTGCCGGTTGGAACCGGTGTGCCACCTTGCTGACCCATTAATAAGTTCAATTGAGCTTGCAATTGGGAAATTTGCGCCAAAAGCTCTTCAATTGTTACACCTTGAGCTACGCCAGGAGCAATCATTGCAACCAAAGCCAAAGCGACTACGGTTGTTATAATTGTTCTTTTTATATTCATTTTTTTAATTAAGTGTGTTTTTCAGTTGAATTTTTGCCTGCGGGCAAAATTAGCCCGAAGGGCTATTCAACCAAAATAATTTTAATTTTTTAATTTTTTTATTTACAATCGGCCGACCATTCTTGCTCGCGGCTTTACGTACTAACCACGAACTTTGCCCCTTTAAAAGGGTGAACGACTTGTCAAATTTTATGAACGAAGTGAGTAACCCCGCCCTCTAAGCTCTATGTCCGTGTTCTGTTATAAAACCTACAGCATAGAGGGCGGGGTAAACTCGTACGTAAACTTGTTTATTGATTAATTAATAATATTTTCTCTAACGCATCTGAATACTGCTCTTCATCATAAAGTTTTGTTATCTCTATCAGCTGTTCTTGCTGTTCTTCTGTAAGCGTTGATTCATTAAGGGTATCTATCTGGTCTTGGACCAACAAAGCTAAAACATTATCTAAATCCTTTGTCTCCCCTATATTTATTCCCAATGTTTCTAATTGTTTTTGATTATCTTGTATTTTTTTGACTTCAGCTATAGCTACTTTTATTGAGTTATTGTCGCTGTTTTGGGCTAAATCCTGTGTTAATTTTTTTGCGGCATCAACCATACTGGCCTTAAACTCAGATATTGCGGGCTCCAAATTATGCGTCTTATTTTCTTTTACAATCTGAACTAAATCTTCTGACCTATTATATGCAACCTGCATAGGATTTTGCGTCTGCTCTGCAATTCTTTTTATAGGAAATAACAAATCTCCTGGCATAGTATATTGCGCAAAACCAAACACTCCCACTATTAAAAATACAAGGGCTGCAAAAGCATAAGCCAATTGTTTCTGATAATCAAATGATGGCAAAAACTCTAAAATACTCCATGTTTTTTTAGCTGGCTTGGATATAGCTCTCTGCTCTGCATATTCAGCATTTAAAATCTGAGATTTAAGCAAAAGAGCCCATTCTTTTCTGGGCTTGATGTCCTTTAACTGTTGCAATGACTTAATAAGTTGTTTTTCTGTTATTTTAGTCATTTTATGTCTTGTATAAGTATGACGTTTTAGATTGAAATTTGTTACAGAATTGCAACGTCGGACGTCGCAATGTTTATGATTCCTTTATAATTCCCTTAAGCTCTTTTAGCCCCCTGTGAAGCATTACCCTTACTGTCCCTTCTGGCTTATCCATAATTTGAGCTATATCGGCAATCGGCATATCCTCTAAATAATGCCATATCAATATGTCCTGATAATCCTTTTTCAGCTTATATATAGATTCTTTAACTGCATTAACGTCAGCATTAAATATCGCTTTGTCATGGGCGCTTATTCCTAAGTCTGCTATTTGTGGGATACTATCGATAGATACAATATTTGTCCTACCCTTTTGCCTGTAATAATCTACAACTGAATTCATGGCTATTTGATACAAAAAAGCTCCTGGATTTTTGATATCAGATTCTTGTTTTTGAAACGATTCCCAGCCCTTTGTAAACACATTAGAGGTTATATCCTCGGCTATTTCCTGTGAATTTACCTTCAAGTAAACAAACCTGTATATTTTTTCAATATATTGGTCGTAAATCTGACTAAATTGTTCTCTGATATGTTCCATTATAGCAATCTTATATATTATAATAAATAGTCGCAAAAGTCAAGATTTTACGACTATATTTAGATAGGACATCTATTTAAAAATAATATGACCTATCTAAACAAATTTTGTCCTATCAATTATACCTATTTTATTTTATAAAAAATTTGGTTAAATTCGCCCATTCTGGCTATCCTGCCCATATTTATTAATTCGTCTATATCTCTTCTTATGGTTCTTTTGGTAATATTTGGTAAAACTTTTTGCAAATCCATAACCTGGGCTCTTCCGTAATCTTCTAAAAACTTAATTATTCTGCTTTGCCTGTCTGAAAATTTTGGCTGGTCTGAAACAAAATCACTGCTGGTTTTTGCCAATGGCGAAGATTGAAGATGTTCTTTAGATTCTATATTCAATACGGGTTCTTTACTTGTTTGTGCGCGTCCTTGAAATATTTGAAACGCCTTAGGATTTTTTTTATCAAGGGCCGTTGATTTAATTTCTTTTTCTATTTTTTCGTATTCGTTTAAAACTATCAGATAATTGACATCGCTTATCCACCCCTGCGATTTCCCTATTTTAAAATAATTCAAAAGTATTGCTATGTCTTCTAAAATCTTACTTTGGATGCTTGATTTATCTTGCGGAAAATATTTTAACAAATCAATACTGATTTGCCGGCTGGAAAATAAAGTTAAATTTTCCATTATTGACAAAACTTTTTCTTTGGCTTTATTTTTTAGCGGGTCAGATTCGGGAAAAAACGCCAATATTCCATAAACCGCATTTGTTAATTTTAAGAATTTTTCTTCCATTAACTTGCTGTTAATTTATTCCTAAACTTAACAAAAAATAATCCAAAAGTCAAAAAATCTTTTGGAATACGTTTTTTAAATACGCAAGACCTGTTGCGAAATAAGATCAGCAAGCGAAATGAAGAAATTTTGTGCGAAAAATCAGAAAAACGACGATGTTTATACAATGTATAAGCAGAGGAGTTTTTATGATTTTGCAGCCAAAATTTCAAATTTAGGCGCGAATTCTTATTTCGCAACAGGTCTTTTTACTAATTATATCATAACTGCTTTTGACTTTCACCTGTGGATAATTCAGCTAACAAAAAACCCCTTGAAGTTATCGCAGGGTTATAAACTTAACTATTTTTTTTCTGTGCCTTTAATATCTTTAATAGCTGATTCAGCCAAATCGCAAAAATATTTTTCTTGATCTTCTTTGGCGATTTTTTCCAATTTTGGCAAGGAATCTTTTGCCACAGGACCAAGTTCTTTAAGCGCTCCGATACTTAAAAAAAGAACTTCACGGTCTTTGGATTTCAAATTTTTGATTAAAATAGGAATTGTCTGTTTTCTGCTGTCAAACCCAAGTTTTTTTAACCCTCTATCAATACCTTCTTCAAAATCAACGCTCCATCTATATTTTACATGATTATACTTACAACCCGTTGCATCAACTAGCGCTGGCACTGCACGGGGATCATCCTTAAAATTGCCGAGGGCTAATGCTGCATTTCCTGGTGCACACCAATAAGGACTACGTAAACAACGTATCAAAGTACTTACTGCATACTTGTCTTTAATTTCTCCTATTTGATCACGATCTCTCGCACAATCGAGAGTGTCACCTTTATCTATCCCTAGAAGCCAAATATGTCTTCTTAATTCCATCAATGACAGTTTTTCTTCATCTTTGTCGCCCAATAGCCACAATATCTCCAATATAGCTGTTTCCACTCTAGTATCTGGATCTTTACCTTGTCTGTCTCTCAAGGCCTTCAATATTTGTGGACGTAACTCTTCTGATTCAAGGGCTATTTTACCCAATGCCATTACTATTAATGTTTTTCCTTCAGAATCATAGCCGTTATCTTCCAACAAACCAAACTCTGTTTGCACTCGTTCGCCAATAGATGTCGAAGATACAACAGTTGGAAAGTGCGACAATTTCGTTATAAGTATTGGAATCATGCATTTGGCATTATCGCCGAGCATACCTATAGCTAAAATCATCCCACTTCTTGAGCTATTAAAATCTTTTTCTTCCAACGTCTTAGCCATATAGTCAGTTGAAGAACCGAAAATCTCGGCGAAAACTTCAACACACGCCAAGTCTCTTTCTGCATAATCTACATGTGCCCCCGACGATTCATAAAAGAGCGGCTGCCAATGCAATCTATTAGGAGAATCATATATGTTATCACAGGAGCCCATAATACCGCTTATCTTATTATCAAGAGTACTTTTAAATATTCCTAATCTTTCATTCCAATAATCTTCCGGCTCTTTATATTGCTTATCTTCCATGCATAAAATTTTAAGCTCTTCTTTTGTAATTTTGACTTGTTTTTCCGGGTATTTATCTTTTGTCCCTTGCTTATAAAACAGATATTTATAGGCAAGGCTATTACTATCCAAAACAACAAAATCCTCTGACACCTTAGGAGTTTTATGTTTGCTTACGCGCTCACTACAACCCCCAATGCAAACAGCCAACAAAAAAACTAAAAACAATTTCGCTGTCTTCATCTTTCTTTCCCTTATTCAAGAGTCAAAGAGCACACAAAGAACAATACTAATTTAACACTAATACTTTGTCAAATTTTGTCAACAACCCCGCCCTAAAGGGCGGGGCTTGAGCCCTACTCTTGTTCCCACTGCTTTCGGATGTACTCGCGCAATTTCTTTTCATCGA
>Ga0208375_1003923_pt1 | contig 12146 bp, 12 predicted proteins | sample RifOxyD1_FD_184038 | JGI IMG/M metagenome (GOLD analysis project Ga0208375, IMG submission 184038) | Soil microbial communities from Rifle, Colorado - Rifle Oxygen_injection D1 (SPAdes) | ecosystem: Environmental > Terrestrial > Deep subsurface > Rock core/Sediment | place: Rifle, Colorado... | reverse complement strand
AGATCCAGGGAAAACTGGCTGAAGTAACCCAGCTTGATGCTAGGTCCAAGCTTAATCTCACCGGAGCTAGCCTCGGTTTGTCCGGCAATGATTTTGAGCAAAGTTGATTTACCAGCACCATTGACTCCGACCACTGCGATTTTTTCAGTTCGCTTGATTGTCGCATTAAGACCGGAAAAAACCAGTTGTTTTTCACCGTTTGTTCTTGCCCAGGATTTGGACAAGTTTTTAAAAGCGATAACATCGTCACCACCCCGAGGAGCAACTGGAAATTCAAAATCTATGACCGCTTGATCTTCAGGGATTTCCACTCTTTCAATTTTATCAATCATTTTGATTCTTGACTGGACTTGAGCGGCGTGAGAGGCCCGGGCCTTGAAGCGAGCAATAAATTCTTCTTCTTTTTGAAGCATACTTTGTTGCCTGGAATGTTCTGATTTAATCTTTTCAAGCCGGACACTCCGCTCTTTTTCGTAAAAATCGTAGTTACCAGAGAATATCGTCACTTTCTTGTTGGAAATTTCAGCAATACGGTTGCAGACATTGTTCATAAAATCACGATCGTGAGTGGTCATAAAAATTGACCCTTTAAAGTTTTTAAGCCAATCTTCAAGCCAAAGAATGGTCTCCATATCCAGATAATTGGTGGGTTCATCCATAATGATTAAGTCTGGTTTAGTAACTAGAACTTTAGCCAAAGCAATCCGCATTTTCCATCCACCACTAAATTCATCGGTTCTTTTAGCATGATCTTGGGGCCCGATACCAAGACCAGTTAAAATTTGCTCTGCCCGGACTTCCAGATCATAGCCACCAAGTTTTTCAAATTCTATTTGCGCATGTCCCATTTTATCAAGTATAGCACTGGCTTGATCCTCCGACAGTTCATCATATTTTTCAAGAGCCTCCTCGTATTCTTTTAATTGTTTTTTCAGTGAACAAGTAAGCTTATCGCCCTCGATTACTTCTTGAAGAGCGCTTCTTCCATGCATTTCACCGACACTTTGAGAAAAATAGGAAATCCGGTAAAGATTGGGAAAGCTGATTTGACCACTGTCAGGTTTGTCTTCGTTCATTATGATTCTAAAGAGCGTAGTTTTTCCGGTACCGTTGGCGCCTACAAAACCAAATTTTTCACCAGGATTGATTTGAAAGGTGACATTTTGGTAGAGATAAACCCCTCCGTAGGATTTAGAAATATTGGATAGATTCAGCATGAGCATTTTCCTTTAGCAATAATAGTTGATGGCTTTGTACAATAAAAGGAAGTTATGGACAAGTTATACTTAACCAGAGCGTCCTATTATAATAAATTCAAAAAGTTGGAAAATACTTGTGGGTTTGGACATGAATCAATTGCCCATTTGAGAAATGTAAAATAAAATTTTATTTTAACTTCATGGAAGAAATGATGAAACGGATAACCTTTATTTTTGTTATATTATTTTTAGCAGGGGTAGTATCTGGGGCACAGTGGAAAAAGTACCCCTATCAAGAGCCGGGATCTTCCATCATTTTTCCAAGGGATGAAGGGAGACATCGGGCGGTGGCAAACCTTGAGTGGTGGTATGTCATTTTTCATGCCAAGGGAAAGATTACCGGACACGACTACTCAATTTTAGTCACTCATTTTAATAACACTTTTCGCTTTTTCACAATTACTGATTTGACAGAAAAAACCCATGAGAGCGGCACCACCCGGGGAAAATTACAGGCTAGTTCCCAGTATATGGATGTGAACCAATTTACTCAATATGGACATGATTCTTTCCGCATAAAAAAAGATCCGCAGGGAAATTTGATACCTTTTGAATATGAAATAGAAACCCACCACGACAGCATGTATTTAAAAGCTGATCTAGTGGCACTGAGACCTCCTATGATGGTCATGGAAAACGGAAATTTCAAGGTGGGTAAAAGTGGCATGACCTATTACTACTCGTTAACTCGTTTAAAAGCTCAAGGAATATTGACTTATCAAGGCGTCACGGAACCCTTTGAGGCATCAGCGTGGCTTGACCATCAATGGGGACCATTTTTTGTATCTCCCATTGAAGTGGGAAAACTTTTTGAATCATATGAATGGTTTTGCATTCAACTTGATGATGGCAGCGACATTATGTTGATTAATATTTATGACCGAAAATTTAGGTTACCAAAAACACCTGATTACGGGGCGGTGGAGATTGTGGATTTTAACAATTTGAACCAGCATACCACCAAGAGAAAATTTAAACGTCTTGGATATTGGCAAGACCCGGTAAGTGGTCACATTATGTCTATGGGATGGAAGTTGGAAGTGGACGAGTGGGATTTGTCCTTAAATCTGGAGCCTGATTTTTACGAGCAAATGGTGAAGATGCCACTCAATGGAGATTTTTGGGAAGGCAGCATTTCAGTTAAGGGACATCATAAGGGCAAATCCGTGACCGGTCGGGCCTTTGGTGAGCTTATTCATCGCTTCCAAAAACCCATAATAAAAATTAATCAGCTTAAAAATAATTATTATAAAAACGAAATGATCAAAGTGAAATTCAGGATTAAAAATCCAGATGAAGGCAATCCCTTGAAGTTTAGGATCTACTATATCGATGGAAATAATCAGCACTTGTTAAAAGAGATCAGTCAAGTGGAAGAAGTTCATATCATGGCGGGTGATTTAATGGCTGTTGCCTATAAAAAAACATACCAGCTTAAAGTGGAAGCCTTGTCTGTGGATGAATCTATAATAGGGGTAGGACTCAGCCAAAATTTTACTATAAAATAAACTGACATAGTCGGTTATTAGGCATAATAGACCGCTATTGTTTCTAGAGATTACCAAAGTTACAATTAATTATAAATTGTTTACAGGAATACATACTTTGAATGCGTTGTTGGCATATGTAAAAAATATTCTGATAAAGAATAATCTCGCTACCTCGGAGCAGTTTGAGTCAGCACTTGAGTGTCTGGAAAATAATCCTGATTCTAATATATTAAAGGTTTTGCTAAAACTTGAGATTCTAAGTAAAGATCAGGCCATAAAAATTAAAAATGGCTTTGAAGCACATCAGGCCCGAAAAAAAAATCACATTGAAGAGGAAACAGCTGAAAAACCGGTTGTTCCTCAGGTGGAGGTTGAAAAAACAATTCCTCCTATAGCAACCGACCAAGGCTTGGTTTATCAAGACAACGCCACTGGCGGATCATTACTTGAAAAATATTTGAAGGATGCCAGAAGCAACGGCGCATCTGATTTCCATATCGTATCTGGGGCAAGTCCGATGATACGAGTAGATGGAGTGCTAAGACCCGTAGGTGATCAAATATTAAGTCATGATGAAGCCAAAAAAATTATTTATAGCGGGTTGAAGGATGCTCAAAAAAAATATTTTGAAGCGAATAATTTCCTGGAATGCTGCTTGGTCTTTTCTCAAAATGAACGATATCGAACGTGTATTGTTAATCAACATAGAGGTATTGATGGATCATTTAGGATCATTTCAACCACCATTCCAACCCTGGAAGGTTTGGGATTACCAGCGGAACTAAAAAAATTAACTTCTTTTGCCACTGGAATCATATTTTTAACAGGGCCAAGCGGTACCGGAAAATCGTCAACTCTGGCAGCTTTGGCAGAACTCATCAACCAGGAAAGAGAAGATCATATTATTACCTTGGAAGATCCCATTGAGTTTGTTTACCAATCCAAGAAGTGTCATATAAGTCAAAGACAATTGATTGATCATACGGAATCCTTCTCAACTGCACTAAAAGGTGCTTTAAGAGAAGACCCCGACATTATTATACTGGGAGAAATGAGAGATTATGAAACCGCTTCTTTGGCCTTGACTGCCGCTGAAACCGGCCACTTGGTCATGACCACTTTGCATACGACCAGTGCGGTCCGAACCATTGAAAGAGTGTTGGATATGTTTCCACCCGACAAGGTCTTTCAAATCAGGGCCATGCTGTCCAAATCACTCCGGGCTGTGATTTGTCAAAAATTGATACCCAAAGCAGATGGGAAAGGAAGAGTTGCTGCGTTGGAAATCATGTACAATAATAATGCTATATCCAATCTTATTTCGACAGATAAAATGATTGCCGTATCATCCACCATTCAAACCAGTAAAAGTGAGGGCATGATCCTCATGGATGTTTATATCCAGGAATTACTCGCCAAAGGAATGATCAAGCAAGAAGATGCTTTTAAGGCCGTGGAAGATAAAAAAAGAATGACCATAAAAAAATCCATAAGAGGTTAAATGGCAAAGTTAGATTACTTATTTGAGGAAATGTTGAAAAATGGGGGTTCTGATCTTCATTTATCCGAAGGATTCAGGCCAAAAATTAGAGAGCATGGGGCGATCAGGGAGCTTGCCAACGAAAAGATATTGACCTTGGATCAGATGGAAGAATATATGTCCGAGATTTGTCCAAAGGATAAATGGCAAAAGTATAAAAAAACCAATGATATTGACTTCGCTTATGCTAAAGATAAAAATTCAAGATTTCGGGCCAATTATTTTCGCCAAATTCATGGAATGGGCGCTGTCTTTAGGATTATTCCAAACGAAATATTGACGATTGAACAACTGAATGTTCCCAAGGTTATTACCAGTTTTGCTGAATTGACCAGTGGGTTGGTGCTGGTGACGGGACCTACGGGATCAGGGAAATCGACTACTTTGGCAGCCATTATCAACCATATTAATGAAAATTCTCATAGATACATTTTAACTATTGAAGAGCCTATCGAGTTTGTGCATAAAAATATCAAAAGTATTTTTTGTCATAGGGAAGTCGGGATACATGTTAAGTCTTTTGCTGAAGGATTGAAGGTATCTACACGCCAGGATTTGGATGTGGTCCTTGTTGGTGAAATGAGAGATTATGAAACCATCTCACTGGCCTTGACCGCCGCTTCTATGGGATCGTTGGTTTTTGGTACACTTCATACGAATTCCGCCATTAAAACCATTAACCGGATTATTGATGTCTTTCCTTCTGAACTGCAAAAGCAGGCAAGGGGCATGCTGGCCAACTCATTAAAGGGAGTCTGTGCCCAACTGCTTATGAAGCGCATTGATAAGGTGGGGAGAGTTGCAGTTAATGAAGTGCTCCTTGATATTCAAGGACTCGCCACTTCAATTAGAGAAAATAATTTAGCCAATATTGGAAATTTGATGCTATCTGGGAAATCAATGGGAATGGTCACCATGGATGACTCCATCAAAGAAAAGTTGGATGCCGGAATTGTTTCAGCTAAAGAGGCGTATCAGAAGGCTGAGAATAAGGAAATGTTTGAAGCTAAACTAAAACAGGAAGAGAGTAAGCATAATGCAGTCCAGGATGAAGGGATTCAATTTAAGTCGAAAGGAAGTACAAAATAAAACATCACGGCAAAGAAAGAGAGATTGCCCAGTAATACAAATAAGTGCCAGATTTCGTGATTGCCAAAATATGGGGGAAAAGGATTTGGGCGTCCTTTTTGAAAAATGATAGCGCCAACAGTGAAAAATAAACCACCAGTCAACATAAGCACAATAGCAGTCAGGGGTAATTTTTGAATCAAAGTGTGAATAAAAAATATGGCCAGCCACCCCATGGAGAGATAAGTAAGATTGGAAAGGCCCTCAGACATTTTTTTGAAAAAAATTGACTTGATGGTTATATAAAAAATGGCCAATCCCCAGGAAATTCCGAATAAAAGCCAACCGATCCAGCCACCCAAGATAATTAGACAAATCGGAGTATAGGTTCCTGCGATAAGCAGATAAATGGCACAATGATCAAGGATACCTAATACCACTTTGTATTTGTTAAAAAGTAAAAAGAAATGAAGAAGCGTGCTAAATACAAAAGACAATAAAAGGGTGGCGCCATAGATGGAAAAACTGATAATATGCAGTGCACCTTGCTCAAGAGAGGCAAAAACCACCAAAATTGTTAGGGCAGCTAGAGATAAAATGGCTCCGATTAGATGACTGATTGAGTTAAAATACTCATTACTATCAAAAGATGAAATCATGGAATCCATTTCTGTTTTGCTTTTAGTCATGGTGAATACCCCTTTGCAAATTATCCACTTACTTGTATGATGGCCAAAAAAAATTGACTGTATCAATTTATCAATGAAACAACCAAAATAATAGGGGGATAATTATGATGAATCGGATTTTCTTTTTAGCTTTAGTACTACTGGTGACTTCTTTTAACGTTTTTGCTTATTCAATTGAGATGGAATCAAAACATAGCAATACGCATATTTCCACAGCTTATTCATTTAATCCCGTGATGATTGAATCTTTTGGGAAGACACCTATGGGTGGTGAATATGGGGTGATCGTGCATGTGGAAGGTAATGGAATGCTAACTCCTCGCTATGATGCTGTCTTTTATCCGACCGTGGGTAAAATTATTAAACAAGACAAAAAACTGTTCTACCAAATGGATGAAGCATCTGAGTTGGTCCTTCTGGCTAAAAAGGGATTTTTGGGGAGTTGGGTAGCTGTAGAAGGTGTTGAAATCGAATCGGAATTGGTGATTCGTGGTTCTTGTTATCATGCTCAAGTAGTTATTCATATTGACTAGATGTGATCGTGAAAAATGTCTGTGACCTTTTAATGGTCTAGCATGTAATGATTGCAGTAAAAGAAATTCTTAAAAAAGAAATATTCATTTTTGATTGTGATGGCGTGGTTTTAGATTCCAACCAATTTAAGACCGACGCCTATTATGAAATCCTAAAAAAATTTGATGAAAAAAAGGCGTTGGAGTTTGCCCAGTTTCATAGGGAAAATGGAGGAATTTCACGGTTTGTCAAGTTTGAGCTCTTCTTTCAAAAATATTTAGGTATGGAAAATTATAGGGAGTTAGCAGCAGCAGCTTCCCAGCAGTATGCCACCCTGACCATTCAAAAGTTAAAAGAGGCACAGGTTAATGCAGGTTTTTTTGATTTGATAAAAAAAATAGATGATAAAAAAAAGTATATTGTCTCCGGTGGAGCGCAAGATGACCTGATTCAGGTTTTTAAATCTCGGGACATGGATCTGTTATTTGATGGAATCTACGGAAGCCCGCCGGATAAATATCAGATTTTTGAAGGCTTGAATATTGATGCCAGAAAGGCGATTTATTTTGGAGACAGTCGATTTGATTATCAAGTGGCTAAATATTTTAATATCGACTTTGTGTTCATGAAAAAGCTTACCGAGTTTTCCAAATGGCAAGAGTATTTTGCCCAAACAGATGTGTTAATACTTGATGATTTTACCTTGATTTTAAAAGAGGAAGAGCGAGCTTGACCACAACAGTGATTGACCAAACATAGTGGATTAACCATATCAGGAATCAGTTTCCCAATTTTTAACAGTCTATATTTTCATTTAGTTGTAGTATAAAATCAATTACGGTGGTGTTTTGTTTAGGAGAATAGTGATGCTATCTCGAGAAATGAATATTTTAGTTGTAGATGATGTCAAAGCCATGCGCAAATACATTATTAAAAAACTGAAGCTACTTGGTTTTTTAAATTTTGATGAAGCGGAAAATGGAGAAGAGGCATGGGATAAAATTAACAAGGGTAAAATCCATCTGGTTTTATCTGATGTAAATATGCCGATTATGAGTGGTATTGATTGTTTACGAAATGTTAGAAGTAGTGTGCTTTATCGGGATATACCTTATATTTTGATTACTGCTGAAATGGAAGAAAAAACCAAAAGAGAAGCGGAAGAGGCGAAGGCCACTGCCTATTTGGTCAAGCCTTTTAATGATGAAGATCTAATCTATGAATTGGACAAAATTGCCACCGGAGTAGTTCATTTGGAAGAAGGTACTTTGGTGAACAAGAATAAAGAAAAACCAGAAATGAAAAGGGTGGGTGATGACGCCTTTTTAGACACCATTTTAGAAGGGGTGGAAGATGTTTTGTCGGATCAGTGTGGGGTCACCCTAAAAGTGGGAATGACCCAGAGAGTAGCTCCGGGAAAAGCTTGGGGGGTTCAAAGTAATGCCCAGATTTCTTCCGTGTCCTATTTAATGTCTGATGAAAAAGAATTTTCCATAATTATTTATTTTGATGAAAAGGTGTATCTTGCCTACGCTTCCAGAATGTTTGGTAAACAATTTGAAAATTTGGATGAGGCTGGGGATGATCTGGTGGGAGAGTGGTTAAGCATCGCACTTGGATCTATTAAAAAAGTATGTAATGATGACCTGGGGTGGAGTTTTACCAGTTTGATTCCCACCACCATTAAAGGAAAACAACTTATCATTGGAAGCCAGGAAAAATCAATTGTGGTTTGTCCTTTTGAATCATCCGTTGGAACTTTTCATTTAATTTTAAGTATGGGAGCCGAAAAAGTGGCCCCCTGGGATAATTCAGTTTAGGCTCCTTGATTAAAAAAGAAAAATCATGAATAAATTAAAAGCAGTGCTTTTTGATCTGGATGGAACGCTTATTAACTCAGAACCTATACATGCAAAGGCATTTTTGGATGCCTTTAACTATTTTAATATTGTTTTAGAGGATAAAAAATTTGAAAACGATTTTCTGGGTGCGAGCGATTATGATGTATGGAAGGCAGTGCTAAAGGAAAAACTCCAAAACATCCAATTTCGTGAGTTTCAAAATATTAAAAATAAATATTTTCTGGCAATTTTAAACGAATTAACACCATCCAGTGTGAGCTTGTTACTAACCAGAGGAGGGATGGAGTTCATGCAAAAACTGGTAAAGCACAGGATTAAAATTGGTTTGGTTACGGCCAGTGATGCGTTTCAAACTACTGAAGTTTTAAAAAAAACCGGATTGGAACCTTACTTGGATGTCATTTGCACAGCTACGGATACTTTTTTTTCCAAACCAAATCCATCCCCCTATTTTCATGCCATGAGATACTTACATGTCAAAACCGAGGATGTTATTATCTTTGAGGATTCCTATTTTGGTTTAAGTGCCGCCATGCAAACTGGTGCGCAAGTCATAGGGCTTGCCACCAACCCGATGATGAAAGCCAATCAGAAATTTCGGAATATAAGATTTATCAACGATTTTCAGGATGTTGTATGTCAAGACTATGTTTAATTATCGGGGTGATAATATGGATATTTGGGTGGGGGCAGGATTGTACTTATGCTTTTGATAATAATGGACATCGAATTGTGGCCCACATTGCATCCTTGCGCCTGGATCATTCCAGTAAACAAAAGCTTAAAGACTTGCTGGGGTATAAGTCATTGGAGGAAATAAGTACTTGGCCGGATGAAATAAAATCAGACGAAACACTTTCATCCCCTCAACAGACCTGGCATTATATAAATTTAATAAAAAAAAATTATCAAAAGATACCACCAGCACAAACCTATGAAAAATATTTCAAGCAATACCCTGCTTTAAGTTACGCTGAAATTCAAAGCAAGATAAAACCTGAGGTTAAAAACCTGAAAGGTGATATTATTTGGGCCATTGATACCTTTAGAAATATCCTAAAAGATAGAAAAAAATCCAAAAGTCAAAGAGCGGAAGCTTTAGGGTTTCTCGTTCACTTTATAGGGGATGTTCATCAGCCAATGCATTGTGGTTATGCCCATGATCGAGGGGGTAATGAGACCAGGGTCCTGTGGAATCAACAAAAGACCAATCTACATGCTGTTTGGGATAGTGAAATGATTGCAATGTCGAAGCTATCCTATACTGAATATGTTCATTTTATATACAAACCAGAGGAGGTTAATAAGTCCTTAATACTCAAAGGTGATGTAATTGATTGGGCATACGAATCCATGGATTTGAGGGATTCACTGTATGAGCTGGTGAAACATAAAAAGTATCAGGGGCAAGACAAGGAGTATATATATCATTACGATTTTGCTCAGGTGCTAAATAAAAGGTTACTGTGGGCAGGCATCAGGTTGGCAAAAATTCTCGATGATTCTCTCTAGTTTTAGGTTTTTTTAAGAAAAGATTTCCGGTCTTATTTAGATCATGCAAGAATTCTTAAACAAAAGCATCAAGCACCGATAAACCTCTGTAAGGTTAGGTCCACCAAAGGGTAAAAGTGATGAATGACAACCACATCATAATTAATAACTGGGATGAATTATTAAAAGAATTATACAAAAACTCCTGGAATGAGGGGTTGGAGAGATATCGATCAAGTTTTGTCTTTCGTGGTTTGAATGATGCCAATTATGATTTGCAGACCTCTCTTATGCGGCTGGGAGGTAATTACCCGGATTTGGAAAAGCATATTATACGAAATTTTTGCAAATATGCTCATGGTAGCCTGGTGGAATTTGATTCCATTTGGAACTGGCTCTCCCTTGCCCAACATCACGGATTGCCCACCCGCATGCTTGACTGGACCTATTCTCCACTCATAGCAGCTCATTTTGCCACAGCCAATCTTTATAAATTTAATGAAGATGCTGCAATTTGGGCGGTTGATTATTATGAATTACGTAATTTTCTGCCTAAAAAGTTAAAGAAGATTTTAAAAGATGAAGGGGCTAACGTTTTTACGGCGAAAATGCTTTCCAAAACAGTGGATTCACTAGAAGATTTTATGAATATTTCAGATAGTAATTTTTTGGTTTTTATGGAACCTGCTTCCATTGACCAAAGGATCACCAACCAGTTTGCCTTATTCTCCCTTATGAGTGATCAAACCCAGACAGTTGATCAATGGCTTAAACATTATCCAAATTTATGGAAAAAAATTATTATCAAGGCCCATGCCAAATGGGAAATACGGGATAAATTAGATCAGGCAAATATCACAGAAAGAGTTCTCTTCCCTGGGCTGGATGGACTGGGAAAATGGCTAAAAAGAGTTTATACGCCCAAGGCCAGTTGGATTAAAATGATTGAATCCAAGGCTGCATGATTTATATACATTTTAAATAAATGTTTTTACAATAATCAAAACATCATTTTAAGTAATGAAAGGAGTTTATATGAAAAAAATAATTTCGATGGTTATCGTGCTGGTCATTTGTGGATCATGTGCCAGTGGCCCCACCACCATGACTAAAAAAGGCAAAGAGGTACAAATTGTCCACAAATCGAACGTATCAAGTTGTGATCTGGTAGGAAAAGTTTTTGGCAAGGATGAAGATGGAAGCGAGGAGATTGCCAAAATAGACTTGCAAAATGCCGCAGCTGATATGAAAGTTGATACTGTCGTCATTACCGAGACTATTCAAAATGGCAAAGTAGTGGTAATTCATGCCATGGGATATAGATGTAATGAAGAAGATTAAATGAGTTTTGAAAACTATCGATCGATGTGCCATAAATGCCTTCGTCCGACGAAGGCATGCTTTTGTGAAAGCATAGTGCCTTTTGCCACTTGGTTTGAATTTCGTATTTTAATGCATCCCAAAGAAGCCAAGCATTCTCATATCGGCACAGGTCGAATGGCCAATCTTGCAATAAGCAATTGCCAAATTATTGTAGGGGAAAATTTTGATAAAAATGAGCAGGTGCAAAGCCTAATAAAGGACGCCATGTACTTCCCTATGATGCTCTATCCAGGAGAGCGTGCCATTAATATTTCTAAACAAACATTTCTCAAAGATTACTTTCAAAATAAAAAACCACTTGTTTTTATTCTGGATGGAACCTGGCCTTGTGCCAAGTCAATGATGAGGGATAGCACAACCTTGCATGGATTACCCCGCCTAAGTTTTGATGCAAACATTGAGTCAAAATTTTCCATCCGGCATCAACCGGCAAAGTTTTGTTTATCCACTATTGAATCTATCTATCAAGTGCTTTTTAATCTGGAAAGACAGGGGTTGGAAAACCTGGGGGAAAAAAAAGAAGTACTGTTGACCTGTTTACACAAGCTGGTCGACTTTCAGAAAAAATGTGCCGAAGATCCTAATTTAAAAACTGTTTATCGCAGAGGTCATTCCTATAAGGATCCGTCCTCAAGGATTGCATCTAAAAAGTGGCAAGATCGAAAAATTTGTTTTGAAGATCGTAATTATCCTGAAATCGGAATTAAATTTGAAGAGGCAATGACCGAAAGACAATCTGATAAATCATTTAACACTCACTCGAGGTCATTTTAATTGTCAGGTCTTGTAAAAACATATTTTAAGCCACATGATGTGGAAATCTCGGTCTCTCTATCAATAAATGTTCTAAT
>Ga0208375_1003922_pt1 | contig 12147 bp, 14 predicted proteins | sample RifOxyD1_FD_184038 | JGI IMG/M metagenome (GOLD analysis project Ga0208375, IMG submission 184038) | Soil microbial communities from Rifle, Colorado - Rifle Oxygen_injection D1 (SPAdes) | ecosystem: Environmental > Terrestrial > Deep subsurface > Rock core/Sediment | place: Rifle, Colorado... | reverse complement strand
AAAAAATAAGTCATAAAACTATGTCTTTGCGCCATCATTTGTTGGTTTGAAGAAATTCTTTCAATTGATAAAATTTTTTTCTGTTTCAAAAGAAAAGTATAAAGTCGGGCAATTTCTGCCAGTATCTTAATCTGCTCAAATCCATAATTATAATTTCTCTGTTGAACTAAAACAACTCTAGAAACATTTGAAGAATTAATTAATATATCAATAACTCTATCCATTACTTCTGGATATTGCGCAATACTTGGCGCAAAAGGCACGCCCAAATAATTTATATAAATAACATTCTCACCGCTTTCACGCCTTGATTCATAAGCATAAAGCTTAGCCCCTTTTTCAAATAGCATTTTTCATATTCTCCTTTTTATTCTCCTTTTCCAATAGGAGGGTGTGTGAGAGGGAAACTTGGTTCCCTTCATTTTCAAATAGCATTTTTCATATTCTCCTTTTTACAAAACTAAAACCCAAACTCATTTAAAATAGTTTTCTATGCTAGAAAACTATTAATAAAACTACTATTTTATATACAAAAATTGTTTCAGAAAACAATTTAAACCCTCTCAACATTAAAATAATATAAAAAAAGAGAATAAAAAGATGGTGGAAGAACAATTTCAAAATTCAGAATATAATCCTTTTCTTAAAGTAATGGATTTAGAAGAAGCGCAAAGATTAATGAAAGAAAGATTATTATTAGTCGGGCAAAATTTTATCGAAGCTCAAGAAAAAAATAATAAAGAAATAACTGAATTAAAAAAGCAAGTTTATGATTTGCAAAGTGATGTAAAAAGATTAAAAAGCATAATTGAAACATTTTCAGAAGAAATTTCAAAAAGCGCAAGAAAAGAAGAAGTTGCAATGCTAATGAGACAATTTAAAATGTTCGAACCTCTGCAGTTTGCAAGAATGTCAGATATCGACGATATAATTAATAAAAAATTGCATATTCATGAAAAAAATAAAAAACCTGATAATGAACATCATTTTTGGGCAGGCAAAATATAATAAATTTAAATAAAAAGATTAAAAAATGAGTATCATAGACACAATCAATTCATATAAACAGCAAGGATATGGCAATCAAGATATAATTAATATGTTGCAAGAGCAAGGAATTTCTCCAAGAGAAATTAATGATGCAATGGCCCAATCACAAATAAAACAGGCAGTTGCAGAACCTTCAAGTAATTTTGCACAAGAACAAAATGAACAATTATCTCCTGAAATGCAACTCTCAATAATAAATCCCCAAACGCAAGAACAATATCCAGAAATACCTATACCTAGTCCAGGCTCATCTCAACAACTAACTCAACAATATTCTCAAGGCTATGGAGGGCAAGAATATCAACAAGGACAAGAATATCCCTATCCTCAAGAGTCATATAATCAAGCAGATTATAATCAGTATTCTCAATATGCGCCAGATACAAGTATAATAACAGATATTGCAGGCCAATTAATAGCAGAAAAATTCACAAAAACAGAAAAAGCATTAGTGGATTTAGTAGAATTCAAAGCTTTATTAAATTCAAAAGTTGAAAAAATTGATGATAGATTAAAAAAAATAGAACTTGTGATTGACCAGCTCCAAATGTCTGTAATAAGAAAATCAGGAAATCAAGAGCAAAACATAGAAGATATAAAATCAGAAATGAAACTTATGCAAAACAGCTTTGGCAAAATAATCAATCCTTTAACAGATGAAGTAAGAAAAATTGAAAGAACAAGAAAGCATGCAAAGAGCAAATCAGTTAAGAGGAAAGCAAAGAAAAAATAATCTTATTTTTTTCTCATTATATTTAGCTAATTCTAACATGACTTTTCCTGGTTTAAACGTGAGTTAATTCGTTTGTTTAAATTAAATTAAGTTTATTATAAAACAATTAAACTAAAATATCCCTAGATAGTTATAATTAGATTTAAAAATATTTTGAAGGGTGAAACTTTTGAAAAGAGTTTCTCCATTTTGCCCGAGCGAACAAAGTGAGCGAAGCAATTATAGTATAATTTCCAGAATAAAAAACAAAATCACTTCTATCTAATCTTCTCGAGTATATTTTAATCTTTCCAATTCAAAAAATAATTCTGAAGGTAATTTATCAGAAGGAGATAATTCTAAATTTACTTTTCTTGAATAAACCGCTGAGTCATCATCAAGTAAAGATGAATCTGATTGAGTAGGACAACCGACTACTTCTGTTTCAATATTGCAAAGTACTTCTCCATCAAAAATAACAAATTTTCTTTTCCTACTAAATATTGCATTTTTTTCAACCCAATCATCTAGGGTATCATTATTATCATGTTCTAAATATTTAGAAGAACCAAAAATTTTATAAATCCCCTTATAGCTAGGCGACAAATAACTTCTTGAATATACTAAAACCATATAACTCATTAATATCTATACATTTTAAAGATTAATATTCTTTAATATATACAATCACTTCTTCTTCAACAAAATCCAAGAAGTTATTGCAGCAAGAACTAATAAAAGCACAGCTCCTAAAAACTTCTGACTATATATAAAATTCTTAACTGAAATTAAAAATGCATTTCCTCCAGAATCTGATTGTCCAGGTAAATATGGACCAAACATTGGATTAAAAACAACAAGTGCAGCAGAAATTATGATTATAGCTAAGAATGCTATGAAAACCCAAGCTAACCAAGGAGCCATAAATTTACTCATATCTTTTTGTGAAAATCCTACAATAAGCAAAAGCAAAAATAAAGCAATAATAAGTATTGAAAACCAAGGAAGAATTACCTGCACATATTCAATTCCAGGTGAAAAAGTTATAAAAACAATTGCAAAAATAGCTGAAACAAAAATATTAATAAAACCCTCTCCTAAAATTTTAGTTTTAGCAAGAATAGCATACATAATAAAAAAAACCAAGAAAAAACCAAACAAAGGCATTCCCTGCGATAACCATGTATAATCTAACGCCATTTTATTATTTAGGCATTTCTTTCCAGAAAGTTTTATCCTCTTTTTTAGTTCCAGAACTAATTACGAGCGCAATAAATCCAATTACAATTATTCCTGCAACTATCGCAGACATATTATCTTGCCAAAATCCTCCACTCCACCAAGTATATTCATCTAAAGAAGTTAAAGTAATTATTGCAGCTAAAACTCCTGCAAAAACAAAAAATACATTTGTTGGCCCTTCAAATTTTTTAAAATCAACAAACATTCCAACTAAAATTACAACCACCAGAAGAATTGATAAAGCAATTCCTAATTTTGGAAATATTGTCTGGAAAAAAATAGGAACACTATCAAATTGCAAAGAGAGTAATCCAACTGCTGCAGCAATAACTGCGCTTATGCCTTTATTTTCTTCATAATCTCCTCCAGTAATTTTTACTTTCTGAAGTATTGCAAATACTAATGCAAATATCAATAAAAAAGGCAGAACATAGAAGAACACATCCATATCTGCTAATTGCTGTAATATCACCCCAATTGATTGTGCCATAGATAATAAAAATAATCTTTATTTAAATATGTTTCGCATCTGCGAACTATTGGGATTCTTTTATCTCCTCAAGTTTTTATCAAGATTATGCTCGCTCGCCCATAAGGCTCGCTCGCTTCTAATACTGCCTCTCCTTTAAGAATGTGTTCTGCTGATGTATCCATAGCAAATTTTTCATAGGAAAAATATTGTAACATAAAGAATCAATGATTCTTTGGATCCAGAAAATATTATGTATATTTTCTTGGCTTAAAATCTTCTATAAGAATATTTTAAATTTAATATCTAATTGGCATTTATTTTGTATTATATTATTTAACATTCAACTTGCTATTTTAATTAAACTTCACTAAAAACGATGTTTAAACAAGGAAAAAATATAGTAGAATTAGCTAAATCCGAAATATAGAAAATAGTATAATTTCAGCATATATAAATCAGTTAATTTTACTAGAATATTATTTTAAATTTTCTAATCCTTCTTCTCTTTCCTCTTTCGTCCTGAAAAAAGAACAACTGAAACAGCTGCAATAATAACCAATACTAAAATTATATTTGACCATAAATCACTTACTTCTCCGCCACTAAACAGAGAATTATAAACCCTATCCCATTGCCCTGTTGAAACAAGCAATGCAACTATAACAACAACTCCTGCAAGAATCCCTGCCCCAATTTTTATATTATTAGGAATTTCAAGTCCTTCTTTGCCACTGGCAACAAATCCAAAAATTATTAAAAAAACAAGCATGGCAACAACAGTAATTGCTAAAAAAGGCATCATCTTTGTTATTATATCTGTAGCCCATCCAACAGCAACTACAATCAGTGCAATAACCAAAGAAATCATTGCATCAATCTGACTCTTTCCTTCACCAAGTATTTTCGAGCGTTGAAGTATAGCAAATATAAGAACAAATATCAATAAAAATGGATAAACAATTTGCACTGCAAAATCACTCGATAAAATCGTTTGTAAAGCCATTCTTAAATCACTCTTTTAATAGGTCTATTCGCCAGCAACTTCAAAACCCTCTTCTGGCTGTTGTGAAGGAACTGCGCCATGGTTTATAATAAACACATCGCCCACAGACTTAACATAATTATGTGGCACTATAACTCCTCTAGCTCCATTAAACAAAGAATTAACTCCTCCGCTTACTCTTATTCTCCAGCTCTCAACTTTATTATTTAAAAGATTGACTTCTTCAACTTCGCCAAAAAACTTTCCTCCGTCAGTAAAAACTTTCTTTCCAATGACTTCACTTACTTTTTTTATGTTTAACATAAAAGTATTTAACAATATTTATTTATATACTTTTCTATACCCAAAAATATCAATAAAATCAGTGAAAAAGCAACAAAATCATCAAATTGTTCGCTTCGCTCACAATATTTACCTCTGCTAATTTGTTATCTTTATCTTGCTTATTTAGGAGTTTTATTCATTCATTAAATTTAATAGTTTATCTTTATCTTTATTATGAATCATTGAACTAAAATATAACATTATAAATCTTTGACATATTTCAAGAATAGTTATCAGAAAAATTAGCAAATTAAGGAGATGTAGTGTTAGAAGAACCTTGGTGCTTCAACATTTTCAAGGCATAACTAAATCTTTCAGATTTAGCATTTAGTCCGAGCGAGCCGAAGAACTTCACGAGACAAGATTGATTTAGATATAACGAGTGAGGTGATGAGCCGAAGGCGAGCGAGGTGAATAGTATAGCTAACAAATTAAATAGAATAAACAACAATAACAACATTTATAAAAAAAACATCCTTCAATAAAGTATGTTCAAAATTAATGAATTATTCAAGATAATCCTTGGAATAATAATTTTAGTATTTGTAGTTAATTTAAATAGCATTACAAAATTAGAAATTTCATATGAAAAAATAATCACTGCAACAATTTTTGTTGTAATAATTGTTTTCGTAAATATCTTTGCAAAAAAACTAGCGGCTTATTATTATCATTCACATGCTGAAATAAAAATCTGGAATATTGAAAAATATGGTTTAAGAGCAGGCCAACATTTTAACAAGCCAATTCCAGCAGGAATAATAATTCCTTTTTTCCTTTCTATTTTATCTTATGGCTATTTTATGTGGATGGCAATTTTTGAATTTGATGTAAATCCTTCTGCTTCAAGAGCAAGTAAAAGACATGATATGTATAAATTTAGTGAAATGACTGATTTTGATATGGGCATGATTGCGGCAGCAGGTGTTGTTGCCAATTTGTTTGCATCAATTATTGGATATCTTGCAGGATTTCCAGAGTTTGCAAAACTCTCAATTTATTATTCAGCATTCTCTTTAATTCCAATTAGCAACCTAGACGGCGCAAAAATATTCTTTGCAACAAGAAACATTGTTCTCTGGATAACCTTAATTGTTATAACTGCAATTGCATTAGGATATACCTGGTTTTTGGTGTAAGGCTCGCTCGCTTCTAATACTGCATCTCCTTTAATAACGTTCTGCTAATGTATCCATAGCAAATTTTTCATAAGAGAAAAATATTGTAATTTAAATTAGAATTTATCTTTGCATCATATTCTTTATATTTAACTTACTATTTTAACTAAACATTCACTTAAACATTGTAGAAGTCTAGCAAAAGATGACAAATTAGCTAAACAAAATCAAAAACTAAACCTCCCTTATAACTATGTATAAACCTGGCAAGATATGACAAATTAGCAGAATTAAAAGAGAAGTATGGTTAGAAAAAAAGGAGAGGTAGTGTCAGGAGAAACTTAGTTCCGAGAGAAACTGAATGTTTCTCTGCCCCCAAGAACAAGTATGTTCTTGTGGGCTCCCACATATCAAACAAACATAAATTAAACACCCAAATAAACCAGGAAAAGATATGGCAGAATTAGCTAAACAAAATCAAAAACTAAACCTCCACTATAACTATGTATAAGCCAGGAAAAGATATGGTAGAATTAGCAGAATTAAATAATGCTTTTCAACAAATCAACTCATATATAAACCAAGCAGAGAATATTAAAATTTTCTAAACAAACCTCAATCAACAATCATCATAAATCTTATATAACCTAATTTATTTTTCCTAATATGCTCGACTCTATTAATAAATTTCTGCTCAATATAACTCCCAGAGATTATCAAAAAGAAATTGTTGAAAAGTGCATAGAAAAAAACTGCCTTGTAGTTCTTCCAACAGGCATAGGAAAAACTCTGATTGCTCTTATGTTGGTAATAGACAGAATGCATAAATTTCCTCTGGAAAAAATTTTATTTTTAGCGCCAACAAGACCTTTAGCAGAACAGCATTTTAATTATTTTAAAGCGCACTTGCCAGAACTTTTTGCGCAAATGGAATTATTTACTGGAAAAATAAATGCAGAGAACAGAAAAAAAATCTGGCAGAGAACAGACATTATATTTTCAACACCCCAATGTATTGGAAATGACTTAAAAAAAAGATTATATGATTTAAATGATGTTTCTCTATTAATTGAAGATGAAGCCCACAGATGTGTGAAAAATTATTCTTATACTTATGTTGCAAAAAAATATAATGAGCAAGCGCAAAATAAAAAGATTCTTGGTTTAACAGCCTCGCCTGGAACAGATAAAAAAACAATAAAAACAATCTGCGACTGCCTTTGCATTGAAGATGTGCAAATAAGAACTAGAGAAAGTGAAGATGTAAAACAATATCTGCAAGAACTTGATTATAATGCAATAAAAGTAGAGTTTCCAAAAAGATTTGATGACATAAGAACACTTTTGAAAAAAATATTTGAAAAAAATATCAATGAGTTAAAAAATCGTAAATTATTATTTGGTCCGCCAAATAAGATAACTTTATTAGAAGCGCAAAAAAAGATTATGCACTCGCTTGCGACAGGAAATAAAAATTTCAATCTGTTTCGTGGCGCCAGCATCTGCGCTCAAGCATTAAAAGTTTCCCATGCAATGGAATTATTAGAAACCCAAACTCTTTATTCTTTAAACAAATATATAGCTAAGTTATTTGAGCAAGCAAATCAGAATGAAAGCAGAGCAGTAAAAAAATTAGTTTCATTGCCAGAATTTACTCAAGCCAATAATCTGCTAAATGAACTTCTTAGAGAAAATTTAGAACATCCAAAGCTTTTAGAATTAAAATCAATAGTGGAAGATAGGATAAAGGTAAATCCAAAAGCAAAAATAATTGTATTTTCTCAATATAGAGATAGTGTAACGCAAATATGCAAGGAAATGAATTCTATGGAAAATATAAATGCAAAAGTTTTTGTTGGACAAACAAAAAAATCAAATGCAAAAGGAGATGAACAAACAGGATTATCGCAAAAAGAACAGCAGGAAATAATAAAAGATTTTTCAGCAGGAGAATTTAATATTTTGGTATCAACCAGTATTGGTGAAGAAGGTTTAGATCTGCCAGAAATTAACATAGTGATTTTCTATGAGCCAGTTCCAAGCGCAATTAGAAAAATCCAAAGAGCAGGAAGAACAGCAAGATTAATGCCTGGAGAACTAATAATGCTTATTACAAAAAACACAAGAGACGAAGCATACTTTTGGAGCGCTTTTCACAAAGAAAAGCGCATGCACAATGCGATTAAATCCATTCAAGAGGATTTAATCGATGGGAAACTAGATATAGAAAAAAATAAAGAAAAACAAGAACAAAAAAAGTTATTCTAAAAAATAAATATTGTTTATATTGTTTATATTGCTTAATCCTCTTTCGTGAGGATTTATATTTTCAAAGAAAAGATATATATATATGTTTCGAATTTCAAAAAAATAACCTAATTAAGATTATGCCACAACCCTCTTCTTAGGCATAATTATCTCATCAAAGATTTCAACTAACTTTTTTACAAACAAATTATCTAAGTTCAATCTATATAATTGAGCATTTCCAATCTGTCTTGTAAATACAATAATTTTTGCCCTTAACAAATCCTCCCAAATTCTAAATAAAGTTGTTCTTCCAATTTCTGCGCCTTCGGCAATATCTGAAATACTATAATCTAATTCTCTTCCTTCAATAAGAAATTCTAAAACTCTTATTTTTGGATTATCTCCAAGCGCTCTTCTAAACAAAGTCTCCATAATTTTAACAAAAAAAACAGATATATAAACATTTCCATTAATGAAACATTAGCGTTCCATATAAAACCAAGCTAATATATTAATAACTAAAAATCTTAATGTAATTATGGACTTGCAACAGATAATTATGAAAAGATTTCTTAGAAAATTAGTTAACTTAAACATCAAAAATCTCAAAAAGATTTTTGTGGCTTAAAAATCCAGAGGGATTTTTAAACATCTGGGGAGGAAGGCATACTGAATTTGCAAATTTACAAAAATGTCTTCCAGACCATCTTAGAGGAATTAAAGAAACAAAACTTGCAATAGAATTAGTAGATAAAGAATTTATACTAATCAAACTATCAACTGGAGAAAAGCATATTTCTTTAAACATCAAGAACTTATAGTTCTTGTGGCTTAAAGTTTTAAAAAAACTTTAAACAGCCATAAACAACAAGAGATATATAATTTTTTAAAAGATGAAAAACAATTACTCTAAAATGCCCTTCCACAACATCTTCTCAAAACAAACAGAACATCATCAGCCAGCAAAACCCCTAGTTAAACCAAAAGTTATAATTGACCATAGAGAAAAAAATTCTTTAGTTGCAAGCGAATTAGTTCATCTTGGCTGTGAAATTGAATTCAAAAATTTAAATATTGGAGATTACATAGTTAAAAATGTAATTATAGAAAGAAAAACAATTTCTGATTTCCTAAGCTCTATGATGAATAAAAGATTAGTAAATCAATTAAATAATTTACAGCAAATTGAAAATAAATTACTAATCATCGAGGGATTTGACGAACAAGAATTATATCACAGCGAATCAGGAATTAATGAAAATGCAATAAGAGGTTTCTTGCTTTCAATTTCTCTCAAATATAAAGTCCCAATTATTTTTACAAAAGATTATTCAGATACTGCAAAATTCATCCTAGTTTTAGCAAAAAAGCCAGAAAAAGAAAATGAAATTGGAATAAATGAAAAGAAAAAGGCAAGAAATTACAAAGAACAAATGCAATATATTTTAGAAGGATTTCCAGGCATTGGCCCAAAAAATGCAAAAAAACTTCTAAAAGAATTCAAAACAATAAAAAATATCATAAATGCCAAAATTGAAGATATTCAAAAAGTTATTGGAAAAAAATCAGAAATTTTTAAAATTATTGAAAAAGAGTTCTAAGTTTAGATTGGTAATATTCTTCATACTTCGCGCCAATTTTATCTGAAAGCGTTTCAACTAATCCATTGTCAAGATTATGATATCCGTTTCTAAAATAAATATAAGGTTTTTCATGAGTTTGTTTTGGACAAGCATATTCTAAAACAGAACCTTCTAAATCTTTAGATAATACCAGCTCCCACCAAACAGGATGGTGCAGTTCCCTTACAATCGAAATTTCAAGTCCAGTCTTTTCAGAAACTTTATCATACCATCGAGAATTAAAATCATCAGCAGATAAATTTTCTCTTCCAAGATTAATTGCAGATTCTACAAAAGAATAGATTATTTCTTTATAATCCAACTCTTTTAAACAACTTTTTCCTTCTTTTTCTCTTTTTTCTTTAATATCCATTAAACTAACTTAAGTTTTATCTCGCTTAAAAATAAATCTATCTTCAAAAATATACATCAAACAACAAAAATCTTATAAAGCTATAAAGTCTTAGTCATTTATATTTTTGTTGCTATAGCATAAGACATTGAAATTTACCCAGTTATATCTTTGCTACTGAGAAAATCAATGATTTTCGAGGCCCAAGAATTCTATTGAATTCTTGATGTCAAGGGAAAGACATACAATTATGGTGAAAAACTTATGTCTTTCACTATATGTAATAATAATGTTTGAAAATATTGCATCAAATTTTATCAGAATTAATTTTTAAACATTTATTCCCTTAATAAACATAAAAATTCCAGCAAGATTCTTTATTTTGATTATCATACTCAAAATTTGCGCATACTTGATAATCTCCTTCTTGATCAATAGACAATTGCAATGGATTAAACAATTCATCTAACTTAATCAAATTTCCAGCCAAGATCTCTACATTAAAATTGTGATTAGTTCCATCCACAAGAGCATAAGTGTTTTCACTTATCATTTTACGAATTTCAAAAGATAAATCTCCTAAAACATTTTGAATTCCATTATTAGTTATTTTTGATTGCGGAGCAACAAGTTTACTAAAACTAAGCTCATTATCTGATGAATCGACTTCATTTATACAACTAATATTAGCCTTAAAAGATTGCCAGTTTCCAACAACATCTTCATTAGGAACATAAACAAAACTAAACTCTTGAGGAGCATCTGACAATAATTCTGCAAGTTCATGCCTGCCAATTAAAGTTAATTGTTCGCCATTATCATTATATTCAACAGAAAAGAGATCTACAAAAACATCTTCAGCGCTCTCTGTCCCCTTATTAATTACTGATATAGGAATTAAATTATTTGTTCCAACAACTAAATTCAAATTATAATCCATAAAATCACCACTTAAATCAGCTCCTTGCATTTTAGCATTAATATGAAAATAACGAGTATTATCTCCTGGAAATATTTCATTATCAGCTTCAACTTCTATTTTTAATTGATTATATTTAGAAACAGGAGTATAATCAATACTATCTTTTAAATATTCCTCTGCTGAAATATCTCCTAAAGATTTAGTCCCAATTAAAGTTAATTTCTCTATTCGTTCTTGTCTATCTTCATCATATTCCCATTCAACAGAGTATAAATTAACTTTAACATTTTCAGCATCTTCACCTGTTCCACCAACTATTATATTAAAATCAATTTCAGATTCTTCGCCTATAACATAAACACTATCCCAAACATCAGGATAAATTTCAAGATCTGCTCCTCTGCTTGCATAAGATCTAATGCTAAACTCAGCAGAATTATCATTAAGATTATCATCAATTATATCTGCTTCTGCCTTAAACTGCAAATATCCAAAATCTACAGGAGTATAATCAAATATTGATTCAGCAAAACTATTTAATGGAATTCCATTAACTAAATTAGTTCCAATTAAAGCATCATTATAATAAAGATTAAGATTAAATTCTCCAAAATCATCAGTGCCTCCATTATACATTGGAATTATTATTTGACTTGACTCTCCAACAATTATATATCTTAAATAAGACCATCCTATCTTAACATTATTAAAACTTTCAAAATCTTCATAACTATAAGGATTAGTTGTATAAATCTCACCATTAAGCATAGATTCAATACTATCTAATTGAATTTCTAGTCTCTCAAGAATATATGGACCATCTAATTGTTCTCTTCTTAAATCTATACCTGAAAAAGTCAAATTTGCTTCATAAATTCCTGGTTGGCTAAAATAAAAATTATTATAACCCCATATACCTGAGAGATATCCATTTATCCAATAATTTCCTGCAACAGGAATATTAACACTAAAATTAATAATAAGATTATTATATAACCCATTTTCATTTGTATCAACAGCATAATCAGAAAAACTTTCTTGAATAACTTGAGCAGGATCTCTAAATTCAATATATCTATA
>Ga0208375_1003921_pt1 | contig 12154 bp, 10 predicted proteins | sample RifOxyD1_FD_184038 | JGI IMG/M metagenome (GOLD analysis project Ga0208375, IMG submission 184038) | Soil microbial communities from Rifle, Colorado - Rifle Oxygen_injection D1 (SPAdes) | ecosystem: Environmental > Terrestrial > Deep subsurface > Rock core/Sediment | place: Rifle, Colorado... | reverse complement strand
ATATTACACCATTCATAACAGGATTATTGAATGGATTGTTCATAGCCTGCGGTCCACTTCAAGCAATGTACTTGTATGCAACAGGAACAGGAAACTTTTTCTCAGGTGCATTAAGCCTAGCAGTTTTCGGTCTTGGAACACTTCCAATCATGTTAGGTTTCGGCAGCCTTGCTACAGTAATAAGTCATAAAACTACAAAAAAAATTTTAACAATATCCGCAATAATAGTTTTAATTTTAGGCTTAGTCATGCTTAACAGAGGATTATCTTTAGTTGGCAGCGACTGGAATTTTGATAGTATAAAAGAAAAAATAATTGGAACTAATTTAGATTCAGCAGAGAATGCAAATATAGTTGGAGATTATCAAGAAGTGAACATGGAAGTTTCAGCCTCTGGTTATTCCCCAAATTCATTTGTATTAAAAGTAGGCATTCCAGTAAAATGGAACATAGACGTAACAGAATTAACAGGTTGTAATGAAGAAATAGTATTAAATGAATATGATATCTACCAAGAATTAGAAGAAGGTCTTAATGTAATAGAATTTACACCCACAGAAACAGGAACAATAAAATTCTCCTGTGGAATGGGAATGTTAAGAGGTAGTTTCTTAGTTACAGAAACAGGAACAGCATCTGAAAGCCAAATAAAAGCTGCAGCTCCATCATCAGGTGGATCTTGTGGTATGGGTGGCGGTTGTGGATGCGGAGGTTAAAAATGAAAAAAACAAAAATACAAATATCAGGAATGCATTGCGCAAGTTGTGCAAGTATTATTAATAGAGCATTATCAAAAAAAGAAGGTATCAAAGAAACAAATGTAAGCTTTGCAAATTCAAATGCAATGGTTGAATTCGACGAAAAACTAACTTCTGAATCTAAGATTTTAGAAGTAATTGAAAAAAGCGGTTACAAAGGAAAAGTTTTAGATAACAACCAAAATAATTATGAACAACAAGATAAACAATTACAAGAAGAAAAGAAAAATTATAAAAGATTATTTTTTATAGGATTAATTTTTGCAATTCCTGCTTTCTTAATTGGTATGGTCTTGCCAATGTTTGGAGTAGAAGTTCCATATATGGGATATATCCTTTGGTTTTTAGCAACACCAGTTCAATTTTATATTGGTAAACAATTTTATATTGGAAGTTATTATGCTTTAAAAAATTCTAGTGCAAATATGGACACACTAATCGCACTTGGAACTTCAGCCGCATATTTTTTTAGTGTTATAGTAATGATATTCGGATTAGAACAAGGGCAATATTTTGAAGTTTCTGCAATCTTAATTACTTTAGTAATGATGGGAAAATATCTTGAAGCATTAGCAAAAGGAAAAACCTCAGAAGCAATTAAAAAACTAATTCAATTAAGCCCAAAGCACGCTATTATTATTAAAAATGGAAAAGAAATAAAAATTCCAGTCGATGAAATCCAAGTTGGAAATATAATTGTTATAAAACCTGGAGAAAAGGTAGCAGTAGACGGAATAATCGAAGAGGGTACTTCTTCAATTGATGAGAGTATGATTACTGGAGAAAGTATGCCTGTAGAAAAGAAAAAAGGAGATCATGTAATTAGTGGAACAATCAACAAACATGGATATCTTCATTTCAAAGCTACAAATGTTGGAGAAAATACAACCTTATCCAGAATTATTAAACTAATAGAAGATGCACAAAGTTCAAAGGCAGACATTCAAAGAGTAGCAGATGTTATCTCTGGATATTTTGTACCGATTGTAATAATGATTGCTTCAATAACTTTCTTTGCATGGTATATATTATTAGGTTCAACTTTATCTTTTGCAATGATTATAGCAGTAGCAATATTAGTTATCGCATGTCCATGTGCATTAGGATTAGCCACACCAACGGCAATAATGGTTGGAACAGGACTAGGTGCAGAAAAAGGAATTTTAATTCGAGGCGGAGAAGCATTGGAAAATGCACATAAAGTAAAAAGTATCGTCTTTGATAAAACTGGAACAATCACAAAAGGAATTCCAGAAGTTACAAATGTAACTAATGAAAAAGTTTTGGAAATTGCTGCAAGCTTAGAAATGGGTTCTGAACATCCATTAGCAGACGCAATTACAAAATCAGCAAAAAATAAAAAATTAAAGATTGAAAAAGTAATTGGTTTCAAAGCAATAACAGGACATGGGATTACAGGTAAAATTGGAGCAAAAAGTTATTACTTAGGTAACAGAAAATTAATGAGTCACGCAAAAATAAATATTAATAAAATAGACTCCGAAGCTAAATCCCTCGAAGAAGAAGGAAAGACTGTAATGTTCTTAGCATCAGGCAAAGAATTATTAGGTATAATTGCTGTTGCTGATACATTAAAAGAATCTTCTGCAGAAGCTGTTGAACAATTAAAAAAATTAGGTCTCGAAGTATATATGATAACTGGAGACAATGAAAGAACAGCAAAAGCTATTGCCAAAAAGGTTGGAATAGAGAATGTATTTTCAGATGTATTGCCAGAGGATAAAGCCAATTATGTAAAAAAATTACAGAAAGATGGTAAAGTTGCTATGATTGGTGATGGTGTAAACGATGCACCGGCATTAGCCCAAGCAGACATTGGAATAGCAATGGGTTCCGGAACAGATGTAGCAATGGAAACTGGAAGTATTGTATTAATGAAAAACGATCTTTTAGATGTTCCAAGAGCAATATCTCTCAGTAAAAAAACAATTGCAAAAATTAAACAGAATATGTTTTGGGCATTGATATACAATGTAATCGGAATTCCCATCGCAGCAGGAGTGCTGTATCCATATACTGGATGGTTACTCTCACCAATAATTGCTGGTGGTGCAATGGCTTTGAGTAGCGTAAGTGTTGTAAGCAATTCTTTATTATTAAAGTTTAAAAAACTTTAATTTTTTTTCTTTATTGATAAAAAATTTGCATTTACAGCGACGATTATAGTACTTAATGACATTAAAGCTGCTCCAATTGCAGGAGATATTAATATTCCTCTGCTATACAAAATACCGGCAGCTAAAGGAATAGTAATTAAATTATAACCAGTAGCCCAGAATAAATTTTGAACCATTTTTCTATATGTGGCTTTCCCAAATAAAATAAGTGAAGTAACATCTTTTGGATTGCTATTAACTAAAATAATATCAGCAGTTTCAGCAGCAATATCAGTTCCTGAACCAATAGCTATCCCTACATCAGATTGTGCTAACGCAGGAGCATCATTAATTCCATCCCCAGTCATTGCTACAAACTCTCCCTTTCTTTGCAATTCTTTTATTTTTTCTAATTTTTGATGTGGCAAAACTTCAGCAAAATATCCATCTAAATTCAATTGTTTAGCAACTTTTTCAGCTATTTTTTTATTATCCCCAGTAAGCATCCAGCATTTAATCTTAGATTCTTTCAATTGTTTTATTGCTTCAAAAGAATCTGCCCTTACTTTATCAGTTAATCCAATTATTCCCACAGGTTTATTATTAACAAGAACATAAACCAAAGTAGAAGCTTCATCAATAGTCATAGAAACTTTAATTTTTAATTTTTCTAAATAACTTTTACTAACAAGCTTAATATAATTATTATTTATTTTTCCTTCTACTCCTACACCTTTAATAATCTTAAAATTTAAAACTTTTAATAATTTAGATTTATTTGCTTTTTCTAAAATTCCTTTGGCAATAGGATGTTCTGAATTTTGTTCCAATGACGCTGCTAATTGAATTAATTTATTCTCATTATAATTTTTATCAATAATCAAAATGTTAGAAACACCAAATTTTCCCTCAGTAAGAGTTCCAGTTTTATCAAAAATAATTGTTGTTATCTTTCTAGAATTTTCAAATGCAGTTCTGTTTCTAATCAAAAGTCCATTTTTTGCAGACAAAGAAGTTGAAACTGCCGAAACAAGAGGTATTGCTAAACCCAACGCATGCGGACAAGCAATTACCATTACTGTAGCCATTCTCTCGATAGCAAAAGACAATTCAGCACCAATAATCACCCAATAACTAAAAGTAAAAACCCCTGCAGTTATTGCAATAATTGTCAACCAATTAGCAGCTTTATCAGCAAGCCTTTGAGTTTTAGATTTAGATTCTTGTGCTAACTTAACCAAGTTGATTACTTTATTCAAATAAGATTCTTCGCCGGTACCAGTAATTCTAATTTCAAGCACACCGTCACCATTCACAGAACCCCCAATAACTTTTTCATTTAAATTTTTTTTAACTGGTTTTGATTCACCAGTCAACATGGATTCATCAATATAACTACTTCCTTTTAGAATGATTCCATCAGCAGGAATTTTTTCTCCAGATTTTATTAAAAGAATATCCCCTTTATTTATCTCAGATATTTTGACATTAATAACTTTATTATTCTTAATTAAATGAGCAGTATCGGGAAGTAATTGAATTAATTTTTCCAATGCTTTAGACGCACCTAAAACAGACCTCATTTCAATCCAATGACCCAACAACATAATGTCTATTAAAGTTGCAAGCTCCCAAAAAAAAGGTTCACCACTCAACCCAAAAACAACTGCAACACTATAAAAATAAGCAACAGAAATTGCCAGAGCAATTAATGTCATCATTCCAGGAATCTTTTCTTTTAATTCATAATAAATTCCTTTTAAAAAAGGCCAACCACCATAAAAAAATATCAAAGTTGAAAGAACAAATAAAATATATTTTTCTCCTGTTAAAGTTATGCTAAAATTAAATAAATTTTGAATTAATTGTGATAAGATTAAAATTGGAATTGTAAGAATTGTAGAGATTATAAAACGTTTTTTAAAATCTTCCATCATCATTTTGTGATGATCAGTATGTGAATGATTAGAGGATTTTCCATCCTCCACTTTAACAAGTTTAGTACCATCCATAGTACACTTACCTGGCTTGTCATATATCATTCCACATTTTGGGCATTTATATTTAGTCATTTTTACTCCTTTATTTTACACCTGTAAATCTTCTAAAGACATCAAAAAAAGCAAGATTTTCATCCCTTGTTATATGAATACCTGATTCTAAAATATTTTTTCTTGTATCTCTATTTACATTTAATCCCAAAAGCCAAACAGTAATTGGATTATGCAACCATTCCAAAAATGCAATAAATTTATTCTTGCTAAGAACATGCTCAATAAAAATAATTTTTCCAGTTGGTTTTACTACCCTTTTTATTTCTTTTAATGCTTTAATTGGTTCTGGAATCGAACAAAGTATAAAAGTTCCAATAACATAATCAAAACTATTGTCTTTAAATTTCAAATCTTGTGCATCCATTTCCAATAAATTAATTTTTTTATTAAGTTTACCAGCTCTCTGTCTAGCTTTGTTAAGCATCTTTGGACTTATATCAACACCAGTAATATTTGTTTTCGAACCATAAAAAAGTAAATTCTTCCCTGTACCAACCCCAATCTCTAAAATGTTTCCATTAAGATTACCTAATGTTTCCTTTCTTAATTTTGTAAATAAAATCTTTTCCAATAAATATTCTAAATAATCATAAAAAAAAGAAAATCGATTATATCTTTTTTGGACTTTTAATGTGTTTTTATTATACATTACAACCTCATTCCAATTTATTATAAATTATTGCAAATAAAGCCCCTGTCAACCAAGCCATAACTGTACCAATAACAAAACTAATTACAGAAAAAATAAATGTTCTTTCAGTTACCAACTTTGTTATATCTACCCCATGAAGTAAATAATTACCAATAGTTGTTGTAAATACAGGCGCAACCCAAACTGCAATAATACAAATAAAATATATAACTGCTGTTGTAATTGCTAAACTATTTCCTACTTTGATAATGTTTATTTTATGTTTCATTATTCCTCCTTTTGAAATACAATCTTAAATATATAGATTAAAATTTTATAAACCTTTCTTAATAATCATGCCCTGGACAAAAATATTTATATTTTAATTTTTTAATTTTTTCCAAACTTCCTTTCATAAGAGAAGGTTCCGAAGACGGCAAATCCACACGCCCACACCCACAATCAAATAAAGTATCCCCAGTAAACAACACATCTTTGTACAACAAACAAATAGAGCCGCCAGTATGCCCTGGAGTTTCAATTATTTTAAATATTTTCAGAGTAGAAACATCATTCAATTTCACTTTAAACCACTTAACTAAATTCTTATCTAAAATAGCTCCGAATGGATTCTTCTCAAAAAATTCAATCTCTTTTTTAGAAGCATAAAATTTAGCATTTTTAAATAATTCAAAATTTCCAATATGATCATAGTGCAAATGAGTAAATATAACCATTTTAATTGAATCACAATCTATTTCACTTTTCAAAGTTTCATAATATTCTTCAATTCCAGTATCAATCAAAACCTTTTCTTTCTCAAGATAATACACATTAGAACCTGCATTAATTTTATACACATTTTCAGAAATTTTCTCCATAATTATTAAATAGATTTTAAGTATTTAAAAAGATATTATCTTTGATAGTCAGAAAACTTATAAATCAAAAGATTTTGATAAAATATAAATCAATGGACAATAAAAAATTAGGTTTAATAATTATTGGAATTAGTATACTTCTAATCATATTTGTTTTTTATGGAATTGGAAATCAATTAAAAAATTTACAAGCTAATTCATCTATAACCAATTCATGTACAAACATTTGTAAAGATATATGCACAGGTAATGAACCTTCATATTTTATATATGGTAGCATAGCAGTTATATTCAGCACATTAAGTTTAGGCATTTATTTATTCTTTTTTGAAAAGTCTCATCAAACGTTAATCAATAAAATAAAAAAAGACTCAAATATAAAATCAAGTAGTGAAAAATTCAATCTTATACTATTAGGATTGAATGAAGATGAAAAGAACATACTTACAGCAGTAAAAGATCAAGATGGAATCACACAGCATACATTAGGATTAAGAACAAACATGCATAAATCCAAATTAAGTATTATTGTTGGTATGCTTGAACAAAAAGGGCTTGTAAAAAGAGAAAAAAAGGGTAAAACTAATCAAGTATATCTAAAAGTCAATCTTAATGAAACTGATAATGAGAGATAAACCGTCTAAAGCCTAAATTCTGGATTTTAAGCCTTATTTTTATCAACGGTTTAAGGGCTAGATTATTAATAAACAAACAACTTTAGAAATAAAAAATTTAAAAGTGAGGCAAAAATGGAAGAAAACGAATACTTATCAAAGAATAAAACAAATAAATTAAAGATATGGCAAATATCAACAGGAGTATTAGCTATATTGTTAATAGCAGCAGTAATTACAAGCGGATTTAGATTTGGAACAGATGAAAGCATAACTGGAAACGTAGTTGCTGACTCTACACCAGAACAAACACCATCCCAAGAGATTACAAAAACAGACAAACCTAATGTAGAATTATTTGTAATGTCCTACTGTCCTTATGGAACACAAATAGAAAAAGGAATCATACCAGTAGTAAAAGCTTTAGAAGATAATATAGATTTTGAAATCAAATTTGTCAATTATGCAATGCATCCTTCAGTAGGAGAAGTAGAAGAAAATTTGAGAGAATACTGCATACAAAAAGATTACAAAGAAAAATACCTAACTTATCTAAGTAAATTTTTAGAAGATAACAATTATGAAGATGCACTTAATGCAGCTGGACTAAGTGAAACAGACCTAAAAGATTGTGAAGAAGAAACAGACAAAGAATTTGATATCACAAAAAATCTAGAAGATGAGTCCTCTTGGTATAATGGAAGATTTCCCTCATTTATGATACATAATGTTGAAAATCAAAAATATGGAATTAGAGGTTCACCAACATTAGTAATAAATGGAGAACAAGTAAACTCTGGAAGAGATGCAACAAGCCTTCTTAATACAATTTGTGGGACTTTCACAACTGCTCCATCAGAATGTGACACAGATATGAGTTCATTTGGCACTCCTGCACCAGGTTTCGGATTTGAGACTCAAGGAGGTTCAGCAACGGCTGCTGGTTGTGTAGTATAATTATTTTATTTTTTATTTTAATTAAAAATTACACCAAATGAATTCTTTTCAAAATCAACAATAATAAACCTTATGAAAAATTTTCAAAAACAGCCCAATAATTCTTATAAATAGAATAAATAACAATTAATCATGCTCAAACAACTTAATTTCCCAAAAAATATTACCCTAATTTATGGTCCACCAGCTTCAGGTAAAACTACAATCTGTTTACAACTAATAACAAAAACAAAAGGAAAAATAATTTACATTGATACAGAAAACTCATTTAACCTAGATCGTTTAAAACAAATAGACCCAAATATAGACTTAGATAAAATCATAGTAATCCGAGCAAAACGTTATTCAGAACAATTCAAAGCAATAAGAAATCTCAAAGATACAAAAAATATTTCATTAGTTATAGTAGACTCATTCACACACTTTCACAGACGAAAAATCCAAGAAAAAATAAATATTAAACCAGCAACAATTAAAATGTTCCAAATGCTAAGAGACTTAGAAATACCAATAATATTAACTTCGCAGATATATACAGATATGGAAGGAAATATTCATCCTATTGCACAAGAACTATTCAAACACTTTTCTAAATATACAATCAAACTTAAAAATAAAATTCTAACGATAGAACAAACAGATTTAGAAATTCCTTACATTATAACAAACGAAGGCCTAACAATTTAAGGCATCGAAGTAAAAGGTTGATCAAAAGCTGAAGGCTTGGAATCATCATCACCTTCATAAGTATTCTTTTTAACAGTTTTTTTCTTATACTCATCCTTCTTTGGACAATCAGGATTAATACAAAACTGCCAAGGCCTCTTTCCTTTCTTAATCAAAAGAATTTCTGGTGCACCACAAGCATCACATCTCTTTCCCCCAGTACCTTTAGCTAAAAATCCTCGAGGCAAAGAACGCGTAATCTTACATTCAGGATATTTTGAACACGCAATAAAATAACTTTTGAATTTAGGAGTATAACGAATTTGTAAATCACCACCACAAGTACACTTCTCAACAAAACTATCCAGTTTCATAGTCTCTTGATACGAACCAGCTAACTCTTTACCAATTTCAATTTCTTTTTCTTTGAACTCACCTAAAACTTTAGTTAAGAATTTCTCAGCATGCTCTAAGGTTTCTTTTTCATTACTCTTCCCCTTTCTAATATTTTCCATATCTCTTTCAAAATCACGAGTAAGTTTCTCATCTAAAATATCAGGGCAATATTTATCAAGCACTTCAATGGCCTTCAATCCTAAACCAGTAACTTCAATTGAATCCCCTTTCTTCAAATAATTTCTATCAAACAAGTTTTCAATAATTTCAGACCTAGTAGCTTTGGTACCCAATCTTCTCTTCTCAAGTTCTTTGATAATAGAAGCAGGAGTATATCGTCTAGGCGGCGCAGTTTGCTTATCCAAAATATCCAAAGAATTCACTTTCAATTCTTGTTTTTCATCAACATTAATTTCTTCTTCTTGAAGTTTTACATATGGATGATAATATTTATGCCAATTTGCTTCAATAGTTCTTGTACCTTTAGCAATAAAATTTTCTTTGTTCACATCAATAGTAATATTAACAGTTTCTCTAACAGCAGCTTTAGCAAAAGTAGCTAAAAATCTTTTAACAATCAAATCATAAAGTTTCCTTTCTCTCTCATCTAAATCTTCAGGCACTTCTCCAGTAGGATAAATCGCAGGGTGCGCTTCATCAGTCTTCTTCCCATTATTCGGTTTCAAAGGCCCCTTCATTAATTCTTCACAAAAAGATTTGTAATGAGCTTGCGCTTTCAGCTTATCCATAATTTTTTTATAACCAATACTCTCTGGCAACTGATTAGATGATGTACGCGGATATGAAATATAAGAATTGATATACAATGATTGGGCAATTTCTAAAGTTTCAGAAGGTTGTATCCTCAGAACTTTATACGCTTCAACTTGTAATGCAGTCAAATCAAATGGATGTGGCGCATCCTGATTAAACCTATCCCTATCAACTTTTTTAACAATGGCTTTATGCCCTTTACATTTCTCATAAATTTTTTCAACTTCTTTCCTATCATCAAACTTTCCATGTTCATGCAACGCATCTAATTCTTTAGTATCTAATGCTAATTCCCAATAAGGTACAGGAATAAATTTTTGAATTTCTAATTCTCTCAAAGCTAATATTTTTAATGCAGGCCCTTGTACACGCCCAGAACTTAAAATCTTAAACATTCCAGTAGCATTCTTTACAGAAAGTGTTAACGCCCGAGAAAGATTAATACCAAACAACCAATCTAATTCATGCCTAGTAATTCCAGCTTCCGCTTGTCCATGATCAATATGTTTCATAACTTTATCATAAGCTTCTCTCAAATCTTCCTTAGTAGTCGTTGAAAATTTCATCCTTAAAGCATCTTTTTTTCCACAACCAAAACGAATTATATTATAACCTAAAGTCTCCCCTTCAATATCTAAATCTGTAGCAAGGATAATTTCTTTTGCATTTTTACAAATCTTTTGAATTAAATCTAAATAAGGTTTTGTATAAGCTGAACTTTTAGATACTTCATAAGAGGGCTTCCATTCCATTTTAAAAACAGGATATTTCCAACCTTTCTTATCCATTTCAGAAACTGTATATAAATGACCTACTGCACAAACAACTACTATTTCCGTTCCATTATAATTTAATTCATAATAAGGAATTTTTTTCAAATATATGGATTTTTTTAGAGATTTATCTCCTAAAGCTTCAGCTATCTTTTGTGCAGCAGAAGGTTTTTCAGCTAAAATCATAGTATATTTTTCAGACATAAGCATCAAGAAAATTCAATTACTTTTAAAAAGGTATCTAAAAAACAAAGAATTAATAAAGGAAGAAATCCTAACAATCATATTCTAATTATTAACTACCAAATAGGAGGTTCTATGAAAAAAGATTTAAAACCATTAATTCCTAAATATAATCGAAGAGGAAATAAAATTCACACAAGAAATAGAAAAAAAAATTTAATAATAAGTTATAAATCTGGTTCTCATAAAGTAAAATTAATAACACCTAACAAATTAAATTTAGACAAAAAATTCTTTGAAGGATTAGGACTAGCAAAAGGAGATGGTCTTAATTATCCCTCAATTACAAACCCACATTTTAATTTTTCAAATACTGATTTTAAATTAATAAAAAAAGTTCAATTATGGTTAAAAAGATTCAAACTAAATAATTTATCTTATTATCTTATCCTCCCTAATTCTCAAGAAACAAATAATAATTTCATATTAAATTTAATCAATTTTTTAAAAATAAAACCCAACAAATTAAAAATCTATTACAAAGATAGAACTAAACAACCAAATATTATTATACAAGTAAATAATGCAGCATTTCAATTAATTTATTTAAATTTATTTTCTAAACTAAAGAATTATATATTCAAAAATAATTTTGCAAGAAGATCATTCTTATCAGGTATATTTGCTGCAGAAGGACATGTCAAACATTCAATTTATGGAACAATAGAAAATATAATTTTTTGTTTTAATGCAAATAAAGAAAAAGAACTAGCAAAATTTATAAAAAAATGTTTAGAAAAGGAAGGGATTTATTCTAAAATAAAGATTAAAAATAAAAGTTCATTAATTGTTTATTTTACAGATTATAATAATCTACTTAAATTTTTTTTAATAGGAGGTTTAGAATCATCTTTAAAAAAGAAAACTAAATTCATAAATTTAATTCAAAAATCAAAAATAGATATTCATACCAAAAGTGAATGTTTAAAATTATTAAAAATAAACCAAAATAATATTGCAAAAAAACTAAATTGTTCACAACCTAATATAAGTCGTATTTTGAAAAGAAGAAGTATTACTCTAGATTATATTAAGAAAATTCCAAAATTAAAATCAATACTAACTATAAAAAATATTAGATACATAACAATTTCAAATTCATACATAAAATCACAAGAATTAATCAAATTACTATTAAAGCTTAAAAAAACGTCTTCATTTTAAACATTTCTTACTTTCTTTGTCTAAAACACCTGTAAAATATTTTAAGGATACATTCCAAAGAAAACTTGGAGGGGTCCTACCATAAGATTCATAGACGATATCTTCATCACATCTTACAATAATAGC
>Ga0208375_1003919_pt1 | contig 12156 bp, 6 predicted proteins | sample RifOxyD1_FD_184038 | JGI IMG/M metagenome (GOLD analysis project Ga0208375, IMG submission 184038) | Soil microbial communities from Rifle, Colorado - Rifle Oxygen_injection D1 (SPAdes) | ecosystem: Environmental > Terrestrial > Deep subsurface > Rock core/Sediment | place: Rifle, Colorado... | reverse complement strand
GACGTGGTGGTGCACTCGACCACCAAGTACATCAACGGTCACAGCGATGTGGTCGGCGGTGCCGCCGTCGCACGCGACGCCGCCGTGCACGACACGCTGGCGTGGTGGGCCAATTGCCTGGGCATCACCGGCGCACCGTTCGACAGCTTCCTCACCCTGCGCGGCCTGCGCACCCTGGACGCGCGCCTGCGCGTGCACCAGGCCAATACGCAGGCGCTGGTCGCGTGCATCGACGGCCACGCCGCGGTGCGCGCGCTGCATTACCCGGGTCGTGTCGCGCACCCGGGGCACGCCGTCGCGGTGCGGCAGCAGCGCGGGTTCGGGGCGATGCTGAGCCTCGACCTGGCCGGTGACGAGGCGGCGGTGCGCGCGTTCCTCGACGGACTGCAGTGCTTCACCCTGGCCGAGTCCCTCGGCGGCGTCGAAAGCCTCGTCGCCCATCCCGCCACCATGACCCACGCCGCCATGTCGCCCGACGCCCGCGCCCAAGCCGGCATCGGCGAAGGCCTGCTGCGCCTGTCGGTCGGTATCGAGCACGAGGACGACCTGGTGGCCGACATCACCGCTGCGCTTGAGCGCGCGCACGCGGCCACGCATGTGACGTGCCGGGTTTCGAAATGAGTGCGGCACGTGACCGTCTGGCGACGACGCAGGCCGTGACCCTCAACGAGCCCGCGCGCGTCGCGTTGCTCGGCATCGGAACCGTCGGCACGGCACTTCTCCAACGCTTGCGGTCGTTGCAGGCACGCGGCTTCGCCCGGGAGCTGTCGCTGGTGTACGTCGGTAACTCGACAGTGGCCGCGCTACTTCGCCCCTCTCCCTCCGCGACAGGGGTTGGGGAGAGGGTTCGGCGAAGCGAAACGAACGAACCGCCCCCGCCATCCATCAGCTCCAAAGCCAGATACCTCACAACCGGAAATCACCTTCATCCTCCCTTCGAACCTCTTCTTCCGCACGCGAACGAAGACTGGGCCGTGACGCCCAGCGACCTCAACGTCGTCGCGCGCGCGCTCGTCGCCCCAGGGCTGTCCGTCCCGCGCATCCTCATCGATGCCACCGCCAGCGACGCCGTTGCCGCACGCCACGCCGAGTGGCTGGCGCAGGGCATCCACGTCGTCACGGCCTGCAAGCTGGGGCAGGGCACGGCGCTCCAGCGCTGGCGCGATATCCAGGCCGCCTGCGAAGACGGGCGCGCGCGCTACGGCGACAGCGCCACCGTCGGTGCCGGCCTGCCGCTGCTGCGCACGCTGCGGGCACTGCGCGCAGGGGGCGACCGCATCCACGCCATCGCCGGCGTCCTGTCGGGCTCGCTGGCGTGGCTGTTCAACCACTACGACGGACTGCGCCCGTTCTCCGGCTTCGTGCGCGATGCCCGCGCGGCCGGCTACACCGAGCCGGACCCGCGCGATGACCTGTCGGGCGAGGACGTGCGCCGCAAGCTGCTCATCCTGGCGCGCACGGCCGGGTTCGAACTGGAAGCAGGCGCGGTCTCCGTGCAGTCGCTGGTCCCGTCGGCCCTGGCCGGCCTGCCGGTCGCACACGTCGATGGCGCTTTACCGATGCTGGATGGCCCGTTGCGCGCGCAGTTCGCGGAAGCGTGGAAGCGTGGCGAGCGGTTGCGCTTCGTCGCGCGCCTGCAGGCCGGCCGCGCGCAGGTTGGCCTGGAGTCGTTGCCGGCAGACGACCCGCTGGCCGGCGGTAGCGGCACCGACAACCGCGTCGCGATCTGGTCGGACCGCTACAGGGACCAGCCGCTGGTGATCCAGGGCCCCGGTGCCGGCGCGGAGGTCACCGCCGCGGCCTTGCTGGATGATGTGCTGGCGCTGCTGTGAAAGCCGACGTGGTCGTCGCCTCTGCGCTATCGGCCCGCCGGTGAGCCACCCGCAGCGCCGTCGAGGACCACCGGAGCCCCCACCGCCGGCTGCGCTATCCTTCGGTGGCCGCGGCACATCCCGCGGTGCCACACGCCGGCCCGATCGCGCACGACGCACCGAGTGACCGGACGGGCCCACGGCCGCAGTGACGCGCGCCACGCATTCGACAGGAGGTCGTCCAGTGATCCGCAAGCCCCTTCGCACCCTGACCGCCGCCACCAGTCTGGCGCTGGCGGCCTGCGCCCATTCCTCACCGTTCCTCGACGGGGCCTCGATGACCAACGCTTCCGGCAAGACCGTGATCAATCGCCAGCCGGTCAAGGAGTGGCCGCTGCGGTTCGACAGCCACAAGTTTGGTGTCCGCTGCTACGACACGTTCGAATGCAGCGTGCAGTACGCGCGCTTTGAGCACGGCGACGAGAAGCCGTCGCCACCGTCTTCAACCTATGGCTCCGGCTATCTCGATAACTGGAGCGGAATGCACGGAATGATCCGCAACTTTCCCGAGCCGGCCGTGGTGTCTTGGCGGTCGAAGGACGGTACCGCCCACCGGGCTGAGATCGATATTGGCGCGATCTTCAACAACGAGCAGGTGCGACATAACGTGCCACGTGAAGAGATGGCCGACCTTCCGGATGGCGAATACCGGCATGAGCCATCGATCCTGCTGGAGGTTAACGACCGGACCATTCGGGTGTACATGCGGGCCTTCGTTTCGACCAAAAAACTGCAGATTCCCGGTAACCCTTACAGCAATGCGCGAGACGAGCTAGTTCTCGTTGAAACCTTTACCTACTGACCGCAAGGAGCAGCGTCATGGGCGAGCTCTTCAAGGATGGAGACTCACGTCCGATTGCAGCGGACGATCTGGCAATGGATCGGCGAGCGCGTGATCTACACGCGTTGCAGCAGGTACCGATCTTTCAGAGTAGTCATCGGTCGAACGAGTACGTGTTTCTTGCGTTCCTCGATGGCACCGGACAGGACATCAACGATCCTCGCCAGCGACCCACCAACATAGGCAGTCTGGCGCGGCAGGCCGAGCTGCTAGAGCGTGATCCAGATAACCGCATGGCAAGCCACTACGTCGAGGGCATAGGCACTCAGGCCCGATTTCTGCCACGCATAGTCGACCAGGTTCGACCGTGGACCTGGGACGACAAGATTGCCGAGGCCTACGTTGAGCTATCGAGGCAAACGCGAAGGTGGAGAGAAAGCGATCCTGACGCACAGGTCCGCATCGCCGGAGTGGGCTACAGCCGCGGTGCCGTGCTGTCCGCCGGACTGGCCCGACTGGTCGACGAGTACGGAATCCTGCATCCCGAAGACCTCAACTTCGGCCATGACGCCAACGGCAACCTGACGGTCAGCAGCGACCGCCCACCCCTCGTGCCACCGGGCCAGACCGCGCAGGCCTTGACCCTGCTCGACCCGGTGGCGACCAACATGCCGAGAGGCTACGACGCACGCGTGCCCCCGAGCGTCGTCAGCGCCCTGTCGATCGCGGCGGCGCACGAGCGCCGCACGTCGTTCCCCCACCAGACCATCGTCGAGCCCGGCCTGTCGCAGGACCGCCGCTTCGCGAGCGTGCTGATGCCGGGCGGGCATTCCAACATCGGCGGTGGCTCGGCTGCGGCCGGGCTGGAGTCGATGGCCCACAACCGCATGGTCGACTACCTCAACGGCCTGCGCGACCTGCCGGTGTTCGAATACCGCGACCTGCCCGACGATCCTGCGCAGTACGCCGTCTACCAGGCGCGCGGCGTCACCGCGGTGCCGGGGCTGGATCGCGACGGCCTGCGCGATACCCGCACCGAGCTCGCCAACTGCACGGTCGTCGACCTGTGCCGGGATGCGGAGCCGATGGACACGGTGCTTGCGGGCCGATTCGAGTACCGCCACCTGCCGTCGCAGGCGGCCGGCCCCGTGTTCTCAGGACCGTTGCACACCGTGTCGCGCGCGGCGCCGGCCGGGACGTCCCCTGGTGATCTGACCGAACCGCACGAGGCGCCATCCACGCGCCACCAGCCGGCCGCTGTCACGCCAGACCGTCCCGACCATCCCCACCACGACCTGCTCCAGCAGATCCGCGGACACACCTTCGAGCGAGAGCGCGAAGGCGCCATCCGGTTCGACGACGCTGCGGAACGTGAGCGCTTCTGCCGCTACGCGCTGGCTGCGTGCGTGGACAACCGTCGCGAACTCCAGTCGCTGTACCCGGGAAGGTCCAGTGGCGGCAACGACACCGGCATCGCCCGTGCGGACCACATCGTCATCGGCACCCGACAGCACGCCTTCGTCATCCAGGGTGACCTGCATGACCCGGCGGCGCGCCGCATCGCCTTCACCACCGACGAAGCCCGGCAGGCGCCGGTCGAGCAATCCGACCGCGTACTGGCTGTCGCAAGCAGCGAGGCGGCGCGGCATACGGTGCCGGGCCGTCAACGCGAGCAGCTCCAGCCGACTGACGCGCCAACCCGCCTACCGCTCCAGTAGCGGCAAGCGGGTCGACGGGGCGCAGGATGTATCGCGGCTTCGCAGGCAAACGGCGGCGCCGCTGCACCGCTGCCCGGGAAGGCGCAGGGCTGCCCCGACTTCAGATCAATCCATCCCGCCACGGCCCGGTAATCGCCAACGTCAGCCCCGGGTCCTGCAGGTTGACGAACAGCCAGCGTCCGTCGGGCGAGAAACACGCGCCCGCCCACTCGCTGTCGCGGAAGTCGCCGTTGAAGCCGCGCTCGCCCGACAAGCGCATCAGGTTGCGTGCGAACACGAACACCTCGCCGCCTGGTGTCAGGCCATGCAGATGCTGCTGGTGGCCTTCCGCGTCCTGGCACAGCACCAGGCCGCCGCGCGGGCTGTAGGCGATGTTGTCGGGGTAGTCGAGCACCGCCGGGTCATCGGACTCGTAGACCAGCTCGAGGGTCGACGCGTCGGGACGGTAGGCCCACACCTGGCCACATGCGGCATCGCCGCCGCTGGTGGAGGTGAAGTACACCGCGCCGTCGCCGAGGATGCAGCCTTCAAGCCGGGTGAAGCCCGAACCGCCGTTGGCGCGCCCCTGTTCTACGACGCCGCCCATCGTGCCGTCAGCGCACAGGCCGCGCCCGGGTTCGTCGATCGGCACCCACTCCACGGGTAGTCGCCGGCCGGCCTGCTGGCCGAGGCGCAGGTCCGGCCGGCCCGGTACGCGCAGCATCTCCAGCCGTCCACCGCGGGCCAGCTCGCCGGCCACCCGCGGCGTGAAACGGTAGAAGCCGGCCCATGGCTTGTGGTCCTCGGTCAGGTAGACGATGCCGCTTCGCGGGTCGACGGCAGCGGCTTCGTGCTTGAACTGTCCCATTGCCGGCAGCGCGCGCGCATCCGAAAGCCCGTCGGCAGGCACTTCGAACACGAAGCCGTGCGGATGCCGCAACGCATGGTGCCCGTCATCGAGCTCATTGGGGCCGGCATCCATCACCGTCTCCTCGCAGCTCAGCCACGTGCCCCACGGCGTGACGCCGCCGGCGCAGTTGACCAGCGTGCCCGACAGCGAGGCGCGTGCCTCGACCAGCCTCCCTGCCGCGGTATCGAACACCAGCGTGGTGGTGCCTCCGGCGCATCCGGGGTCATAGGTAGCCGATGCCGGCGCAAAGCTGCCGTCGCCGCGCGTCACCTCGTGGTTGCGCACCAGCGTGATTCGGTCGCCATCGGCACGCACCACGCCCATGCCGTCGTGCTGGCCGGGCGTCGGCATGTCGCCCGACAGCGCGTCGCCGGTCCAGCCGAAGCTGGTGTAGCTGAAGCCACGCGGCAGTGCGATCAGCGGTAGGCCGGTGGCGCGGTCGGCCACCGGCGCAACGGGGCCGTAACCGGCGTGCAGGCCACCGGGACGGCCCGCCGCCGCAAGCAACCGGCCCAGCGGGCTGGCAACGGCGACGGCACCGGCCAGGCCCGCGCCGGTGCGCAGCCAGTGCCGGCGCGAGGGATCGCGTGGGCGGCCGGCCTGGGTCACCGCGCCACCTCCGGTGAGGTCGGGGCGATCACGCCGGGCAGGCCGGCAGGTCCATCGCGCGGGCGATGTCGCGCCAGTCGAAGCCGACCATCCCCTGGTCGTCATGCACGGCATAGAAAGCGCCCTGTGGGAAGCGCGTGGTGCCCGCCTGGTTGAGCCAGATGCCGTCGGTGTTGGCGACCATGCGGCCGCGGAAGCTGCCGACATGGTCCAGGCTGCCGCGCTCGAACAGGTGGAACGTGGTGCGGTTGTCCGCCTGCTCGGTGGTGATCCACCAGCCGCCGGTGCCGCAGGTGTACAGCGCGATGCCCTCGGCCTGCGCGGCGAATACGTCGTCGCCGAACACGCGGCCGCTGAAGGTGCCGTCCAGGCCGTAGACCTTGAACTCGTTGGCGTAGGTTTCGTCTTCCTCGGCCACCAGCAGGCGGTCGTTGTCGGCATCGCCCCAGATCGACTCCACGACGCGCAGCGCGCCGGTCGCGCCGGTGTCGCCGAACGCGCCGGCATCGGTGCCGGTCACGGCATCGCCCGTGCGCGTGACGCGGAACCGCTTGACGCGCTCGTCCAGCTCCGCGAATGGCGGCAGGATGTCCTCGCCCTGCGCGTCCTCGCCGGCCATGTAGGCGTCGGTCACGTACAGGTCGTAGCCGTCGCCGGCCTTGCGCGCCCACAGGCCGTAGGGCTTGACCAGGCGGTCGTCGCCGAAATGGCCGAGCGGCGCGAGCGCCGGCAGCGACAGCACCTGGACGCGCCGGTTATCGCGCTCCACCACGAACAGCAAGTCGTCGATCACGAACACGCCGTTGGGCCGCTGGAACTGGCCGGCGCCGGTCCCGGTGCTGCCGACGGTGCGCAGCGTGCGTCCGGTGTCGCCGTCGTAAACCACCAGGCGGTCGGTCGCCTTGGCCGTGCCGAACACCCAGGTGCTGCCGTCTTCGTGGCGCCACGATGCCAGCGAGTCGATGTTGTCCTGGGGCGTCATGGTGCTGGCGAAGGCCTCGTCCAGCACCGGCATCGCGGCGGCCGGCGTGCCGGCGTCGGGGGCGCCGTCGGCGTAGGTGGCGCAGCCGGACAGGGCCAGCACGGCGGACGCTGCAAGAAGGGCAAGGGTGGTTCGACGGGTCACGGTGTTCTCCTTTTTTCGATTCGTGTTGTAGGGCGTGGGCGCTGGCGCGTCAGTAGCTGAAGCGCACGCCGGCCTCGACGGTCATGCCGTACTGCTCGAACTGCGACAGGTAGCGCGGCCGGGCGAAGTACGCACGGAACGGTTCGTCGGTAAGGTTGATCAGGTTGAGGTAGAGCTGGGTGGACGGGGTGGCGAACCAGCTGCCCAGGAAGTCGACCTGGAGATGGTCGTTGACGTAACGGTCGAACGCCGCGTCCTCCAGGTCGTTGGCCTCATCGAAGTACCCGTCGCGCCACGTGCCGGCCAGCCGCAGGCTCAGGCCGTGCTTCTCGTAGCCCAGCGACAGGTTGGCGACGTTGTCGGACTGGCCCGGCAGCGGGATCGGTTCGCTGCGCGTCGGCAGGCGGGCCTCGCTGTCCACGTGCGTGTAGTTGGCCGACACCAGCAGGCCGTCGAAGGGTGCCGGCAGGCGCGACAGCTTCTGCGTCCAGGCCAGTTCGATGCCCCAGAGTTCGGCGTCGTCGCCGTTGATCGTGGTGATGACCTCGTCGAACCCGCCCCAGGGATCGGTGCCGGCCACGTCGGCGGTGACGAAGAAGTTCTCGATGTCCTTGCGGAACACGCCGGCCGACAGCACGCCGATGTTGCCCGGGTAGTACTCCAGCTGCAGGTCCAGGTTGCGCGAGCGCAGCGGTTCAAGGTCCGGGTTGCCGACCTCGGCGTTGCGTTCGAACTCGCCGTCGTCCTCCTCGATCTCGATCACCTGCCGCGGCGATGCCGATTCGAACCCGGGGCGGGCCAGCGAGTGGCTCAAGGAGGCGCGCAGCACCGCGCGCTCCCCCATGTCCCAGCGCAGGTGCAGCGACGGCAGCAGGTCGTCGTAGGTCTTGTCGGCGGAGATCGGCACGATCACCGGCTCCCCGTCCCCGGACTCCTCGTCGATGCGTACCTGCGCGCCGGTGGCCCGGTAGTCGGTGGACTCGAAGCGTGCGCCGCCGATCAGCCGCACGTCGCCGACGTCGATACCGCCCATCAGGTACGCGGCGGTGATGTCCTCGTCCAGCCGGTAGTCGCCGCCGGCGTTCTCGATGCGGGTGTCGTCCTGGTTGATCTCGAAGTCGCCGGCATTGGCGCGTACGAAGGCGCGGAGTGCGTCGGTGTCCCCGGCAGGGTTGAACCGGCCGAACGGGTAGTCCGCCCCGCCCGCCAACTGAAAGTCGGCCAGCGTGTAGTCGCCGCCGAAACCCTCGTACACCGTGGCGTCCAGGTCGGCCTCCTTGTCGCGCAGGCGCGCCTTGCCGCCGAACTTCACGAAGCCCGGATGCGCGCCCAGCTGCAGCTCGCGGCGCGCGTTGAAGGTGAAGGCGATTTCGGTCTCCTCGGTGAAGCCGCTCTCAGCCACGATCTCGTCCAGCGCGAAGTTCCCCGCGTCCGCGAACGCCGGGTCCACGCCGAACATGTCCGGCCGCTCGGGGTCGGTGGCGTCATAGCCGATGGTCAGGTCCTCGCCGACGTACAGCGCGTTGACGACGTCAGGGTTGTCCTCGTTGGCGAAGGAGTACGCCGCGCTGTAGTCCAGCGTCCAGCCGCCCGCCTGGTTGCGGCCGCCCAGCACGGTCGAGAAGATCTCCTGGACCTCCTCGCGCGACTCGTCCAGGCGCTCGACCTCCGCGCCCTCGAACACGCCGCGCGTCGGAGTGAGTTCGGACACGTCGCCGTCGCTGAACTTGTAGACGTTGCTCAGCTGGATCTCGTCGTCGCCGAACCGGCTGAACAGCGTGCGCAGGTAGTACTCGTGCCCGTCGGCGGGGCGGTAGTCGAAGTTCAGCGCGGCGCTGAGGCGCTCGCGGGTGAGCACGTAGTCGCGCTGCTCGCCTTCCTCCAGTGCGGGGAGTTCCGTTCCGTCCGGGCCTTCCGTCATCGGCCAGCCTGCGCCTTCGATGCCGTCGGACGCCAGGTCGCGCTCGAACCAGCTCAGCGATGCCGCCACGCCGAGGGTGTCCTGCCCGCCGACGGAGAACAGGTCGGTGTAGGTCCCGGACAGCTTCGGGCTGGTCGTGTCGCGAAGCTCGTTGTAGCTGCCTTCCGCGCGCAGCGTGTAGCTGCGGCCGCCGCGGTCGAACGCGGTCACGCTGCGGATCTCGACGTTGCCGCCGATGGTGTCGGCATCCATGTCGGGCGTGACCGACTTGGTGACGACGATGGTCTCGAGCAGGTCGGACGCGATCACGTCCAGGTTGACCTGGCGCGAGTCGGCCTCGGGCGCGGCGACGCGCACGCCGTTGATGGTGGTGGAGTTGAGCGCCGCCGAGACGCCGCGGATCACCACGAAGCGGCCTTCGCCCTGGTCGCGTTGCAGCGAGATGCCCGGCACGCGTTGCAGGGATTCGGCCACGTTCTGGTCGGGGAACTGGCCGATCGCATCGGAAGAGATGACGTTGGTGATGGTGTCGGCCGAGCGCTGCTGGTTGATGGCCGCGGCCTGGCCGGCGGCCTGGCCGATCACCAGCACGCTGCCGAGCGTGGTCGCGTCGCCGCCGGCCGCGCCGGTCAATGCGATGTCGCCGATGGCAGCCACCGGCTCGCCCACCTGGATGGCCTGCTGCACCGGCGCCGCACCCACGTACTGGACCTGCAGCGTGTACCGGCCCGCGGGCAGGCCGGCGATGCGGAAGCCGCCATCGTCGCCGCTGACGGCGCTGCGATTGGCCTCCAGTACGCGCACCGTGGCGCCTTCGAAACCGAAGCGGCTGTCCGCGTCGATGATGCGTCCGGTGACGGTCGCGGCATGGGCGGGCAGGGCGGCGGCAAGCGGCAGCGCTGCGGCAACCGCGCAGGCCAGCACGTGCCGGCGGCGGTCGGAGAGAAGACGGTGCATGGGGGCCTCGCGGTGGCGGAAGGACGCGCGCGGTTCCCCACCGCGCGCAAACGCACCCTAGGCACCTGCCATGACCTGCCCGTTACACCGTGTCACCCGATTGCCGCATGTCGGACATCGCCTCGCGCAAATAAAGCGCGTTTGCGCGACCGCTTCAGTGGACATCCGCGGGCGACGGCGTGGCGTCGCGTCCCGCCGCGACCGACACCGAGCCCACCATCGACAGCCGCCCATCCGCCAGAAGCACCTCCGGCCCTGCCTGCATGGCACGCAGCAGGTCGTCGGTCGGCGTGGTCGCGGTGGGGCGGAACGCCGCCCAGCCATCGCGGCCGCGGGTCTTGACGAAGTAGAGCGCCTGGTCGGCCAGTTCCACGAGCGTTTCCCAGCCGGCCTCGTCGCGGCGGCCGGTGAAAAGCGGGTACTCCGCCAGGCCGATCGAACACGTCAGGTGCTGGCTCTGGCCATTGCCCAGGTCGAAGGCATGCGAGGCGACCGCGGCCCGCACTCGCTCGCCCATCAGCGCCACCTGCGGGGCCGGCATCGGCCGGAACACCAGCAGGAACTCCTCGCCACCCCAGCGCACCACGTAATCGCCGCTGCGCACCAGTCCGCGCAGGATCTGCGCGAACTGCTGCAGCACCAGGTCGCCGGCGCGGTGGCCGTGGGTGTCGTTGATCGCCTTGAAGTGGTCGATGTCCACCAGTGCGAACACCATCACCTTGCCCTGGTCGGGCCCCTTGCGGATCTGGCGGTCGTAGTACGACAGGTCGGCCGGGATCTGGCTGGCCATGTAGCGGCGGTTGCGCAGGCCGGTCAGCGGGTCAGTCTGGCTGGCTTCGCGCAGGCGGTCGTTGGCCGCAGCCAGTGCCTCGGTACGCTGCTGTACCACCGCCTCCAGCGCGAGCCGTTGCCGGCGGTGGCGGCCCTGCAGGTAATGGATGCCCAGCGCCAGCAGCGCCAGCGCGAGTACCGCCAGCGTGATCGCGAACGCACGCGTCTCGTGCAGCAACGGGCGGATGGAGAACGCCAGCCGCGCCGGCGCCTCGCTGGCCATGCCGGTGTTGTTGCGTCCCCGCACCTCGAACGCGTAGTCGCCCGGCGGCAGGTTGGTGTAGCGCGCGCTGCGGTTGGTGAGTGCGGCCGGTTGCCAGTCCGCGTCGTACCCGACCAGTCGGTACTCGACGCTGTTGCTGCGCGGGTCCTGGAAGCTGAGCACGGTGAAGTCGAACGTGAGGTCGCGCGCGGCGGCCGGCAGCTCGCTGTCGGCCAGCGCATGCGCCGCCTGCCATCGGCCCTGCGCCATCACCCGTTCGATCGCCATCGACGGCGCCACGGTGTTGGGCCGGATCGCGGCGGTGTCGAACGCCACCACGCCATCGCGCGTCGGCAGCCACAGCGTTTCATCGCGCAGGAAGCCCTTCGACGTGCCGGCCCCGTTGCAGCAGTAGCCCTGCTGGCCGGCCATCGGGTCGCCGCGCTCGTTGAGCACCATCTGGCCGCGCACGCGATCGATGCGACCCTCCGCCAGCGCCGCCAGGTCCTCCACCGGAACGCGCGCGATGCCGCGGATGCCCGGCACCCACAAGTCGCCGTCGTGCTCCACCAGCGCGAACGGGGAGTTCGACGGCATGCCCTCATCGGCACTCAGCCGGTGCCAGCGACCGTCGTGTTCGAAGTACACCGCTTCCGACAGCGCGCCGACCACCAGCCGGCCATCGGACAGGCGCTGCATGGCGGTGATGTCCAGCCCGTCGGTGAGGCCGGTGCGACGCGTGAAGCGCGCGCCGTCGAATGCGAACACGCCGCTCTGGCTGCCGACCAGCAAACCGCGCGGGCCATCGGGCAGGACGAAGCGCACGCGGGCATCGTCGAGCCCGTCCTCGGCCGTCCATTGCCGCAGCGTGCGGCCGTCGTGTTCGAACAGGCCGTCACCGGTGGCGATCCACAGATGCCCCTGCGCGTCGCGCACCAGCCCGTTGACCTGCCGGCCCGCCAGTTCGCCGGCCCACACCGGTTGTCGCACGCGTCCGGCGTCGGGCCCTGCATGGTCGATCACCGCCAGCCCGCGGCGCGTGCCGATCCACAGGCGATCGGCTTCGGCCAGCAGGTTGTAGCCCTGCGGGTGGGGTAGGGCGTCGCCGGTGGCGACGGTACGGAAACGGCCGTCTTCGAAGACGCTGACGCCGTCGTTCAGGCCGACCCAGATGCGGCGGCCGTCGGGGTCGGGGGCCACCGACCAGACGATGGGGTCGGGCAGGCCTTCGGCCGTGCCGTAGCGGCGGGG
>Ga0208375_1003917_pt1 | contig 12162 bp, 18 predicted proteins | sample RifOxyD1_FD_184038 | JGI IMG/M metagenome (GOLD analysis project Ga0208375, IMG submission 184038) | Soil microbial communities from Rifle, Colorado - Rifle Oxygen_injection D1 (SPAdes) | ecosystem: Environmental > Terrestrial > Deep subsurface > Rock core/Sediment | place: Rifle, Colorado... | reverse complement strand
AAAGCACTCCGGCAAAGCGCCGATTGCCCGCACGATGGTCCATACGCTGAAGAGCCAGAAGATCGCCGGCACCGAATCGTTCGCCATTTGTCGCGAAGGCGACGAAGACGGCGACCAGGTCATTTCTGCCACCAAGGCCGAACTCGAGCGCCTGATGGCCGACTTCGGCTACGAGGTCAAGCTCAAGGCCTGACGAAGAACGAAACAACCCGTCGGTAGTAATATCGACACCATCAAAGGCGTCTCCCACGGGGGCGTCTTTTTTTTGTTTCAAATTTAAAACAGCAAGAAGTCTGGTATATAATACCTGTATATGACCCCAATACTTAAACAAATTTTAGTCCTCATTGCGGTAATTAGTATTTTATTATTAGGGATGAAGTTCTTGCCACCACCAAGCAACTCTAATCTAAAAAGTAGCGGTGTTCCAAGGACACAACCTGTTTCAAGTTATCTTGACGCAACTTATATTGTTGAAGGAAAAGAGGTTAAGTTAACAAATGGCGTGTCGGAGGTTGGAGTTGTTCCAGGTTCGGCCTCAAAAATAGTTACCCGTTTTTTTGGAAATGAAGTTAAGCACGACCTTAATGATGATGGCCGAGAAGACATAGCTTTTCTTTTAACTCAGGAAACTGGCGGTAGTGGTACATTTTTCTATGTTGTCGCAGCCCTAAATACTCCTGATGGATACATCGGGTCGTATGCTCTCTTGTTGGGTGACCGAATAGCCCCACAGACGACTCACATGGAAGAAGAAAGAATAGATGGAGGAACCAGTAGACAAAATGTTATTGTTGTTAATTACGCAGTTCGTCTTCCGGGGGAACCAATGACCACGCGACCATCTCTGGGAAAAAGTATTTGGTTGAAGCTTGACCCGAAGACAATGCAATTTGGAGAGGTTGCCCAAAACTTTGAAGGCGAGGCTAATCCATCTCTCATGACACTTGGTATGAAAAAATGGGTGTGGGTTTCAACTCTCTACAATAACGACAAAAAAGTATCACCTAAAAAAGACGGCATTTTTACTTTGAGTTTAAAGGAGGACGGTAGTTTTTCAGCATCAACAGATTGTAATGGCGTTGGTGGAAATTATGAAGTTAATGGAAACCAAATCACATTCAGCAAAATGATATCGACCATGATGTATTGTGACGGGTCTCAAGAAAGTGAATTTTTGGGGATGTTGAGTGGAACACAAAATTACCACTTTACCTCCAAGGGAGAATTAGTTTTTGGGCTAAAGTTTGATAGTGGTTCGTTTATCTTTCGATAAAAATCAGTTTAATCTAGTAAATTGACATAGTATTAATTTGATGTAGCTTATGTTTAGTTGTTATTGTCCCGTGACGTTCTGTCGCGTTGGCAACTTTATACAGGGGGATTGAAAGATGAAAAAAAGAGCTGAAATTCTTGTGGGCGCTCGCGAGGCCTTCTTCCATGCGATGTCGCGTGGATGGGCATCTGGGTCAAAAGAGGCGGTAAAAGTGGAAGCTCCAGGAATCTCTGGAAGTAAGGAAACCACCTACATCACGGGACTTTTGTACGGAAAAGAGTGGTTTCGTGTTGTTGATCGCTACTGTGTTTCGGAAGCGGGAAAATCTGCCGGCACAACAACCATCTGGTTCCACCACGACCCAGTTTGGTTCATGAGTTATGGCGGTGCTTATTTGAAGGAGGACATTCCTTTTTTGAAGGACGCGCTCATGCGCGTCTATTCCGAGAAGCGGTTTTTCGGAGGCCGTGGCCCCACGAGCCTTGCTCAGGGGGTACCACACGTCAAGAGTGGCGTCCTCGTCTATGCAAACGAAATCGAGAAGGATAGTACCTTCGAGAAATTTCGCGGGAAAGAGGCGATTATCGGCCCCACCGGTGTTCGTGGTCAACACGATTACTGGGGAATGGCCCTTCTCTGATTTGGCTCCAAGTTTTGAATAGTTTTTGCGCTCCGGGGGAATCCGGAGCGCTTTTGTTTTAGGTAATTTAAATAGTAGGGTATTATTTATACATGGATAATTTTTCTTTTTATCAGGAATTAATCAAGCCAACATGGGCGCCACCCGCATGGATTTTCGGACCAGTGTGGAGCGTGCTCTATCTTTTAATAGCTATTTCTTTTGGAAAAGTTTTTCTGATGTTGTGGCAAAAACAAATTACTTTAATAGTTGCTTTGCCTTTCGTCTTAAACCTAATTTTTAATCTTTCTTTTACTTGGATTCAGTTTGGTTTAAAAAATAACGTGCTTGCGTCGGTAGATATTCTTTTGGTTCTCGTAACACTTATTTGGGCAATGTTTTCTATTTGGCCAAAAGCCCGATGGATTGCATTAATGAATATCCCGTATCTTCTTTGGGTTTCCTTCGCGACAATTCTTCAATTAACAATAACGTTTTTAAACAAATAGATTATGAATATTATGATGATAATAATTTTAATTGTTGTGATAGGGGTAGTGGTTTTTGTTTTAATTGGAGATAAAAAATGAACAACGAAATTGAATTGGGTTTATATGAACATTTTAAAGGTGGTTTGTGCGAAGTTCTTTATATTGCCTTGCATAGTGAGACAAAAGAGAAGATGGTTGTGTATGAGCATAAAGATGATGGACAGGTGTGGGTGAGACCACTTTCAATGTTTAAAGAGCTTGTAGAAAAAGACGGCGAAAAAATACCAAGATTTAAAAAAGGTGATTAAAAAAGAAAAACCGCACTCAGTATTGTGCGGTTTTTCTTGGTGATTTTTGTTTTGTTTAATTAATGAATTCAACAACTTCGTCAAAATCTCGACGAGCTTTTGGCAGTTCTGCAAAAGAATCATCCCCTCTGTGTCCTAAGGCAAGCATTGTTACAGTTGCTAGATTTTTTTCCTTTAAGCCAAGGATGCTATCAATTTCGGTTGCGGTGAATCCTTCCATCGGTCCGGCATCTACCCCTAAAAGAGCAGCTGTTTCAAGCATCATTCCAAGCGGAATATATGTTTGAGACTGTGCCCAAGCGTTTAAGGTTTCGTCAGATTTATATGAAATGGCTCCGTTAACCATATCTTCTAACCCCTTTAGTTCAGAAACATCTTTCCCTTGAGCTTTTGCGGTTCTTTCTACTAGTTCGCGGGTAATATTTTCGCGGACATCTGTACGGCGGGCTATTACTATCAAATGAGAGGCGTCAGTTATTTTTGTTTGGTCGTAACCAACAGCCCTTATTTTTGCCCTAATCTCTGGGTTTGAGACAACGATAAATTTCCAAGGTTCTACACCAAAAGAGCTTGGCGCCATTCGAGCGCTCTCTAAAATGGTGTTAACTTCTGATTCGCTCAACTTTTTAGAGGAGTCGAAGGTTTTGACTGCGTAGCGCCATGAAAGCGCTTTTTTTATTTCATCTTGCATAATTTCAATTTTATTGTACGATATTGTTATTGCTAATATTTTTATAGTACTATAAAAACTATAGTATTCTATTTAAAACAATGAGTCAAGTAATTCATAAAAAAACTGATAAAAAATCAAAGAATGACCCAGTTTGTGGTAAGGCTTTAGCTCGTGGCTTGAAGATATTTGGAGATACTTGGACGCTTTTTATCATAAATTCACTGTCTTCTGGAGAAAAACGTTTTTGTGAGCTACAACGTGAGGTTGGAGACTTAAATCCTGTCACATTAACCAACAGATTAAAGGCGCTTGAAAGCCAGGGTTTTGTTGATAGAAAAAAAGAAGTCATGGACAAGCTCTCTGTTTCTTATCTTTTAACAAAAAAGGGTCGTGGAATGTTGCCAGTGCTTAAAAAAATAGAATCTTTTGCTAAACAATATGTTTAAATACACGAGAAACAGCATAGTCGGAATTATTGTTTTGGTTTTCATTGCTGTTGTCAGCGCTGTTTATTTTGTACCAAAAAATAAAAATACAATCTCGGTAAGTAGTTTTGAGGAATGCGCTTCTCTGGGCGGGCCAATTATGGAAAGTTATCCACGCCAGTGTAGATACGACGGACAAACCTTTTCTGAAAATATTGGAAATGAATTGGATAAAGCAAATTTAATCGTTGTTGATTCGCCTCGTCCGAATCAAGCTATCAGTAGCCCGCTTGTGATTAAAGGAAAAGCTAGAGGCAATTGGTTTTTTGAGACGAGTTTTCCTGTCGTCTTAACCAATTGGGATGGACTTATAATCGCGAGCGGGATTGCGACAGCAGAAGGAGATTGGATGACGACAGAGTTTGTTCCGTTTACGGCTGAGCTTCGATTTGAAAATCCGGATTATAAAAATAATGGATTTTTGATTTTAAAGAAAGATAATCCTTCTGGTTTACCAGAAAATGACGATGCACTTGAGATTCCAGTTTTATTTGAAAAAATAGACAGCCCTGTCGGTATTTTGCCATTCAAATCTGGTGTGAGTGGAAAAGTTTTACTCGGACCAATTTGTCCGGTGGTTCAAAATCAAATTGATTCAAAGTGTGACGATAAACCATATCAAACAAATATTTCCGTGCGTCATGTCGATGCAAGTTCTGTGTTTGTTGTTGGTAGATCAGACGAGAGTGGCGTCTTTAATTTCTCTCTCCCGCCTGGTTTATATGTTATTTCTGCCTCGGATGGAGAAAAATTTCCTAGTTGTGTTGATACAGAGGTTGCTATTTCTCCAGATAAATATACAGATGTAGTAATTTCTTGCGATACAGGCATTCGTTAAAAATAACAGTACCTAGTGGTGGAAACGTGATAGAATTTACTTAAATGAAGAGAAAGTTCGCTATTTTTATTGTTCTCGCTACTTTTGCTATTGTTTTTGCTGTGCTGACTCTATTTCAAACAGACTTTAGTAAAGTAGAAAGTGCTGTTAGTTCTTATATTATTGAGAACGAAATAATTGGAGCTGTTGTTTTTATTTTCTTCGCGGCTTTCTCTGCAGTATTGTCGCCACTTTCTAGTATCCCGGCGGTACCTTTTGCGGTTTTAGCCTGGGGGGAAAAGTTAACATTTATTTTTCTTATTGTTGGTTGGATCATCGGAGCACTCGTTTCTTATGCGGTTGGAAAATATGGCTTGTATGTTATTTTTAAGCGCGTTCTTCCTCTTAAAAAAATGGAGATGTATCAGAAAAAATTTTCTGAACATTCAGAATTTATTCTTGTGGTGCTCTTTCGATTAGCCCTACCTTCTGAGGTGACAGGGCTTGTTTTGGGAAGCTTGCGCTATAACTTTCTTAAATATTTAGCAGCGACGATAATATCAGAAATACCGTTTGCGCTTGTTGTGGTGTATTCAAGCGGAGCCTTTATTTTTAATGATTTCTGGGGGCTTTTGTTGTGGGTTGTTTTGGGGACTACCTGTTTTTTTGCCGTGGCTACAATTTTTAGAAAAAAGATTAGGGGAAATTCGGATTAAACTGCTCGACGAGGGATGTTTTAACAAGGGGGTGTTTGGGTTTCTTAATGATATATAATATCCATATGAAGAAAGTCGCTATTTTTGACATAGACGGGACAATTTTTCGTTCCAGTCTTTTAATCGAACTTATGGAGGTTTTAATTGAGCGAGGAAATATAGATGAGTCAGTACGTAAAGAGTACGAAAGGGAACATAAACATTGGCTTATCCGCAAAGGAGATTACGGTTCGTATATTGGCGCGGTGGTTAAATCGTTTGAAGAACACATTAAAGGGGTTTATTACGCTGATTTTGCTGAAGCATCGGAGACGGTGATAGAGAGATATCAAAATCACACATATCGTTATACTCGCGACTTAATTACAAAACTAAAGAAAGAAAAATATTTTCTTTTGGCTATTACCCATTCGCCAAAAGGAATTGCTGAAAAGTTTTGTAAGGGATTAGGTTTTGATAAGGTTTACGGTCGTCTTTTAGAAATAGGGCCGACTGACAGGTTTACGGGAAAATCGATAGACGAGCATTTAATCATGAACAAGGCCAATATCGTGAAGCGTGCAGTGGAAAAAGAAAATTTAACACTTGATGGGTCAATCGGCGTTGGTGATACAGAGAGCGATATTCCGCTTTTGGAGAGTGTGACAACTCCAATTTGTTTCAACCCAAATATGAAATTATATAAACACGCACAGCGCAATGGGTGGAAAATAATTGTTGAGAGAAAGGATGTTATTTATGAGATAAATTAGGAACAAAATATTGTGGAAATTGTTTTGTTTTTGATATACTTAAGTGATTAGAAACTAAAAACAAATTTTATGGCAAAAGGTAATGATCGCCAACGTAAAGAAAAAAAGAAACCAAAGAAGAATAAGAAGTAATAATAGAACCAGAAAATCCGTCATTGTGTGGCGGGTTTTCTAATTCTTGATTTTTTATGGCTTTCATGTTATACATACAGGCAAGCACAGGAGCAGAGTCGAGTTTCGTAGTAGCAATTTAAGCAGCAATAAATATAGAAATCAATATGCAAGGAACAATCAAGACTATCACGGATAGAGGATTTGGATTCATTTCTCGCGAAGGCGAGGCAAAGGATCTTTTCTTTCATTCGAAAGAATTGAATGGTGTCACATTTGACGAACTAAAAGTTGGCGATGTCGTTAGCTTTGAAGTTGTTGACGGTGAAAAAGGACCATCAGCTACAAACGTATCACGCGCATAGGCGTCCGTTTGGAAGAAGGCACCTCGATCACTCGGGGTGTTTTTCTTTTTAGGATGTAATAATTTTTATGTGGTAGAGTAATATTTTATGGCAAAAGCAGACAGTATAATTTCATTTGAAAAAGTATCTTTTGAGTATGGGCCAAACAAGCCTATTTTAGACACGGCCGATTTTGTTATTCGTCGTGGGACGAAGATTACTTTAATGGGACAAAATGGGGCAGGGAAAAGCACCATTTTTGGTCTTATTACAAAAGCGCTTACACCAGAAAGTGGAAAAATAAATATCGTTAACAATCTATCAATCGCACTATCTCGACAGGTTATTCCAAGAGAGGATTTAGACCTTACTGTGCGCGCTTTTTTTGAAAAATGTTTTACTAGCAAGGTTTATGATATTGATCCTCGAATTGATGAGGTTTTAGAGGTGGTGAATTTAAAAGGACACGAAAAATTACACGAGAGAATAGTGAGGTCTTTTTCTGGTGGACAGCAGGCGCGCTTACTCCTTGCTTCCGCGCTTATTCAAAATCCTGATTTACTTTTGCTTGATGAACCAACTAACAATTTAGACACAGCGGGGATTGAACACCTCACAAAGTTTCTTGTTGATTACAAAAAGACAGTTATCGTTATTTCTCACGACGCTGATTTTCTAAATTCATTTTCACATGGTGTTTTGTATCTTGATTTGTATACACGAAAGGTTGAGCAATACACTGGTAATTATTTTGATGTGGTTAAAGAAATCTCAGCTCGTATTGAAAAAGAAAACAGAAAGAACGCTCAACTCGCGAAAGAAATTCAAGAAAATAAAGATAAATCAAACTTTTTTGCGCACAAGGGAGGACAAATGCGTCTTGTCGCTAAAAAAATGAGAGAAAGAGCGGAAGAACTTGAAGAAGAAATGGTTGATGTCCGAAAAGAAGACAAAACAATACGTTCATTTATTATTCCTGCGCAAGACGGAGTTGTTGGAGAGGTTTTGAACATAACTTCTTTTTCGGTGATTGGGAAAAATCATAAGCCAATTGAAAGAAAAGCAAAACTTTCTCTAAAGCGCGGACAGCACTTATTACTCAAGGGACCAAATGGAATTGGAAAAAGTACTTTACTTGAGGCGTTGGCTGGTGGAAAAGCTAAGGGCGCCGTTATCTCAAAGGGAGTGAAAGTTGGCTATTATCGCCAAGATTTTTCAACACTTAATTTTAACGACACAGTTTTTGATTCTTTAATGGAAGTGATGGACACGAAAGATGAAGATAAAATGAGAAGCGTCGCCGCTGGGTTTCTTTTGACAGGAGAGGTTGTGCGCACAAAAATAGGGAGTTTATCTGAAGGACAGAAAGGGCTCGTTGCTTTCGCGCGATTGGTTCTTGAGAGACCAGGACTTCTTATTTTAGATGAACCAACAAACCATATAAATTTCCGACATATTCCAATTATTGCGCAGGCTCTAGACAAATATCTTGGAGCGATGATTATCGTTTCTCACGTGCCCGAGTTTGTAGAACAAATTCGCATTGATGAGACTTTGGATTTGGAAAAATAGAATATCCTTACTCTGTTTTATTTTATTTCTTACATTCTAGTATTTTGCAAAATACTAGAATAGATAAATGGTGTGGTGTATAATTTATTTACTAAATATAAATAGATGACTATCAATTACCGGAAAATTGAAAGAATTATTAAAGGGGTTGCTAACCACAGACGTATTCACATTCTTGATTTGTTAAAAAAGGAGCCTGAGCTTTCGGTGGATGATATAGCAAAGAAGCTTAATATAGGGTATATGAACGCATCAGACCATGTGCGTAAGATGACTATTTCCGGATTAGTCATAAAACGTAGCGATGGTAATAGTGTTCGCCATAAGTTAACGCCATTAGCAGAATCTATTCTAGTATTTTGCAAAAAACTAGAATAGACACGAAAGGGATAGTAAGTGGTTAAAGTTAAAAATGAATATCAAGAATAAAAAAATAATAGATGTTGTTGTAATCGGTGGAGGGCCGGCTGGGATGATGGCTGCCGGGCGTGCATCAGAACTTGGGCGTTCGGTCGTGCTTCTTGAAAAAAATCCGACGCTCGGCAAAAAACTTTTAATTACTGGTGGAGGGAGGTGTAACGTCACAAACAACAAGAAAGATATTCGTACCATGCTTTCTAAATATAAAGGGAGCGATAAATTTCTTTTCTCGGCTTTTACTCGGTTTGGGGTGAAAGAGACTTTGGAATTCTTCAATAAACGAGGAATGGAGACTAAAGAGGAAAACGAAGGTAGAATTTTTCCAGCTTCAAATAAATCTCAATCCGTCTGGGATGTTTTAGTAAAATATATGAAAGAGGGTAAGGTGAGAGTGCAGACAGACGCGGATGTTTCTGGGGTATCTTTGGATAAAAAAACGAAAGATTTTTGTATTAAGTTGAAAGATGGGCAAGAAATAATTGCGAAAAAATGTATCTTGGCGACAGGTGGAACGTCACATCCGGAAACAGGTTCAACCGGGGAAAGTTTCTCTTGGCTTAAAAAGTTGGGGCATAAAACATCAGGAAGTAATGTAGCGCTTGTCCCCGTTAGGCTCAAAGATTTTTGGACGAAAGAATTAAGTGGAATAACTTTGTCGGATGTTAAACTTACTGTATTTCAAAACGGCGAAAAACGCGGAGTAGAAAAAGGGAAGTTGTTGTTTACTCACTTCGGTATTAGTGGCCCAACGGTTTTGAACATGAGTAAGGATATAGGTGAATATGTTCAGTACGGTGAAGTTCGGATTGACATTGATTTATTTCCAAAATTGGACCACAAGGAGTTAAAGAAAAAACTCCAAGATATCTTGGTAAAAGAGAGCAATAAAAAATTAAAAAATACTATCGACAAACTAGTCCAAGCGGCACTCGGAAAAGCTATATTAGAAATCGCAAAAATAGACGGCGAAACTTTTAATAACAGCGTGAGCAGCGGAGACAGAGTTAAATTGGTAGCAATAATGAAAGCTCTTCCGCTCAATGTTAAAGGGCTACTTGGTGCCGATAAGGCTATTGTTACGTCTGGTGGGGTTTCTTTGGAAGAAGTTGATTTTAAAACAATGCAATCGCGAATAGTGCCAAACCTTTATCTAGTTGGAGATGTTTTGAATATTGATAGACCGTCTGGTGGATATAGTCTTCAGATTTGTTGGACTAGCGGATATGTTGCAGGAAGTAATTGTTAAAATTTTATTGGAATCCCTTATATTTTTAAGATAGAATATCAATTATGAACGAACAGCTTTCTGCACAATTTGAGAAAAAAAGCGACCTTGAAGAGGCCGCATATGACGCTAGGTTGAGAAAAAATGTGATTTTACCGAAAGAAGGAACCGGGGCTTATGAAGCTTTGGAAAAAACTTGTAAAGAATATTCATCCACTGTTGCTCAAGAGATGGTTGCGCATAGCCCTAAATTTTTTGAAACAAGTGGAAAAACAAGAAGAGCTCTGCATGCAGAGCTCTGTGTAAAACTTTATGGCACGTCTTGGCAGGAAACTTCCCGAGATGATACTGACGCTGCTAGGCGTTTTGCCCACTATGTTGCTGGGCGTCCTTCATTTGCAGAGGACTTAAACGACGGTGGGCACTGATTAGCACTCCACCTTGTCGCCGACATATTGGAATTTCTTGCCCCAAACAGTGACAACGGTTTTGAAAGTGTCGTCGCCCTGGTCAACGTTGAGCTGACAGGTGTCGTACTTCGCCGAACACAAAAGGAAACGCAGTTCCTCTTGTTCAATCCAGTAGCTTTTCTTGCTACCGCTTTCGCTGACGCGGTTGAGGAGCTTTTCAAGCAATTTACTCAACTTTTTTTTGTCACCCTGCATCGTTGCCATTTGCCAGTCTCCTCGAAAAAGATCGCGATAAACAACTTTGTAAAGGATATAACACATATCAAATGTTGTCAATACGCTCAAAGTTTGAAAGGCTTTAGTGGAAAAGTGAGATTAATTAAGATAAAATCAATAGATGTCATATATAACTAATATCCTCAAACAAACGGCAGAAAATACAAATTTTCGAAAAGTTCTTTTCACCGGAGGAAAAAGCCAGCTCGTGGTTATGGACGTCCCTGTGGGCGGTGAAATTGGGGAAGAAAAACACGAGCACGTTGAACAAACTTTGTTTTTCATGAGCGGAAACGGAAGGGCGGTTTTAAATGGAGAAGAAAGTGTGGTCACCGTGGGTGATGTGGTCGTTGTTACTCCTGGGACGACTCACAATTTTATAAATACCGGGAATGAATCTTTAAAAATCTACACTATTTATGCACCGGCAAATCATGTCGATGGTCGTATTCATAAAACAAAAGCTGATGCAGATAACGATGAAGAAGACGAAGCTTTTGGTCACAGTGCGCGATAATAGTAATTTAAATTAACTTTATGAAAGGATTCTTGGATTTTATTCGCGAACAAGGTGTTGTTGGCCTAGCTGTTGGCTTTATTCTTGGCGGTGCCGTTTCTAAGGTTGTTGCAGGTTTGGTCACAGATATAATTAATCCGATTATTGGTGTTGCTTTAGGGGCAGCGGGGGAGCTTAAGAGCGCTAGTTTAGCAATTGGTTCGGTTAATATTCTTTGGGGAGATTTTGTAAGCACATTGATTGATTTTCTTACCATCGCTTTCGTTGTTTATTTTGGAGTTAAGTTTATTGGGCTTGATAATCTAGATAAAAAGAAGGGAAACGTTTAAACTTATTTAAATTTAGGATGGCTTTTTTAGGTAAGAAAAGATGTTTTTGTTCGTCTTAACCAATGGAGAAGGATATAAAACATATTGAAAAAGTTTTTTTTGACGCGCACGCTATGTATGCAGATGCTATTTTTCGTTACTGCTATTTTAAGGTTGGGGATAGGGAGGTGGCTAAAGATATTACCCAAGATGTTTTTATAAAAATTTGGGAATATTTAGTAAAAGGTGAAAATATAGAAAATATGAAGGCATATCTGTATAAAGTAGCTCATAATGCGGTAATTGATTTTTGGAGAAAAAGTAAATCAATTCCGGACAGTAATTTATCCCCTTTAGTTTTTGAGAATGCTGAAGCAAGCGAAAAAACAGAATTGCAGGCAGAATATTCAGTTTTTCTTTCAATGCTGAAGAAAATATCAGAGGAAGATAGGGACTTAATTGTTATGAGATATGTCGAAGACATGACCCCAGGAGAAATCGCTCAAATTTTAGGGGTTCGGGAAAACACCGTTTCCGTAAGAATTACCCGCGCCGTATCTCGCCTTCGTGATATAGCAGGGGGTAATAAATGAAATAATATGAACCAAGATTTTGAGAAAAATTTAAGAAATTTGAAAAACATTTCCCTCTCGGAAAACGAGAAGGTTCTTATGCGTAACAACCTTAAATTACACATTAAGAACACTGTTCCTTTTAAGGCGGAATCAAATGTAAGAAAAAGCTTTGAGGAACGTCTCAATAACTGGAGGGACTTAAAAAGTCCTAAATTATCAATTATAAGTCTATATTTTAATCAACTTAAAAATATGCCAGCATTAATT
>Ga0208375_1003912_pt1 | contig 12181 bp, 12 predicted proteins | sample RifOxyD1_FD_184038 | JGI IMG/M metagenome (GOLD analysis project Ga0208375, IMG submission 184038) | Soil microbial communities from Rifle, Colorado - Rifle Oxygen_injection D1 (SPAdes) | ecosystem: Environmental > Terrestrial > Deep subsurface > Rock core/Sediment | place: Rifle, Colorado... | reverse complement strand
CACTTTTTAAAATTCCGGCTGCTTTTGATATTTTAGGAATAGTTGTCTTCTGGTTAATATTTATTAAAAAGTCAACAAAAATTAGTTTTAACGACATTAAAGAATTTATTATCAAGTGTTTTTATCTTTTTATCGGTTTTGTCATTCCGATAGGTTTAACTTTTATTTGGTATTATTTTGCAGGAAGTTTTAAAGAATATCTAATTGCTGCATACTTGCAAAACTTTGGTTATGTTAGTAGTTGGCAAAGGAGCGGTGTTCAAGCTCCATTTTTGGTCAAAAACGGGCCACTATTAATCAGAGCGGGTATTATGTTTTTAGGTTTCGGAGTACTTTGGCTTTCAAAAAAGAAACTTTCTAAAAATTTTATTTTTATATCAGTTTGGTTACTGGCAACTCTTTTTGCAGTTACTTTATCCGAAAGACCATATCCTCACTATTTAGTTCAATCGGTTGCCCCGATTTCTATTCTAATAGGCGTCTTGTTGTCAAACAAAACTATTGAGCAAAGTTTGACGGTTATACCTTTATCTTTAGCCTTTTTTGTACCTTTTTATTACAAATTTTGGTATTACCCAACCTCCACCTATTATCAAAGATTTGTTAATTTTACTTTAGGAAAAATCGATAGACAAAAGTATTTTGACGAGTTTTCTCCTAACTTGAATACAAATTACAAAATTGCAGATTTTATTGCCAAATCTTCTTCAAAGAACGATAAAGTCTTTGTCTGGAGTAATGATGCATCAGCCATTTATTCCCTTTCAAGAAGACTTCCACCAACAAAATATGTGGCTGATTATCACATTAAAGATTTTTCAACATATGAAGAAACAATTAAGATGCTTGATAGCAAGAATCCTAAATTTATAATCACTACCGAGAATTCTTTTTCTTTCCCGGAGCTAATTGAATTTTTAAATCAAAAATACTATATAATATCCGAGATTGATTCTTCCCAAATATGGCTATATATCAAAAAATAATTATTGACCCAAGATTTGAAAAATTGCCCCTTAAAAAGCTTATTCTTACTTCCTTTGTTCTTAATTTAATAATTATCGTTTTGGGACTTCTGGCACAGTTTATTCTTCCGCCTGAAATTCCTTTGCTTTTCGGCCTGCCCCAAACAACAGAACAATTAACTCCTTCTATCTATATTATTCTTCCATCAATAATCGCCTTAATTATTTCTTTTTTAAATTCATTAATTGCAATAAATTTGGAGGGGCAATATATTAAAAAGACTTTAGCTTTTTCTACAGTTTTAATATCTATTCTTTCGTTAATTGCGACGTTTAAAATAATTTTTTTGGTGGGTTCAATATAAAATTGTAATTGTAAATAAAAAATGGAGAAAATAATTAACTTAGTTGCATTCCCCCTCTTTCTCTCGGCTATTATTTCGTATTTTATTACTCCTGTTGTTATTAAATACGCTAAAAGATTAAAAATTATTGATGATCCTAGGAAAAACACTCACCCAAAAGTAATTCATACAGTACCTATTGCAAGAGGTGGAGGAATCCCAATATTTTTTTCAATCTTAATTGCCTCACTTTTTTTCATACCCATAGATAAACACTTAATCGCAATTCTCTTAGGGGCATTTGTAATATTTCTGATGGGTTTTCTGGACGATAGATATAACTTAAATCCCTATTTTAGATTACTACTGGGAGGCGTTGGGGCATTAATACCAATACTTTCCGGAATTGGTATTAACTTTTTAACAAACCCTTTTGGTGGGATTATCGATCTTTCAAACCCTATAATTTCAGATTGTTTTGCTTTGATCTGGATTTTATTCATGATGAACATGTTAAATATGGGGGCTAAAGGAATTGATGGACAATTATCCGGAGTTACTATAATCTCAGCTATAACTATTACTGCACTTTCCTTTACTTACTCTGCAGATATCACTCAGTGGCCTGTCATTATTTTAACTTCAATCACTGCCGGAGCCTTTTTTGGTTTTTTCCCATGGCATAAATTTCCTCAAAAAATTATGCCTGGTTATGGAGGAGCAACACTAGCAGGATATATGCTTGCCGTTGCCTCAATCCTTTCTACCACCAAAGTAGGGACATTAATTGTGGTTCTTGGTATTCCTCTAATTGATACTGGCTACACCATCTTAAGAAGAGTTATAACCGGAAAGTCTCCTGTTTGGGGAGACCGTGGACATTTACATCATAGGCTTCTTGACTTGGGTTTAACCAAAAAACAAGTTTCTCAAGTTTACTGGTCAACAACGGCAATTCTGGGAATATTGGCTCTAAATTTGAATAGCGCCTATAAGTTATATACAATCATAGGTGTTGCTTTTGTTTTAGGGGGAATAATACTATGGCTAACCTACCGCTCCAAATAATTCGTACAGCAAGACCCATTCACTGGATTAAAAACTTTGCACTTTTTGGAGCATTACTTCTAACAGGAACATTATTTGAAAAGGGGCTTTTTAATGATGTTTTGCTGGCATTTGTTGCTTTTTCTTTTGCCACATCTGCCACATACATTTTTAACGACATAATGGATTTAAAGTCCGATAGACTTCACCCTGTTAAAAAAGATAGACCAATTGCATCAGGCAAACTACCTCTTTTCTTGGCTATTTTAGAATTATTAATCTTTGTTTTTCTAGCCTTAATAGTATCCCTATCTTTAAGTGATTTACTTTTCACCTTAATTCTTTTCTATTTAGGTCTTCAAATGTTTTACAGTTTGGGGCTTAAAAATATTCATGTTGTTGATATCTTAATTATTGCTACAGGATTTATTATACGTGTTTACGCAGGAGCATTTGTTATTAATGCTCACCTTTCTGTTTGGTTTTTACTTTGTGTAGTCTCTGCTTCGCTTTTCTTGGCTGCGGGCAAAAGAAGGGCCGAGATTAATCTTTTGGAGGCAGTTGATGGAGGAACGAGGAAAAGCCTTTCTAAATACTCCAAGGAGCTTCTAAATAGCTATGTAACCATGTTTGGTAATGCCACATGGATGAGTTGGAGTTTATACACTTTTTTTGAAAGTCCAAAAGCAGCACTTCCCTTTTGGTTGGCATTAGCAGAATTATCAAGAGCCACAACAATTGATAAACTGATGATGTTAACCATACCTGTCGTTATTTTTGGAATCATGCGTTATGAAGCTCTAATTTTTGAAGGTAAGTCAGAAGCGCCTGAAAAACTTCTTCTGACGGATAGGGCATTATTAATTGCTGTCGGTTTATGGATTATTTTAGTTTATTGGATTCTTTACTCCGGAGTTTCAGTCACAGGAATATAAAGTTTAGTTACAAATTCTGAAGATACCCAGCCTTCAACTTCACCTACTTTAATTTTATACCAACTACCATTTTCTCCTTCTTCAATCACATCATATTCCTCAGTAGGCTTGACTTGGGCTACCTCAGGAAAACCAACGCTTGCCCCACTTCTAACTCTTAAGAAACCTACGTCAGTTTCATTTATCTTTATTCTTATCTTTATGTCCATCCCTGAAAGTACGGGGGCAGGTGTAGCCTGTGGTTCATCAGATTTTGCCAATTTAACAAAAGCGGTTAACTTAAATCCTTTATAAACTCTAATTGGAAGCTGTTTTTTTAAGTATCCATCAGCAACAACCAATAAATTATGATCTCCACCAGGAACAGCTATTCTTAATGGAGTATAGCCATATACCTTGTCATCTATTAATACTTGAGCATTGTCAGGCACAGAAACTACAGTTACAAAAGAATCACCACTTCCAACTTTCTCAAAGGATACTATCACTCCGCTTGAGTACTCTTCATTTTGTCTAAAAGTTTTCATTACAATTGTCTTGATGCCTGAAACAAGATTAACTTTTGTTTCATAATCATCAAATGTCTGACCGTCAACACTCTCAGGTTTAATTTTGATCATAATTTCTTTTGGTGAGACTTCAGCTTCATATGGGGTTTTGCCAACTTCCTGATTATCAATAAAAACTGTGGCTACGGGATCAGATTCAATTAATATTCCAGCATTTTGAGGTTTAAAAAAATCTAGAAAATAAAGTACGGAAAGACCTATGAAGACAATTCCAATTATTGATAATGTTGCAGCTATTACTTTTTTTCTCATTCTGATTTACGTCAAGTGTACCAGAAAATAAAAACTCTTGACAAATATAAAACTTATTTCCTTCCGAGAAGGATAACAATCAAGACTAAATAATAGGTAGCCATATGTTACAATATGGCTACTGATCCGGTGCGAGAGTGGCTTATCGGATGGTCTGCAAAACCATTTACATGGGTTCGAATCCCATCCGGATCTCAAGCTGTTAAAATTTGACTTTTGGCCATTCCACATGTTAGAATAGCCACATCTCGCAAGATATTTGCGGGATTTTTTTTGACCCAGATTTTCTGGGAACATATGAAAAATTTTGTCCTACATTTGCCAAAGTACCGCCTAGCTGTCCAGTTCAGATTTATAAAAAGGCGTAAATCTTCTATGGATGAACCCTTAATTCCGACTGTTAAAACATTGAATCTAAAATATAGGATCGGGGGCATAACCAGGAAGTTCTTTAGGCACCTTTTTGAACACAAAAAAGTTCGTGCTCTTCTAGGTACAAACCTAGCTATTATGCTTGCTGTAAGCTCTTTTATGCCTAATTCTACATTGGGTAATAATTCTGAAATAAACTCAATTGCCATGGTTGATGGAACCAAAACACCTATTAAGACTGAGGTTTCAATACAATATCCTGTTTCTACTATTAAGCTAAATCAAAATTATAAATTTTATCACCCTGGAATAGATTTAGATGGTGAAACAGGAGATACTATTGAACCTATAAAAAAGGGTAAGGTTATTAGTATTGACCATTCAAAGTTTGCATATGGTAATTCAATAATTGTTGATCATGGTGCAAACACAACTTCTTTATATGCTCATTTGTCAAAAATAGACGTAAAAGAAGGTCAAGAAGTAACCACAGACACAAAATTGGGAGAAATGGGATCAACTGGTCGTTCAACTGGTTCTCATTTACATTTAGAGGTTAGAGATCATGGGATTCCAATTAATCCCCTTTCAGTTTTGCCTAGATAAAATCTCTTTCTGAACCATATTCAAGAAAATCTGAGTAAGTGGATTTTTGCAGATTTTAAAGGCTTCATCTAGTGTAGCTTCAATGTGTTCATTTTTATTCTCAGGATTACTTAATTTACCACCCCATTCAGTAACCAAAAAAACATATCTTGTGTTTATTAAGTTTGGGCCCTCTTCAGTATATGATCCAAGATAAGTAGATCTTTTCAAAAGTACTCTATATTCTTCATAAATCTCCCGAAATTCTGCTGTATCTGGACTTTCTCCTTCTTCAACACCACCTCCCGGTATAATAACAAAACCCTCAAAATTTCCAGCAAGTCTTTTTTCAAGTTGAATGTGTTTACCATCCCACAGTGCAAAAACTACTCCATGTTTTTCTGGCAAGATCTCTCTTTCTACAAACATTGACGCAATGATTACACAGAAGTTACCTATTTTCAAGTGATCTCCACAGATACCATGAGGCAACTGTTCTATGTAATTTCCAACGGCTTGGGTTTTTAATTTTTAAGTTTTTCATTGCTTTTTGAATACCCAAGTCATCTTTTGGAAAAATATCAGGCCTTGCTAAAGAAAACATCAAAAACATCTCAGCGGTCCAGTTGCCTATTCCTTTTACTGCCACTAATTTATTTCTAACTTCTTCATCTGATAGTTTATCTAGTATTGATAGATTTAAATCTCCACCAACTACTTTTGTTGCCAAATCTTTAATATAACTTACTTTTTGCCACGACAAACCACAATCTCTTAATTTTTGTTCATCGATAGTTAACACATTTTTTGGAGTGATTTTAATTAATAGCTTTTTAACTCTTTCAAATATTGTTTTTGCTGCTTTTCCAGATAACTGTTGTGAGCAAATTGCATCTACTAAATCTTCAAAATATAATGATTTTTTAATAGGAACAATTGTGCAATGCCCCCATTTTTTAATTAATGGACCGATGTGTTTATCTGTACTTAAAAATTTTTCAGCTTCGATCCAATTATTTTTCTTTCTCATTTAGTATTTTTATTCCTAATGGAGATTTTGTTGAAACAATTGTAAAACCGGAAATTAACACAGGATTGTTAACTAAAAATATTTCTTGATCGTTATGCTGTGTACAAATAGTTTCTAATTTATCTTCTACCTCTTTTTTTAAGGCAAGTATTGCCTCATATCTTTCTCTTGCTAAATCAAGAGTTCCCTGTGAATGATATCTGTCTCCTGCTTGGGAAGGTGAAAGTCCCGCCGATCGTGCAATTTCTTGAGCTGACTTTTTGGAGTTTGTATAGCCTTTCTCTGCTTTTCTTAATTCAACATCAATAGCTTTTTGTAACTGTTTTAATTTAAAACTCATGAAGAAATAATATCTTTTAAATTACAAATTGTAAATTAATAATCCATTCCACCCATACCACCTTGGGGCATTACTGGAGCTTGTTTTGGTTCAGGAATGTCTGTTACCAAACCTTCGGTTGTGAGCACAGTCTTTGCGACTGAGGCTGCGTTTTCAAGAGCTGATCTTGTAACTTTTACTGGGTCAATTATTCCCATTTTTGTCATTGATCCAAATTCTCCTGTTAAGGCATTGTAGCCAAAATCATTATCTTTTGATCCTTCAATCTTCTTTAATACTTCCAACTCATTATTTCCTGCATTTTTAGCTAACCATTTAAGTGGTTCTTCTAAAGCTTCAAAAACGATGTCTGCTCCTAACTTCTCATCACCAGATAGTTTAATTCCTGAAATAACTTTTCTGGCTCTTAAAAATGCTGTTTCTCCGCCTGGAACTATCCCCTCTTCAACTGCTGCTTTTGTTGCCCCAACTGCATCTTTGACTCTTTCCTTTTTCTCATTAAGTTCAATTTCAGTAGCCGCCCCAACATTTATTTGGGCAACTCCACCTGAAAGTTTTGCAAGTCTTTCTTGTAATTTTTCCTTGTCAAAATCTGAGTCAGACGATTTAATCTGAGATTTCAACAGTTCTACTCTTTTATCTATCATTTTTTTATCTCCCTTTCCACCAATAATTCTTGTATTGTCTTTATCTGACCAAACCTTTTCGGCCTGTCCCAAATCAGTCACTTCAATTGATTCAAAGCTTCTTCCTGTATCTTCTGAAATTACAGTTCCACCTGTTAATACTGCAACATCCTCCAAAGTTTCCTTTCTTCTGTCACCAAATCCTGGAGCTTTAATTGCCAAAACATTAAATGTGCCTCTTAATTTATTAACAACTAAGGTAGCAAGGGCTTCTCCTTCTATTTCATCAGCAATAATTACCAAGTTTTTAGATACTTTTACAAATTTTTCCAAGAAAGGTAATAGTTCCTGAATTGAAGAAATCTTTTTGTCGGTTAAAAGTATGTAAGGGTTTTCAATCTCAGATTCCATTTTTGCAGGATCGCTAACAAAGTAGGCTGACGCATAGCCTCTGTCAAACTCCATTCCTTCTTTGTATTCAATATCAATTGTAAAACCTTTTCCTTCCTCTACTGTAACAACTCCATCTCTTCCTACTTTATCAAGAGCTTCTGCAATCTTTGCTCCAATTTCAGGATCCCCTGCTGAAATTGTTGCAACTTGGGTTATTTCTTCGTTATTTTTAATTGGTTTGGCTTGTTTTTTTAATTCTTCAACAACTTTTTCCACAGCTTTTTCAATTCCTTTCTTAAGTATCATAGGATTTGCCCCTTTATCAATTTTTTTCATTCCACTTGAAGTCATAACTTGAGCAAGAAGAGTTGATGTAGTTGTGCCATCCCCAGCATTATCATTTGTTTTACTTGCAGCCTCTTTTACAAGCTGTGCACCCATATTCTCAAACGGATCCGGAAGATCAATTTCTTTTGCAACCGAAACTCCATCATGAACAATATTTGGTGCCCCCCATTTCTTGTCTAATGCGATATTTCTTCCCTTAGGACCAAGTGTAGTTACAACAGCTTTTGCCACTAAATCAATTCCTATTAATAAACTTTTTCTTGCCTCTTTTCCAAATTTTAATTGTTTTGCCATATAAGGTATTTCTAAATAACAGATATCTTAGGACTCAACGGCTAAGATATCCTCAAATTTAACAAACAAATATTCTTTTCCTTCAATTTTCACTTCATTTCCACCCCATTTTTTGTACAAGACAACATCTCCTACTTTTGCTGGTGAATCTACTTCACAACAATTTCCAGATTTACAATCTGCACATGTTGAAGATCCTGTTGCAACGACTTTTCCTTTTTGTGGTTTCTCTCCTACATTTTCTGGTAAATAAATGCCTGAAGAAGTTTTGACCTCTTTTTCCAGGGGTTCAATTAATAGATATCCTGCTGTTGGTTTTAACTTTAGCATTGTCATATTACGAGTGCTATTTTATGTTGCCAAAAATTTCTTGTCAAGAGGAAAGTTTCTTTGCTACAATTTTTCCCCAATCTTTCGGATGAAACAGGGCCCGAGTGGGGGTTACAACCTCTCTGGTTATCTTCTTATTCATGTGTAAGTATTGAATTTTAAAGATAACTTTTTCTAAAAAAGGCAATGTAGATTGTGGACTATTGGTAGAAAAGCCCATATTTGAGATTTTTATCGCATTTGGCCAAAAATTAAGGACCCACTTATTTCCCCAAAGTAGTTTTTCATATGTTTTATCTTTATTCACAATTGACACAATTTGAGCAATTTCATGAGCGGTGTAAATATTTCTATCTTTATTTTTCCAAACTAAATCACTTTGATCCAACCAAATATTTAAACAGAGTCTATTTTTTTCATTTTTACTATTAGGAACTCTTAATTTGAAACCCGAAATCAGTAACAATCCATAAACCAATAAGCGTGATGTCCAAAGTGTATTGTTCGTTGTGATTATCATCAAATCTATATCAGATTTTTTAGAAGCATTTCTCATTGCTAAAGCTCCAGTTATTCCTACAAATTTAATCGTGGGGATTTTTGAAATTAATTTTGCTGCCTTTCTTGCAATTTTTAGTTTATTCTTGGAATACTTCTCGTTTTCTTTTCGTCTCTTGATAATCATTTCTCTGCCTTTTAAGAAATAGAAATTATCTTTATGAATTATTTCTATCTTACCTTTAATGTTTTTTCCACTTTTCCATATAGACAATTCATTTTTCATTAATGGATAATCAAAAATGTTGTGGTAGATTACTGAGGCTTTCTCACTGAATCTTAATTCCATACTGTGATAATACCTGAATTACTCCGGAAGCAACAGGTTCAAGTGATTTACCCGGTTCTTTGCCAGAATTAACAGCATTTATAGCATCCTCAAAATATTTATTCATCTGGGTGTTAATTCCGGTTGGTCCGTCCCATGTTTTACTTTGTAAAAACCATGTTTGTGCAGTTTTTGCTCCAGTTACGGTCGATCCAATTATTGGATGATCAGTTAAAAGTGGTTCCATATCAACTCTTGGATATGGTTCTCCAAACATTCTTACTTTGGAAGCACTTTGATAGAAAGATTGTAATGTTTCCTTCTGGGAAAGGTATTTCAAAAAATTCCATGCGTCAGTCTTTTTCTTTGACCTTGTCCAGACTCCCTCTACCCAATAAGAAGCATAATTTACATCTGGTTCGTTTGCAGAAGTTTTTGGTAGTTGTGGAACAGGAACTGTTTTAAATCTTAAATTTGGATTTTGCATTCTGATTTCGAAAGCGCGCCAGCTAGGTCCAAAGTACATGGCGGTTTTGCCAGAAGCAAACGATACCGTAGATTGTGGAAGAGTAGCATCCCAAACTCCATCAGCCGATGAAAAAATTGTATAAAATTCCAACGCATCCTCTGCCAACTTACCTGTTGGATGAGCCAAATCTACACCGTTCTGAAGCATCATTAACCCTAAAATTTCCGGCCAATGATCTACGTTTTCTGTACGACCTAACGAAACTCCAGACTGAGTAATACTTCCTTTTTCATCTTTAACTGTTAACTCTCTAGCAACTTGTCTTAACTCGTTCCACGTGGTTGGAATACTTTTACCCGCTTTTTCAAATATTTCTTCGTTAATGAAGAGAGTTAATCCGTCATATTCCAAAGGTATACCAACAAGACTTGTTCCCAAAGTTAAATCCGAAACTGCAACGGGGTAAAATGTTGTTGAAAATTCACCAGCAGAATAAGCATTTGCTGGAACTTTGTCTAACTCACTTTTTAACATTGGCACCCACGAATTATGAAATCTAAAAATATCAGGCCCGGTCCCTTTTGCTAATGCGTTTGTGAGTCTTTCTCTGTAATCTTCTTTTGATTGCCTAACATATTTAATTTTTATTTTAGGATTTTTTGCTTCATACTCTGATATTAAAGTTTTAACAGAAGCCTCATCCTCCCAAAGCCCCCACCAAACAATTTCTCCACCCACCGATTTTTCTTTTGAAGACATTAAATTTTTTACTACAAAAAAGGCGACCACTAAGAGAACCAACACCCCAATAGCTATTAGTACTAATTTAATTGGGAAGGGTTTTTTTACACCCACCGGCTGAACTACAGGCTGGCTTGTCTCCATGTATAAATGGTATCATATCTCATGACAAAAAATCACACTTTTAAGAGTAAACTAAAACTAATCTGGTACTTTGTGTTTGTTGTTGTTTTTTTTGTTGGAATTATCACGATTCCATTTATTAACAAGGTATATCCCAATATCTATATTGCCGGGATTTACGCCGGAGATAAAAAGAAAGACACTGTAATTAACGAGATTAAATCTAGAGATTTGCCTTATAAAATTACACTTATCCTAAATGACACGAGATATGAAATACTAACTTCAGAAATTTCTTACTCAATAGATTATGAGGAAAGTGTTGATAGAGCATACAATTACACGAGCTCCGGAAACTTCTTCGGTGATTTAATAAACAGAGTAAAGCTTATTTTTAAACCTCGTGAATTTGGATTAGTCGTTAATTTAGATGACGATAAATTGTTAGAGTCACTACTCATTGTTTCATCAAAACTTGGAACAAAACCAGTAGAGCCGAGTGCAAAAATTGAAAATGGACAACTAATTTTAGATACAGGTAAAAATGGAGTGGAAGTTGATTTAGATGAGTTAAACAGTCATGTAAGAAAAAATTTATCCAATTTAGATAGTAGTGAAATAAACATAAAGTTAAAAGAAGTTAATACCTCTCTTTCTCCGTCTGAACTTGAAAGTTATAGATTTCGACTTAGTAAATTATTAGGAAAAAGCATAACATTAATTTTTGAGTTTGATAATTTTTCAATTAACGATTCTGCCTTGATCCAATTTATAGATCCTAAAGGAAATTATAAGGACGACAAAATAAGAGAAGAGATTATTTCCATTTCAAAGAAGATAAACAGATACCCTCAGGATTCTGTTTTTATAGTAGAAAACGGGACTGTCACAGAATTCACTCCCTCTAAAGATGGTATTACTGTTGACGAAGACAAATTAGTAAATGAAATAAAAACACAGATTGAGAGCCTAGAGCAAACTGACAACAAACTACTAACTATTGAGGTACCAGTTATGAAATCTCCAGCAAAAATTAGAAATGAAGATGTCAATAATTTAGGAATTGAGACTTTAATTGGTAGAGGTTATTCAACTTTTAAAGGATCAATCTCAAATAGAATTTACAACGTAAACCTTGCACAATCCAAATTTAAAGGACTATTAATTCCCCCAGGAGAAATAGTTTCTTTTAATGACATCTTGGGAGACGTTTCTGCCTTCACTGGATATAAACAGGCATATGTCATTATGGATGGAAAAACAGTTTTGGGCGATGGTGGTGGGGTTTGTCAGGTATCTACAACTTTTTTCAGGGCTTTACTTTCGGCGGGTCTTCCAATTATCGAAAGAAGAGCACACGCATATAGGGTTGGGTACTATGAACAAGGTTTTCCCCCGGGACTAGACGCAACTGTTTATTCACCAACAACTGATTTGAAATTTAAAAATGACACACCGGCATATATTTTAATCCAGCCAAAAATTGATATTAACAATTTAAATTTAACCTTTGAAATATATGGAACTGACGATGGGAGAGTGGCAACTACCACAAAACCAATTATCACATCCCAAACCGCACCCCCAGCTGA
>Ga0208375_1003911_pt1 | contig 12192 bp, 7 predicted proteins | sample RifOxyD1_FD_184038 | JGI IMG/M metagenome (GOLD analysis project Ga0208375, IMG submission 184038) | Soil microbial communities from Rifle, Colorado - Rifle Oxygen_injection D1 (SPAdes) | ecosystem: Environmental > Terrestrial > Deep subsurface > Rock core/Sediment | place: Rifle, Colorado... | reverse complement strand
TCTTCAATTTTTCTCTGGCGTACCAAAAAATCGGAAGGGCGCTCAAGCCCACCGCCAGAGCCTGAAAAAACAAAAACCATTTTGGTGTCGCGCGAATGAGATAAAGCGGAGCGAAAAGAAGCAAAATCGGGCTGAAATGGGCCGCCAGATAGTTTTTCTCCGCGACCATGATCGAAGAGGCTTTCATGAAATCGCCGTGCAATGTGTTCCAAATCGCCTGGTCGTATACCCCAAGGTCGTTCAGATATGATTTTTGGGAATCGTGCCGGCCGAAAGAGAGAAAAGTGAAAATCAAAACAAAAATAATTATCAGCGCGCAGGCGGCCCGGTCCGGCCGGGATATATTTTTTATCCTGTAAATAATTTTCATCTAAATTGATTTTTAGACGTTGGACGTCTAAAATTTTTTAGCCATTATGAATATATTGTCCCGGGTGTTCAAAGGCACGCTCCAGTTCCCCCAACGTCTTTTCATCGCCTGGCCATAAGCTTTTTCAAAGATTTTCATTTTTTGCCAGTTTGCCAAAACTTTTAGGAAAAAGCGAAGGCTGAATTCTTTTCCCACCCGATCCGTCCCAACAATTTCGAAATTATTTTTCGCGAGAAGCCGTCCCATATTTTTTTGGTTGAAAATATGAAGATGATTCGGGGGAACAAGCGCGTGCCAGCGCCGGCCGAATATTTTCGCCATGAGGCTGGCCGAATCAGGCGTGTTCAGGACCAAGATCCCTCCGGGTTTGAGTATTTTTCGGGCCTGGCGGATGGCCGTTTCCGGCTTTTCAAAATGCTCGAGGACGTCCCAAAAAGTGACGGCATCAAAATACTTTTCAGGCAAATCAAATGTTTCAAATTTGCCGGTGATAATCTGGAGGCCTTTTTTCCGCCCGATGCCGGATGCATAGGCCGATATCTCTATTCCTTTTGCCTCCCATCCATGCTTATTGGCTAATTCCAAAAAATGGCCGGTAGCGGATCCGACATCCAGCAATTTTCCTCTTTTCGGATAATGTTTTTCAATGTTTTCAAGATAGGTTTTGAAAACTCCGAGAGTTATTTCCCTGTCTCCTTCATAATCGGCATATCCCAGAGAATCTTTCGCTCCGGAAAAATAATCCTTTGAATAAATTTTTGTGAAATCCGGAGAAACGGGCCAGACAAACATCAAATTGCATTTTTTGCAGCGATACAGGTCAAATCCGTTTTTTTTGGTGAAATAATTTGCTGACTGGATTTCGCAAATGGGGCAGATTTTTTTTTCGGTCTTTTTCCTCAATGCGTTTCGATTATTTATGACATTTACTCTCCCGTTTTCTGGCAATGGCCAAAAACTCGCCCGTGCAGGGATTTGAAAAGTGCTTATTTTTCACAAATTCCGGCAAAAGCGGAAAAAATAAGTTGAATATCTTTTCCAGGCCAAAGAAAGAATATTTTTTGAGATAGGCGTGGTAGTAGGCCAGATTGAATTTTTTTCGGTTCAGCTTGAAATCCAAAAGCTCGAAGGAATGTTTTTCCAAGAGATATTTGAGAGATTTCCGGTTGAAATACAAGACATGCTCGTGTTTGTACTGGAACCAGTTTTTTCCGGCAAGGAGCCTCGTCACGGAACTGCTGTTGGGAGAGATGATGAAGAGCAGTCCTCCGGGCCTGAGGATTCTCGCGGCTTCAGAAATGTTTTCATGGGGCTTCGCGATGTGCTCCAGAACATCAGCCATGGAAACTACGTCGAAATAGTCTGAAGGATAATTTGCCGAGCTCAAATCCCCTTTCACTATTTTCGCGGGAAATTTTTTTGAGGATATCTCGACGGCCTTTTCCGAAATATCGAGTCCGTGGCAATTGAAACCCATTTTGGAAGCGGCCTCGAGGAGATAGCCGAATCCTGTTCCGACGTCGAGAATTTTTTTTGCTTCAGGCCTGATGTGCCTTTTCAAGCTTTTGAGCTGGCTGGAAAAGGCGGTTTTTTTTGTTTCTCCGATCATTTTTTCCTCTTTTTCGCTTTCAATATCCCAAAGCCAGTAGGAGTCTCGGTAGATATGGCTTCTGTCCGCTGCCCAATCATCGGCAAAAAGGAGGCCGCAACCCCGGCATGTCAGAAGAACCGCACTGTTTCGCGACTTGGCTTTTTCCTGGGTAAATATCCTGAGAGGATAATTTTCTGAAGACTGGCAGAGGGGGCAATTCATTTCACAAAAGGCCAAACCGCAGTTTCCAGACAACGACGAGCGCCTCCAGAACGATCCTGCGCGACATTTTTGTTGTCCCAAAATTGCGATCAATAAAAATTATCGGTATTTCTTTGACGGAAAAATTTTTTTGACGGGTTTTGTATTTCATTTCAATCTGGAAAGAATAGCCGTTCGACCTTATTTTTTCAAGATCGATCGTTTCGAGCACTTTTCTGCGATAGCATTTGTACCCGCTGGTCGCGTCCGTCAGGCGCATTCCCGTCACCAGCCTCACGTATTTGTTCGCGAGAAGGCTCAACGCAAGGCGCCGCAGGGGCCAGTTGACGATGCTGATGCCCCCTATATAGCGCGAGCCGATGACCAGGTCGCTTTTTTCGCTGTGCCTCAAAAACACCGGGATCATTTTCGGATCGTGAGAAAAATCGGCATCCATCTCGAAAATGTGTCCGGCGCCCCGTTCCAAAGCATATCGAAAACCGGCCAAATAGGCTGTTCCTAAGCCCATTTTCTTGGGGCGCCCGATGAAGTGCACTCTCGAATCCGTTTTCATCAGGTCTTTCACGATTTTTCCCGTTCCATCCGGCGAATTGTCGTCCACGACGATCACTTCAAGACCTTCCACGCCCAAACCAAAAATCTCGGTGATTAGTTTTCCGATATTTTCAGCTTCGTTGAATGTTGGGATGACGACCGCCGTTTTCATGAAAATGGCTGTTGCTTCTCACTTATTATAATCCAGCCGGAGCAATTTTAAAAGCCTTCCAAAGGAAAGCTTTTTTTCTGAAATTCTGCGTTTTCAATCTATGGCGCAATCGTGAGAGTGAGGGTGTTCTGGTAGGTGCCCGCCACCTGATTGGCGGCTCCGTCCCAAACAATATTCATTTCCGTCCCGTTGAGGCGGTAGTTTCCGAGGCCATATCCCGAACCTGCGTTGACAAGAGTCCGGATTGCACTGAAATACTGGGCGGTTCCTTTGGCGATTCCCGAAGTGCCGGCGCCTTCCAAGCCGTATAGGGTGGCCGTCTGGGGATTCCAGGCGATGACAGAATTAACTACTATGTTCAGCCCTCCGCTGCCGGAAGTATACATATCGTTCATCGAGCCGGTGACGCTCCAGCCACTCCCGGTCCCGGTATAGTCTCTCGCGTTCACAATAATCAAATTTCCGAGAGAGTTCGTGCCGCCCGAGCCGAGGGAAATGTCGCTGAAGGCCACCGCTGCCGAGGCTTCCAAAGAATGGGTGCCGGCCACGAAATTCTGGATAAGGTTGGTAACATCATTTGCCATCGCGTTCCGCGTGTTGATTGACCCGGAAATCATCATAAACATAAACGCCACTATCAGGGTGGCAATGATTCTTTGCCTGATTTGCTGCTTGTTTGTTTTCGGGAAATCCTTGTTTTGATCCATGTTCATATTATAGCACATTTTCAATATTTAGGAAATAGTGAGAAGCAATGTGTTTTGGTAGGTTCCGGCGTTGGCGTCCGATTGGATCTGGAGATTCATGGTCGTTCCGTTGATCACATAGTTTCCCATTCCGTCTCCGTTGTCGGTCGTCGTATTGGCCAAAGTGCGGGTGCCGTCTCCAAAATTTCCGGTGTAATCCGCGCCAGCGGCCACGCCCGTATTCGAAGCCCCGTCCAAGGCGTAAATAGTCCCCGGCGCCCAGTCAATATAGTCATTGGCTATCGTATTGGAGCCGGCGGCCATATCGTTGCAGGATCCAATGGTCGTCCAGCCGACACCGGATCCGCGCGGATCCCGCATATTCACCTGGACAAGGTTGGCGGTCGTAGTTTGGACAGAGGCGTTCAAAGTGACAGTTGTATAGTTCGCCTGTTCAGGGGAATCAAGCGAGAGAGTTCCTCCCTGGACAATCGCCTGAAGAATCGTATTGTCGCCGATCGCCCGCACCCGGATCGGATTCACAGTTCCTGAAATCATGGCAAACATAAAAGCCACAACCAAGGTCGCAATTATTTTTTGCTTCAATTGCTTCTTTCGAATCTCCATTTATTTTTGTTTTTCGGAAAAGAAAAACACTATTACTATATATACTATATTATTCCTGAAAGCGCAATCTGTGGATAACTTTTACCCTGTGAAATTGCACCAGGGGCTCACCCGCTTCGCGGGATTTCTCAGGGTGAACCCTCAAATATCTGAAATCTCTCCTAAGATACTGTCTTGGGAAAGCTATCTTAGAAAAGTGAAGGGGACTAGTATAAATTGAATGATCCTTCAAAATTGACTGATCCTTCGATCGTTTCACGGCCGGTGGCGGAATCAATGGTTGACGCCCACTGGATCATATCGCTGGCGTCGGCCTCGTATTCATTGGCCGCCCCGTCAAAAAGGCCGGTATAATTCGTGAACGACCAGTAGTTGGCAGTTCCGGTTCCGGTGCGATAAACGTTGTAGTTGGCTCCAGAGCTCGAATTGTCGAACTGCACGCCGTCCCAGGTCTTGTTTGAAGTCATGACGGAAGCGTCCACCCGGATGAAGGCGTCAGTTGCTCCGCTGTCCACCAAGTTGTTGAATTTGCAGTGGTCGAGACTGGTTACGCCCGTGCTCTGGATATAGAGGCCGTTGGGTCCCTCGAGATTTTCAAAATCGGTATACTCAAAATTGATCGTCCCGCCGCTCGCAACGGTGATGCCGTATCCGCCGGAAGTCCCCTGCCGGTCAACGATGGTCATTCCGGAAGATACTGTGCCGATTGAAGCCAACGTGTCGCCCGAATCGACAGTGATGTTCGCCGCGGGATCGATCCGGACTTCCGTCCGCCGCGGAGTTCCGGAAATATCCGTGTTGTCAAAATCAGTCGCATAGCTCCAGTAGTCAGTTGCGTTCACGTGATAGTCTCCCCAGATATACACACTGCCGTCGGAATAATTGTGGTCCTGTGAATAGAGCGAGCCGGAAGAATCAACCGTGTAGGTGAGCGCCGAAGAGTTCCACATCCTGATGTCGGTGTTCGCGCCGATCTGGAGCGTTGCGTATTCTTCTTTAGGTTGCGTTTTCGCGCCGATTGTCTGCGATGTTCCGTTGAGATAGAATGTCGATCCCGTCCATTTGGTATAGGCCGTTTCCGCTGCGGTGATGGTATACGTCCCGTCCACTTCGAGCGTACGTCCCGAGCCAAGCGTCCAGCTGTCCGCCGAGTCCGCGATGTTCGTGATGTCCAGATTGCGAAGCACTTTCATATCATTCGTCTGGATTGTCCAGCCGCCCGAGCCGTTGTTGAATTGGATATCAGTGAAGGCCCGTGAAGCCCCTCCCGCGTCAATGGTCTTTCCGGTCGATCCGGCATTGAATATGACGCTCGTGTAGTATGTCGGACCATTGTCAACGGTGAAGGTTCCCGTCGTTGAAGACATAGTCCAGTTTCCGCCGACTGTGATTATGGTGGCATTGCCGGCAGTCGCATTCTGCGCATCGAGAGTCCCGTTGCAGGTGAGATAATCCGTGAGCGTGATGTCATATCCCTTTGTGTTGAGCCTGTCTCCGACATTGATGGTAAGGCTAGTTGCCGTCATATTGCTTGACATATTGGTCGTCCCCGGAGAAAGTCCGATCTGGACCGCGCCGAGATTTTGCTGGGGAGAAGTCGCGTCGGTGAATGTTTCATTTTCTGCATCTCCGTCCATGATGAATTTTCCCGCTCCAGAGGCGTTGATAAACGTTGTGCCGCTCGAGAGCGTGACATTGCCTAAAAAAGTCATGTCAATGTCCGCGCCCTGGGTGAGCTGGCCATTAGTAAGGTTAAAATCCCCTGTCGCGGAAAGTGCAGAGTTCACGCTCCACCCCCCGCCCGATCCGTTGAAAGTGACAGCCGCAAAGGCAGACGGACTGACCATCGTCCCGGAAAGAGTCTTCCCTCCGGCCGTATCGTCGAAAGTCATCGTTCCGCCGCTGGCCGTGAAGGTCCCGGAATTCAACCAGGATCCGGAAACTGTGAAAGCAGCCGAACCCGAAGCCACGAGCTCTCCTTTGGAAGTTATATTCACCGATCCCACATCCATTACACGGTTGTTGGAGTTGTTGGAGAGAGTGGTTTTGTTTGAATTGCCCGCGTTCCCGACAGTGAGAGTGCCGCTGACCACAAAAACTTTTCCGCTGCCGCCGCTGCGGGTCGTGACCGCGAGATCGCCGCCGGAAGAATTTTCGAAATTGAGATTGTTGAAAGTCCAGTCGGCCGATCCGCCCGAAGAGCCGAAACTTTTCGCCCCACCAATTTGATGAGTGAAAGTGCTTGAGCCTGTCAGAGTGATTGTTCCCGCACCCGTCACCTCGCCTTTCACCGTGAGGTTGTCAGTGCCTGCCAAAATTCCAGATGTCACAGTCAGGTCGCCGTTCACCGTCGTTGTGCCGCCAAGCGTCGCGGTCTGGGCCGTTTTATCGATGGTCAAATTATGATAGGTCGCCGCCCGCATCGCTTGCCCCGCTGAAGCATTGTTATAGCTCATGGTGTTTCCGGAAGTATCCATCGTGAAAGTCGCCACGGTCGGTGCATCTGCCGCGCCGAAGCTCAAAGTGCCAGCAGCTCCGTTGGCAAAAGCGCCTAATCCGGAAAGAGCCGTTGAGACAGTCGCGGCGCCATTGTTCGTGAGTGTGACGCCGGTCGCGACTGAAATTGTTGCAATGGATTGCGTTCCCGCAAGAGCCTGCGCGGCCGTGATCGTGAAAGTGGCCGTGCCGGTGATCGCGACTGTTCCGGTCGAACTTTGGGTGATGCCGTTTCGAATTTCAATATTCGTACTCGCGCCATTCAGCGTCCCGCTCGAAACGGACACTGCGCCGGAGAAACGTTTCACCCCCGTGTCATTGTCGAGGGTCAAAGTCCCGCCGTTCACAGTCGTCGTTCCAGCCACAACAAGAAGGTAGCCGGCCGTTGTGAGCGAGCCGCCGGAAACGTTCAGTGCCCCCCCCACAACTAGGGCAAATACTGCCGTTGTCGAAGCCGTTTCGGAAAGGGTAAAATTGCCGGCAATCGATGTTGTTCCGGTCTGCAATGTTTTCGTCCCGCTTCCGCTCAAAGTGAGGTTGTTGTAGTTTATTGCCCCGACGGTTTGTCCGGCGCCGTTGTATTCCACTGTTGAGCCGGTGATTGTGTAGGAGCTCCCCCCGATCGTGAAAGTGCCGGAAATGCCGACCGTGCCGGAAGAGGCCAGTGTCCGCGCGCCGGAATTGGAACTCGCGAGATTCCCATAATTCACGGCGCTAATCGTCTGGGCTGATGCGGAATAGTAGTCCACGGTGAGACCCGAAAGAGTATTGGTGGTGAATTTGTATTGGCTTGAATAATCAGGCGTGGCGGCGGTGCGCGTCACCCGAACGGTTCCCGTCCCGGTGATGGTTCCAGCCACTCCGGCGCTGTTCAAAACCACGGCCGCGTCCGGAGCAAAGGTCGCCGAACCATTGATGGTGAAAGTTCCGGCGGCGTTGAAATTGGTGCTCGCGGTAACAGTCGCTGAAGCCGCAATGGTGAGCGCCTGGAAAGTGAGCGATCCGGAATTCGAAATTGATGACCCGTTGTTGAAAGTCATTGTCCCCCCCGACGGCGTGAAGACTCCCGATGCCCCGACGGTGAAAATTCCGCCGACGGTCGCCGTGTTCGTGCCTGTTGCGATGGCGTTTGAGCTGATGGTGAGATTTCCGTAGGTGAGATCCGTCAGCACCTGCCCGGTTCCGGTATATTCAACCGTGAGGTTGGTCAGAGTTTTGTTGGTGATCGTATACTGGACCCCGAAGCTGGCCGTGGCGGAAGTCCGCGTCACCTGAACCGTTCCCGATCCGGTGAGTGTTCCCGATCCGTTCATGACCACCGCTGCCGCCGGAGTGAGAATGGCGCCCGCGCCCACCGTCAAAGTTCCGCCGGTCGAAAAATTGGTGCTCGCCGAAATCGCCGCCGAGGAATTGGAGATGTTCAAATTGTTGAAAGTCGTTGAAGTCGAGCCGTTGATCGTCTGGGCCGTTCCCCCGTTCAGATTCACCGTGCTCGTCGAAGCGGTGAAGGCCGTGCCGTTGTGCACCCAGTTGTGAGAAACGTTATAAGTGCTCGCCCCGCCCGAAGTCAAAGTTCCGGTGATCGTGAGGTCGTATGTCGTCAAAGTCTCCGTTCCCGAAATCGTCAAAGTATTGCCCGCCAAAATATCTATTTTTTCACTGGTATAGGTTTTCGAACACCCCTCCACGCTCAAAGTAGAAGAGGCGAAAGCGTGCATCACGTTTCCGCCACCCGACGAAGCGCAGGTGAAATCGTCCGTTTCGGCTGAAGTGACCCCGGAGCTGTTGGCGCTCCCGATCGAAAGCACGTTGGCGTCGAGCACCATTCCGGTCATATCCCCGCTCCCGTCCCACTTGGAGATGGCGGTGGATTGGTTGCCGGCCGTCGCCGTGTCCGTCCAGACAATCACCGAGTTTCCAGAGGCTATGTCAGTTACGGGAACGGAAATCGTCCAGCTGCCCGTGCCGGCGTCAATTGTGCCAGTATTGGCATGAGGAGCCCCTCCATTGATAGACACTTTCACCGTGTCCCCCGTCCGCATGCCGGAAGTGCCGGAAACGACGACGGGCGGGGGAACATAGGGAATAAGAGCAAAACCAATCACCCCCCAAGCGTAGGAAGTTATCGCATCTGAACCGCCGTTGATTGTTCCTGCACTCGCCATCACCGCCGTGACTAGAGCAACTCCTCCATCAGTTCCGCTTGCGCTTCCATAAGCCGCCACAGGGTATGTCCAATCCCCGCCTGTTTCCCCAGCCATAGCGGTCAGTTGTGCCGCTGGAACTTCATCATTAAAACCGATAAAATTAAGAGCGAGTCGGCCGTTTCCTGCAGTCGTGACGCCCGTATCAAGAACTGAAGAAGAAGTCGCAGATCCGTTGACTACCGTTCCAGCCGTGCCATTTTCAAGAACGCTTGCCAGAGTCGTTCCTGTTGAGACCCCGCTAAACTGATACATTCTGAAAAACACATCTTGAGAAGTTGAGTTTCCTCCCGTGAAAGTCGGAGCCGAAGTGGAAAGCGAACGTCCAATCCAAAGATACTGCCGAGCTTCGTCAGATGCACCAGCCGTTTGTTCAGTAATCGCTGTCCACTGATTATCCGTACCCGCCAGGTTTTCAATGTTAGTGGCACTGGCAAAAGTCACCGCACCGTCGGTCGTGCCGTCTTGAATAACCTGCAGGATGATAATATTTCCCGCGGCGGCGGGAGCCATACCTGTTACGGTAAACGCTCCGCCTGCGTCTGTCTCGGGTGTGCTGGCGTTGACATAGGCAATCGCATCCGCCGCGATCTGCCACTGGCGGAATTCCTGAAAAACTATTCCGTTATTTTGAATATTTGTATTTGGATCATTTGAATTTATTTCGGATTTCGGATTTCGGATTTTGGATTTAAATACGAGCGGCCCCAGAAGATAGAATTCGGGAGAAATGTCCGGAGCGTCGTATTGATACCCAAGACTGAACTGCTCTCCTTTTTTCACGTCCACGTCCCAGACCAACTGTTTTTTACCATTTTCCTCTTGAATTTCGAATTTCGAATTTCGAATTTCGAACAAATTTTGAATACCGGAGTTTTGAAGATCGAATTCTCTGACTTCAAAATCTTTTGGCACCTCTTCGAGAATCTTCCCTCGAAAATCCTGGTTAGCCGTGATATTGAAAACAACCGGATACTCGTTCTTCGGGAAAATTCTCGTTGTGCTCGTCCGCTCGACGTCAAACGGGACAAAATTGCGGACTTCAAAACTGTCTTTGATCGCATGCGTCCCGTTGGCCGTCTCGGCTGTGAGCGTCATTTCATATTTCCCCTCTCCGCCCGTTTTGTATTCCGCCTCAAAATCCGGAATCAGTGTGAACGCTTTTGATTGGCAAGTATCAGCGTTTACTTTTATCGTCCCGGCTTCCGTTGATAATTCATAATATATTTCTTCTTTCTCATTTCTTATTTCTAATTTGAGCGAAGCATCGCAGACCATATTCCCCTTTTCATCAAGCACCCCGAACTGGAGGCGCGCTGTTTCTTCCGGCGCATAGATTGATTTATTGAGGTTGATTGCCAAAACTCCCCAAGTGAAATCCTGGGTTGTTGTGAGAACTTGCGCTTGATTTTCAGAAACAATTTCCACCTTGAGCTCGTATTTTCCCGGGCGGAATTCCCGCTCCGGTTTTTCCACCGTTATGGTCGCTTTCTCATCGGACTCGTCAATGAAAATATCGGCGTCCTCGAGCGCTTTCCCGGTGGGATCAGCCAAAGTGGCCGCGATCACCTGCGAGCCGGCCGCGCGGGCGGGCTGAATCCTGAGAGTTTTGTCGATCAGGCTGCTTTTTTTCTGGGCGCCGCCTTTCGGCAGAGCAATTTTGAAGCTCGCGTTTTCATTTGATTTGAAATCATATCGGCCGTCTTTTTCTCCGGAGATATCGCCTTTTCCGGCAGAGAGAGGCCTTGCTTCCCGGGCAGAGAAAATTTCTTTCTTTTCCACTTCTACGCGCGGAAGATCTTTGAGGCGCTCGGCGAGATCTTTTCTTTCCTTGAGATTTTGCCCCGCGATGGCTTTCGTCTCGCCCGCCACTTGTCCGCCGGAATAGAAAATATTGCCATTCACAAGTTCGAATTTGGCCGCGGTGAAAAGCGAAGCGGCGGCGACAAGAATTGCAAGCATTGCATATATGCATAGATTCTTTCGAAAAATCCTCCCCAAAACCACCCTAACCCCATTTTTAAGGCCGAACCTTAAAAAATGAAAAACTCCCTTCATTCCCGATGAAAGCGCTATTTTTACCCTTATTTTACCGATTTTTAATAACATCTTTCTTTTTTAAGGCCGAACCTTAAAAATGGTTATTTCTTATTCAAGCGTGAGTTTTTCGTTAGCTTTATTTTGCCTGGCCGCTTCCACATTCTCTTTGGCAAATTTTTCATAATCGCCCGCTCCCTTGAATTCCATCATGACAACTTTTTTGTTGCAGAGGCCGCTTTTCGTCTCTCCTAAATAATCGGAAAAACTGCTCCAGCGCCAGTTCCGGGCTTTCGCGATACCGTGCACTTCCGCGTTGCAGTTTACGTATGCGGAAAGATAGAGAAAATTTCCCGACCCGATCCGGCTTGCCTTGAATTTTCCCTGAAAGAGAACTCCGCTTCTTTGATATTTGCTATTGAAATACATTGTATATCCGGTGCCGATCCTATGCATGAATTTTTCAATGCCTTTTTCAGCGATTTGCCGCATCACAAAATGAACGTGATTTGGCATCAGCGAATAGCAGATAAACTCCACCAGCGGTTTTGGTTTTTTAAGGTTCGACCTTAAAAATTCGTCGAGGGTGGCTTTGGGATATTTCGCATGATGATTTTTCCAAAGAAACATCAGCCCGTCTTTTTCGTCGTTCATGAGACGCATCGAAAACAGAAAGCGAAAATAATCAGAATCGTCCAAAAATATTTTCCTCTTCTCGGTTCCCCGATTATATATGTGGTAGAATTCATTTTTGACTATTTGGTTTTTTCTCATTTTTTTCTTTTTTAAGGCCGAACCTTAAAAATGGTTATTAATTTTGAATTTATTTCTCTCCCACGACAAACCAGTCCAGGGTGAGATTTTCGGCGACTGGCTCGTCAACAGCAATGACAAACTCTTCTCCGCCTGCGGTTTTGGTGACGCCGATCTTGGCCGGCCGGTCCGGAGTGACAAATATTTTCGATTTTTTTCCCACCGCTTTTGTCTTGACCTCGACGCTTTTTCCGTCACTTTCCGCCACCGGCTTTCCAGTGGCATCGTCAATGCCGTCGCTGTTTTCATCCACCGGACGAGGCAAGATTACGGCCGTCCCGACCGCGGAAGAGTCGGAATTTTCGTTTTTCACCGTGAGGCTTCCAGCGACAACACCATCCGTTTCCACTTCTTTGGCTTTGAAGATTCCGGCGATTTCCGCGCTGCCTGTTTCATCAAGAGTGACAATATTCGAAGGAATCTCGCCTCCCGGGGAAACC
>Ga0208375_1003906_pt1 | contig 12201 bp, 14 predicted proteins | sample RifOxyD1_FD_184038 | JGI IMG/M metagenome (GOLD analysis project Ga0208375, IMG submission 184038) | Soil microbial communities from Rifle, Colorado - Rifle Oxygen_injection D1 (SPAdes) | ecosystem: Environmental > Terrestrial > Deep subsurface > Rock core/Sediment | place: Rifle, Colorado... | reverse complement strand
AGAAATAGAATCCACTTTTTTGTCGCCTGGCCAGCCCCGAACATTCTTTGGTCAGTTAAATTGTCAAATTTTCTGTGTACCAGTTTCTCCCGGGTCCGGCTGATCAGCCTGTCGATTCTGTCAGAACTGAAATCATCCACGATGATTGCCTCACCTAACTGAGCCACAGAGTCTAAACATCTTTTCAAGCTTTCCGTTTCATCCTTGGCCAGGATAATGCAGGAAATATGATCTTTCATAAGAATTTCCAATGCGGGTCGGAGCAGGTTTGTTCACTAGTTTCTCCGGCCATATACTTTAATAATTCCTCGTTCATATGATCATGCCGGCAATAAGGGCATGCCACAGCGTTGATATTATTAACCGCTTCTGCCCTCTTTCCCCCCGTCAACACTTCTTTGAATGAAGAGCCGTTTAGATTTCCAAATGAATATTTCCCGTTGCCTGTTAAATAGAGGGCCACGCAGGGAAAAACATCACCGCCAGCTGTTACCAGTCCGATTAGACTGTCGTAAACCACCGGGCAGCGATGATAATCTCTCACCTGCCAGGCAGTTTCATACCTCTCCCTTAAAAATGTTTTGTAATTGACTGCAATCCCTTTTTCTCTGGCCGTCTCCTCGATTTCTTCCGTCCAATTAATGAAAGTTCCCTGGGTGGTTGCTGTCTGGAAGTTGTCGGTTTGGACTAACGGGCGAAACATTACATAATCGACTCCCAAATTATGAGCCACTCCGATAAAATTTCTCAGATAGGTAAGCTGGTCATATCCGTCCTGGACTATCATGCTTATTCCTAAAGTCGGGGCGCCATCAATCCTTTGGTCGGCGATTTTTTCAATGTTTCGGCACGCCCTGTCATAAGTCCCCGCCGGTGAAAAGTTTAATCTCCGATAACTTGTCTCGTCGGCGGCATTCAGGGAGAAGCGAATCCAGCGGCATTTTTGGTAAGCCTCTTCCAGCCTGGTATTCATGGCCACACCGTTGGTGAGTATTCCGGTTTCGATCCCGCCGGCATTTAATTGTATAATAGCTTCAGGTAAATAAGGATGACAGCTAGGCTCGCCTCCTCCGGAGAACACCACCGAGCGGGTCTTCTGTTCTGTCACCAACTCCTGCACCAGGTCGGAAAAAACCTGGACTGGCAAATCTCCGTTTAACCTTAGATTCCTATAAGCACAGAATCTACAGGAAAGATTACACCTGTCGGTTGGTTGAATTTCTAATGAAACTGGGAAATTTGAACTAACCTCATTTCTCTCCCACGATCTCTCAACCCTCTCCAGGTGTTTGAATATACGATTGCGATGACTGGTACGATGTGCAAAATCGTTCACTTTTTTCTCCGTCTCTATAGCCATGTCATTATGCCTCCAATTATACCATTCGATATCCTATAATTTTCCTAATGGTTACCGATGGTTATTAGGAACTAGATCAATGAGGCTGGAGGACAGCAGTACACTTTCTAATTGCTAAATATTGGCTATACTTAGCTCTAATTAGGGTAGTGGCATTTTTTGAAGTGCTAGTTAAATAGGGTACCACACAAAATTCACTCTATGTTGCCCATTTTTAGTATGTTTTCTTTAAGGATGGGCAAGTCCTTTTAGAGAACTTCCCACACCAAGCCCAGGTCTACAGCAAAATATTCATGGATGAGCCTGTTTCTCATGTCTGCAATATCCTGCCAGGGAATATTTGGATAGTCTTGCTTGAATTTATCTTCTAAGTTGGCAACTGCTTCACCAATAACTTCCAGTTTTCTGATAATTGCGTCTTGTTTTTCTTCGTCGATCATAAACCGTTCCTTTTCTAGCCCTTTGGAGTACTTTTCGACAGACTCAATACTTTGGAGAATGTGAGTTATCAGTATTTTGGGATCTTTTTTCACAATATTTGAACTTGATCTTTTAAGATATAGTCTTTGAGAAGCGGGGAAATAGAATTGTATGTCAAAAGATCAACTTTTTTGACTAGTACGTTGCCTAGCTCCCTTTGCAGTCTGACTAAGTCTAGCAAACTTCGTCCTTTGGGCAATTCCACTAGGATATCGATATCACTGTCTTCCCGGTTATCTCCTCTGACGTAAGAGCCAAAAATTGAAGACCGAATTACACCCGCGTGCTGCAGCACTGGAGTAACTTTCTGTTTTATGTCGTCAAGAATCGGGTGAACTAGATATTAATGACAGTCAATTCAATACTGTTTTCATTTCCAAAGACACACATTTATGCTTTGAGTTGGAGCGAAAATCAAAAACCGGCTGGTGGAAAAAAATATTTGATGATGCTACCACGGCAATCTTTGTCCGCAAGTTTGTTTGAGGGCAGCTAAGGTTGTCTTGTGAGGTTATAATGACCCGGTGAAAATAAAAATTCTCGTTGGTATATCACTGTTTATTTTTTTTGTGTCGGTAACCTCGATACTGACCGCTTCCATGGTGGTACGGAACAAAGGCCAGGTTATAGCCTCTGCCACCCAACGCGAATTGTTGACGGCTGAAGTGGTAGTTAAACATAACAACCGGAATGACTGCTGGCTGATCATTTCGGGTAAAGTTTATAACCTGACTGACTATCTCGTTCAACATCCGGGTGGAGTGAGCGCTGTGACCTCCTATTGCGGCCGGGGCGAAAGCCATTCCGGAATGACCAAAGCGTTATTGGAGGACCTGTTAATCGGGATTCTGGAAACCAATATGATCGTTAAGCGATCTTTTCGACTTGCATGAAAAGACCAACACCAGGGTATCTAGATCACAACGTGAAGATGGCAGATATTGCAGTTAGGAGTTCAGGAGGAAGATCCCCTAAAGAAAACGCACGAGATATGGTAGCAGGGTGGGGACCAAGCAGCGGTTATCCAAATACAGATGAGTTTATTCAAGCATTTGCAGACTTGATTAGACTTAGGGAACAGGGTGTCCCCATAAAAATAATCCCGGACAATCCCGGAGGCAAAGAACCGGCAGATCCACTATGTTACGCATGCAGAATGTGTAAAAAAGAATACAAGTAAGGCGATTAATCCTAAGGCTATTCACACTCCCGGTGTATGAAGGCTAAGAGAACCTCGGGCAAGTAATTTTATTCTAATAATCTGGCTATTGTTGCATTCAATCTTGCAATTTGTTTTTTTCCAAATCGAAATCCACTTGGTGCCCAAATGGTTTATTAATTGGTGAACAAGACAAGCCTGTAATTTTTACTCCTGGTGCTTGTTTTCTGACTTCCCTAATGAACCCTACTTTGATGACCACCATTATTTAATAAGGCTATTTACTGGCGATAATCAACATGTGGCCGCTGGTGGCAAAGACAGCCGGATCGGTAAATGTTCAATCTGACGTACCGGCGGTAATTGTGTCAAAATATCTGGGGGCAACGTTACGCAAAGGAAATTATGAGGATAACGGGAGTTGGGAGGGGAAAATCAATTACTCCGTCGGGTGCAGGGAAATCAAGGTCGGAACCTCACAAGTACTTCCCAAAAAGCATTTTTACCATGGGAATGGCATCGACTTGAGTTCTCCAGCATCTTTACCCAGGATGTAGGGGTCATCCCAGGAAAGCCAGTCTACATCTCTGGTGATTATTGATTTTCTTAAACTGAAGACAATTTCTGCAAATACAGTTAAATCGCGGCTTTTTATTTCGGGAAGAATTCTTTTGAGGTCGGCAGCTTTTAATACTAGATGACACCATGCAAAATCCAGATCAGCTCCAAACAGGACTTTTCCTGTTTTGGTGACAACAGATTCGGTCACCAGGTAATTTACGGGGTGAGTCTTCCAGGCGGGGAAAATTCAAGTCCGGTTTCTTCAAATATTTCACGGGGTAAGGCATCAATTTCGCAATGTTTGGCCGCACCTCCCGGCAGTTCATACTCGTTCCGACTGACCGAATGCAGCAGCGGGATGTGAACGTGTGATTCATCGCCGATTATGATGAATTCGATAATTCCCACCGGCCTGATGACGGTTTTGTTACCTTCCGGATCCGGAGTGGCTTCAATCATGTTTAGATTGTACCACCCGGAGATTCTATGAAGTATAAATAAACAATGAACCGGTTGAAACGACATTTGGATGTGCTAATTGCCGTGGGTTTGATACTGATGACTGCAATATGTGTCTTTACTTATTCTCTGAAAATCAGAAGACCTTACTATAATACTATTTCCCTAAAGCACCATCAGTGGAATTTAGCCGTACCGATATTGTTCGTCAATAACTGGCTCAGAGAAAATCCTTTTAAGATTTATTTTGCGATGCTTTATAACCCTGCGTCTGTAGAATTCACCAGCTTGCATTCCAGGGAACTATACGTATCTTATCCTGTCGGTGCAATTTTCCCTATTTATCTTTTTAGTCTGCTGCTGCGGCAGGAACCTACTATACCAATAATCATGACTATTGCTTTGATAAATCACTATTTCACTGCGTTATTTTTGGGGCTGTTTGTATTTGTATTATTAAAGAAACTCCGATTGAGCACTTTTGCAGCATTTGTTTTCAGTCTTATTCCCATTCTTCTAGAATTGTTGTTACCTTCTCCTCTCTACTATTTTCAACAGGCTTATTTCACCGACCAGGCTGTTTTACTCCCGTTAGTTTTGTTCATTTTTCTGGAATTATGGCTTGATTTTTATGAAAACAAAAAAATCCGATTTGCGGTGAGTACTCTTCAGGTGATTGTAATATTTTACGGAGTTTTAACTGACTGGTTGTTCCTTATTCTGCTGATCGCATTTTACATTAAAAGATTTATCACTAATTATAGACACCGTCTAATAAAGCCGTTTATTCCCGGAACCCTTATTTTCTTTTTGCCTGCGATATTGGCTCTGGGGTTATATACCATTCAGATTTCATTTTTGGGGGAAATGTCACAATTATCGGAAAGGTTTTTGTCGCGAACCGGTATTTGGAATGACGGAGTAAATCCCCGGGCTTTCGCGTTTGCTATTAAATCCTATATCCAGAATGGTTACGGAGAAACGGGTCTATGGCTGTTAATGATATCAGCGGTGATTATCTACCTGATTGGAATATTTATGTATATTGCGTATCGAAAAGGGAGGCTGAAAATAAATCGAAATACCGGGTTGCTATACATCTACAACTGTATGTTTATACTTGTCCCTCTTACCCAGATAGTATTTTTTAAAGTGCATTCCGCCAATCATGATTTCTCTGTTTTGAAATTTTCTCTGACCATTGCTATCGTCCCTTTTGTATTACTGCCCGTACTGATATCTTTATTGTTTAGACACACTACCTTTCGTATTCTACCTTTGGTAATGCTGGCCGCCGCTATTTTGTATCTACGTGGTATATTTCCGCTATATAAAATATTTTTTCCACTGCCTGACCCGTCGATTCAAAACATCGGGGCAGCTGTGAGATCGTGTACTACATTTAACGATGTGGTCTTTTCTCCCCAGTTTGAGATAGGTCCGTATCCGCCGCAGATGCTGGCTTTTTCCCTGAAAAGAGTCTACAAAATCTATTCCCTGTCTGACATCAGAAATAAAATAAAATCCATTAGAGGCGATCATTCTATAGTAGTTATTTTTTTTTCGAACCCCGAAGGCCAGTATGACTACGTTGAAAAAATAGCCATAGAAAAAATCAGATGCGGTGAATATTTCCTGTACAGGTTGGATTCTAAGAAAATTAACGGGTAAACGGAGCTCTTGTGAGGCTGGGAAACTATTTGTCGTGCAGAATTGCCAGAACTAAATTATTTGCTTCATCCAAAGAAACCAGATATTTGCTCTGCGGATTAAATTTAATGAGTTAATGTAACTACTCAGCCTATTTGATTAAATATCACCATCTGTGACGAAAAAGGTCGAAATTGCGATTACTCGCCATATCTAGCCATCCCAAATGTGGCGAATTTGAGCCAAAAGAGACCTATGCCACCACCTGTGGTGCTTTCTGAACCATGCCTGAGTAGTTACGAGTTAATTTTCTTTTTTTCAGGAATATGTTTCTCCTATTGGCGCATTACCCAAAGCTCGGCAATCATAAACGAAGAAATACTGACTTTCGCAGAAATATCTATTTCTGATAATTCCGGGGGGTTATTTCGCATAATTTCCGCCAAAGGTTCAATATTTTTAAGAAAATTCGGGACAATACCCACTTCAATAGCACCCGCTTTGATGGCTAAATTTGTCGACAGCAGGTCAGCAGTGTGGGTTAAAGCCAGAATTCCGATGTTAAATAGGAAAGCCCTTCCATCCGGACTTTTTTTCTCCATATTCTGCCTGCAAGAGGTCCGTTTGTGAGGTTGAGCGGGTTTATTTTTCGGGGATCTGTAAGGCGGACGGGTCGATGTGCCAGTTCGGCACCTGATAGGCTGAAGGCCAGGCTCCGGGTGAATCCTGCGCATTAAAATATACCAGGGTTTTAACCGACGGAAAGGAAATCAGACCGGCGATTCCCCGGCGCAACCAGGCAGTTTGATACGCCTTATCCCCGGTAACACCGACTTCCGCCAGAATAACCGGTTTTGAAAAATCTTTTATCCGGTTAAATTTTTCGGAAAATATTTCCTGAAATGAGAAATCCCGGTGGTAGTTGTCCTGCTCATACCGGGGATAATGGTAGACAGACAAACCGATGTAGTCCGCGTATTCATGACCCGGCCAATATTTTTCCAGACCTTTATCTCCGGCCGGAGACCAGACAAAAAAACCGTCTTTTATCAGAGGCCGGCAAAGGGATACAAACCGGCGATAGGCGCTGATATACATATCCGGCTGTGAGACAGCCCAGGGATATCTACCCGTGACTCTTTCCATCTCATGGGCAAAACGGATTAGTACCGGACTGGCGGAGCTGTTGATCAGACTGCATATTCCGGTAATCCGATTATCGTAAACACCTGCTGAGATATCCTCCATAAGGCCTGATTTTTTGTCCTCCTCAACCCAAGGTTCGATGGTGAGTAGAAGCCAGCGATTTTTGTTGTGCGTTTTATCTAAAAGAGTTTGTATTCCGGAATCATCAATTTTTCGCCAATCCAGAAAATAATGGTCGACGGCAATAAAATCGGAATCGGAAAATTCTGCCTCCGGATCATAAACCCCGAAATTGACGGTGAGGAGGGATTTGGTTAGGGGGCGGCTATTCCAACTGAGACCAGACATGGCATCCTGACCCCTTAAAACCAGTGCGTACCAGCACAGAGTAATCAGACCAAACAGCAGGATAAGATAAATCCATCCGGCTCTAAGACTCTGAAGGGTTTTCATCGAAGTGCTTGTAGATAACAGCAATAATTAAGATGAGATACATAAAAGCGTTGATTATCGCAAAATAATAATAACCGTAGGAAGACCGGCTTTTGGCGCCTAATAAAACCAGAAAAGCAGAAGTTCCGCTGAGAATGAAGTAGGGTATAATAACCCGTAATGGCACGGGCGACGCAGACCGGCTGCCTTTGGGAGTAACCCGGAAATCGGATTCAACCTGCCTGAGAACACTTAATACGGCCAAAATTGTTCCCCATAATACCCATGGCCACCGGGCAATTTGAAACAAAACTATTTCCCAACTGAATAAAGGGATCCGGACCGGACGGAGCCACCCCTGGTTTCTTATCCAGAATAGAATCAGAAATCCGCTCAGCGCAGGGGCAAGAGAATTAAGTACAAACTCCACATAATTGATGTTTACCCATGGTTTGCCGGTAATAATGGCTTCCAACGGCAGAAGAAATGCCGACAGCATAACCCCGGAGAAAAGCGGATACCACAACTGGGCAAACAGAAATTCAAACTTTTTCTTGAGAGTAAGCCTGTTGAGTACTTTCGGAGTCAGGGTTAATAAAAGTATCACCAGGCTTCGGGACCACTGGAATTCCTGGGTCATGGCGTCCGAAAAAGTTGCCGGGCCGTCCCCGTGGGCAATGGCATCAACGGCGTGCACTCCGCTCCATCCGGCGGCGTTGAAAAGTAAAGAAGTAGAATGATCTTCCGCCAATTCAGGTCCCAGTCCGCCAATGTCTTTTAAAGCCCGGGTTCTGACTGTGTAATGAGAGCCGATACATAAGGGAGCCCAGCCGGCAGAGTATCCTGCCTGAAGCGACCCGTGCAAAGACGCTTCCGCATACAATCTGGCACGGGCGGCCCAGCTTTGGCGGGCATTGGCGTCGCAAATACTCGGGGCGGAGACATAACCCACAGCCGGGTTTACAAACGGGTGCAGCATTGCCTCCAAATATCCGGGGGCGGGGACATGGTCGGCATCCATCTGAACCACGAAATCGTAGCGGTCGTAACCGTAATGATCATAAAAATAGGCTAAGTTGCCTTCTTTGCATTTCCGGCGCCGGGGCCAGTCATACCTCTGGTATTCGGGGTCACCTTTGCGGGTGGAAATGGCTACATTATGGTTCCTGCACCAAATAATAACTTCGGGTGCCGGATCTTCATCTGCCAGCCAGGTATCGTGCGGGTATACCTGGGATAACATGGCAAGCAGGGTTTTTTTGACCACCGGAAATGGTTCCGACGGGGCTTTGGTTACCACCATGGCAACGGACCAGGAGTCCGGCAGGCGAATTTCAGGATTTGCCCGTTTCATCCGACCAACAAAGTAAAAATAGTAACCGGGGATAACTAAAGTCCACCCGATTAACAAACTGTTTATGATATATCTGGCCCAGGTGATGACATGGTGGTAGGCAAACCACCAATGAAAGTAGAAGATTACTGATATTATCCACACACCGACAAGAATCCGGAAGATCCGGCGCTGGCGCGCGGACATCATATCTACCAGGAAAGGCCGCTGAATGGTCTTTTGCATGAAGCCGGGATTATACAGGAATAATTCAAAGATGTTCTGTGAGATATTTACGTGACAGACGGACCAAGAGGTGATCCGGGCTTAAATTGACTGCGGCAATATTGTATCCAGATCCCGGCCCAAACAAGCTTCAGATTCATATCTATCCCAAAATATCCCAAACTCGCTGTCCCGCTCCGGTTTTATACCCAATTCATTTTTCAGAATTTGTCATTTATTCGTCCCGCTGAAATCCAGCACCACCACCCCGCCGATATCGAAATATGCAAACCTTATTTTGGTATTGGTCATAAGAAGAAGTTGGCTTATTCTACCCGGCAATTCTATCCTTCACCAGCACTTTTCTGGGTTCAGCCCCCGAGGCCGGTCCAATTACTCCATTTGTTTGCAGCTCGTCCAGTATTCTTTCTGCTCTTATATTGTCGATCAACAATTTTCTCTGCAGGAAAATTGCCGAGGCCCGATTGTGTTTTACCACCAATTCCCGGGCTTTTTTGTAAAGCTCATCCATCCAAACTTTGTCTGTCTCAAGTCTCTTTAACCTCTGTTCCAGCTCATTAACTTTCTTTTCCAAAGTCTTCAGGTCTGCCATAGTCACAATTATACAATTCAAGGAGAATCCTTTCGTGGCTAATATATAGGGAAGTCAGGGGCGGGTGAGGGAGAGATTGAATTTAACCTGGATCTCAGGCATTCCGGAAATTTTGACCGTTTTCTATCAATTGATAATCCAAATCAGAAATATTGTCAAGAAAAAAATTGGCACACAAAAACTGGTAAGGAAATTTCGCAAATTCTGGGTGTTAGTCAGTGGGTTATAAGATATTACCGAATGAACTTGAATATGTGGAAAAACCATAAAGGAACAGCCAAATCTACTTTTCGAAAGAAAGCGTTGAAGTTGTATGGGTACGCATGTGAGTGTTGTGGAATTAAAATGTGCGAATGGCATCATTTAATATCCAAATCTAAGGATCCCAAACATTGGATCATTTTGTGTCCCACGTGTCACTCCGTAATTACTAGAAGATTTATTAAGGTTAATTCACGAGACGATATCCAAAGAAATCTTGTTCCCTTTATCAAGAAATTATATCAAGATTTGAGGTTTAATTTGGGTAATGACAGTGTTTATATTTAACTGGTGATCCGTCTGGTTTCCTTTTGCCGCACCAGCAGGGGTCGTTGCGGCCGAGGTTTTTTCTGGGATTTTCCTGGCCGCCTTTTTGGAGAGTAGAAAATGCGGACAGGAATTCACGGGGGGGAGCATTTTTGGCGGAAGAAACGGGAGTAGCGACCTCGGGTTGGGCCAGATCCGCAACTGACATTTCAGGTTTGATCTCGATCATCTGCGGCGGGGGTTGAATCGGCGGTGGAGTACCAATCTGAATTCTGAATAAACGTTTGCCGAATTCGGAATCGATCTGGGTAACCAGCCTCTCAAACATGGCAAAAGCCTCGCCTTTGTATTCCACCAGGGGGTCGCGCTGGCCGTAACCTCTAAGACCGATACCGGAGCGCAGATCGTCCACAGCATCCAAATGATCCATCCATAAAGTATCGATAGAAGTGAGATAAGCATATTTGATGATGTCCTCCCAGGTCTTGTCCCCTACCTGTTTTTTGCGCTTTGAAGCGGCATCTCCGATAATCTGACCGGTGAGTTTGATGATTTCACCGGCGGTACCGGAAGTTTTCATTTGTTTGGCCAATGCCTGCTGGGAAAAATCGTCGAAGGGCACGATTTCCACCAGACTGGTAACTATGGGCAGGACTTCGGATTCCACAATTCCCCGGGGAGCGTAGATGTTGACGATCTTGGCCAGCTGGTTTTGAAGTTTGGTAATTACTTCTTCATCGGTAATTTCGTTTTTTAACACCCGGGATCGCAATCCGTAAATTATTTCGCGCTGCTTGTTCATGACGTCGTCGTAATCGACAACATGCTTTCTGGCGTCAAAATTGAATCCTTCTACTTTGATCTGGGCCTGCTCGATAGCTTTACTAACCATGCCATGCTCGATGGGTTCGTTTTCGGGAATTTTTAAGAATCCCATAATTTTGGCTACCTGGTCACCACCGAAAATACGCATAATTTCGTCGTCCAGAGCCAGGTAGAAGCGGGTGGAACCGGGGTCACCCTGACGGCCGGAGCGACCTCGCAGCTGATTGTCGATACGGCGGGATTCATGGCGTTCAGTACCGATGACATGCAAACCTCCCAGAGAGACAACTTCGTCGTGAAGATGCTGCCATTTGGCCAGTTCTTTTTCATACTGTTTTTCCGTAAGTTTGTCTTTGCCCAGAACGAACTTGGGGTTGGGGGGGGGTGTGCCTCCGAGAATAATGTCTACTCCCCGACCGGCAATGTTGGTGGCGATGGTGACGGCCCCCTTGCGCCCGGCTTCGGAGATAATGGTAGCTTCCTGTTCGTGATTTTTGGCATTTAACAGCTGGTGAGGGACTCCTTTGTGTTTTAACAGTTCGGCTACGATTTCATTTTTTTCAATAGAGGTCGTACCCACAAGAACCGGCTGACCCCGGCGGTGACAATCCGCCAGTTCCTCCGACAGCGCGGTGTATTTGGCCCGGGTGGTTTTGTAAACGATATCGGGATTGTCGATCCGGATCATCGGCCGGTGGGTGGGGATGACGACCACTTCCAGTTTGTAAATTTTATTCAATTCTTCGGCTTCGGTGGCAGCGGTACCGGTCATACCTGCCAGTTTGGTATACATCCGAAAATAATTCTGGAAAGAAATAGTGGCCAGAGTCCGGGATTCCTGCTGGATGGTAACGTTTTCCTTGGCTTCCACCGCCTGATGAATGCCTTCCGACCAGCGGCGTCCGGGCATAAGCCGGCCAGTAAATTCGTCTACGATCACTACCTGGTTGTCGCGGATGATGTAATCTTTGTCTTTGAGAAAAAGGGTGCGGGCTTTGAGGGCGTTTTCCAGATGGTGGATGGTGTCGAAATCTTTTTCGTAAAGATTTTCCACCCCCAGAATTTTTTCCACTTTTTTGATACCGTGTTCCGTCAGATTGGCGGTGCGGTGCTTTTCGTCAATGATGTAGTCGGTATCACCGGAAAGACGGTTGACTAGGTTGGCAAATTCAAAATATTTCTGCGTGGGTTCGATATCCGGGGCGGAAATAATCAGCGGCGTACGGGCTTCGTCGATGAGAATAGAGTCGACTTCGTCGACAATGGCAAAATGGTGTCCGCGCTGGGACATTTCTGCCAGATCCCCGACCATGTTGTCGCGGAGGTAATCGAAACCGAATTCATTGTTGGTACCGTACGTAATGTCCGCAGCATACGCTTCGCGGCGGGAAACGGGACGCAAGTGGGCCAGGCGGTCATCACCGTGGGTG
>Ga0208375_1003905_pt1 | contig 12202 bp, 18 predicted proteins | sample RifOxyD1_FD_184038 | JGI IMG/M metagenome (GOLD analysis project Ga0208375, IMG submission 184038) | Soil microbial communities from Rifle, Colorado - Rifle Oxygen_injection D1 (SPAdes) | ecosystem: Environmental > Terrestrial > Deep subsurface > Rock core/Sediment | place: Rifle, Colorado... | reverse complement strand
CATATGGAATATCACATCCACCAAAACAAGTATCAGCCCAGATTAAAACTTTAGCTTTAGTTTTCTCTTCTAAATAATTAGCTATTTCAAGTGCTTTTGGCTTCAATCCTTCAGGTAACTGAATACAAACTAATTTAGCTTTTTCTTCTCTAATCTTATCAACAGCTTTTTCCAATTCAAAATTATAACTTAAAGTTTCCATAAAATAAGGAAATTAAACCCATTTTTAAATTATTTCTTTATGATTAGACCATTGTACAGTACAACAAATTAACTATATTTTAAAATAAAAGTTGTACAAAACAACAATTTAATCTTTAAGCACAAGTCTTCCATTAGGAGCTTCTTCTCTTTCTCGTAATTTTCCTACAGGAGCATTCTTTCTAAAAGGTGTTTCTGAAGTTTCCTTATACCCAAATGCTCTATATTCTTCATGCAACCCTTTTCCTCTTAAATCAATAGTGCAGCTGCTTGCATTACCAAACCAAACATGGTTTACTATAGTTCCATTACTGGAATCAACAATATCAACTGGAATTTGTAAACAATGAATTTCATTAGCAAACTCATTAAAATATCTCTCTCTTGTGTCTCTCCAAAAAAATCTTGCTTCATCTGATTCTTTATCTATCTCAAAATCATCTCTGGAACTAAGAAAAATTGCTCTTCTGTCTTCAGGTCTTTTTCCTTTATCTTCTTTAATAATTTTTTCCCAATAAGAATAAACACTATCATCAAAAACAGCGTAATTAGAAATTCTATGTCTATTCACAGCAAATAAAGCCATTTCTAAATTAGTAATTAAAGGAGATGTTCTTGCTACAATAACTCTGGAATCTTTCCTGTAAATTGGAGCAGAGCAAGTTCTTGTATATCCTCTGTTTTTTCCATTTAATCTAATTAAAGAAGTATCTCTTACATCTACAAAACTTAATCTTTCCTGATTAAAAGTTCTTATCTGTTCATCTAAAGGAGCACAAGCTCTATAAACTTCTCCTAATCCTTGAACATATTCTGTAAATATTATTTCTGTCATTTAATTTCTCATTTTATCAGGTAAAATAGCTTCTAATCTTCCCAATCTTGTTTCTGCATTTTCAAAATCATCATCATAAGCATCAAAATGGTTCTCTGCACCATATGGAAGTTTGCTTCTTTCTTTTAAATTATCATAAACTTCTTTTGCAAAATCATAAGCTAATCTTGCATTTGTTAAATCAGCACCATTCATCTGAAATCTAATCTTAGGACGTAAAAAAGACTCTCCATTACTATACACCCAATTAAAATTATTAGAATCATCAAATTGTTCTCTATCTATATTCATTGCAGCTATTGCATAATTTATTCCAAAATTAATTCTTCTAACCCTATTATCTCCGCTTCTCCATCTAGTTCCAGGTGTTATAAAAATCCCATATATTGGTTTTGTAGCCTTTAGTGTATCCTCTGTTTCATTTCTTGGGTCAACACCATAAAATTTAGCATATCTATCCATTAAAGATTCTCCTTGCTCTAATCTTTCCGTTATCTGATTAAAAGGAGGAATTGCAGGTTTTTTATCTATACTTCTATAATAATCAGCACTTCCGAATCTTTCCAGGTTATCAACTAAACTTTCCAGAGGTTCATATATTTTTAAAATAGAATCCCTAAATGCTTCTCTATAAACTTTGTCTCTTTCAACTTCTGCTTGTTTTCTTTCTAAATAATTATCTAAAGACTCTCTGCTTATAGGATGTAATTTAGAACTATCAGCAACAACACTATTAATTGATAAAGTATCAGGTCTGTTTGGATGAGTTATATTTAAATCCATGCTTAAATGAGGAACAGGTAAATTTTCCCAACCTCTTCTTGCATAATCTCTTACACTATTTAGATTAGAAATAACACCGCCAGCTAGCCAAAAAGCAGTAATTCCAGCAACCCATTTAGATGCTTTCTTCATTTTATTGCTCCGAATTTCCATTAAACCTATAATTCAAGAAAAAAGATCTTCTAGTTTTATGTTCTGTTCTCCATGAATCTTGAGGATCATTTTCTTCAAATTTAATTGCATTGTATAATCCAATCTGTAAAACTTTTCCTGCTGTTGCAGCGTTATTTAATGCAATTTCAATTCCATTTGTTTCAGAAGGACAATATTCAACATCATTTTTATTAAGTTTATCAAAAATAGTCATATCAAATAAACTCACATTAATTCCATTTCTTTTTCCTTTATACCCATATCTAAATGCACTAACAGAAATACCACTTTCTTCTCCTCCGGGAATTTTCCTGTCTCCAGAATTTTCAACAATAGGATTTCCAAGAAAATCAAAAGCAGAGATAGAAATTCCCCTAAAAGTCCCGCCAGTATTTAGATTTACTCCACTTAAAGCAACACCATAAAATTTTGAATTTTCACTTAAATTAATAACAGGTGCTACACAAATCCCATAACTTGTTCCTGTTTTTTTTACATAAAGAGGAACAACCCCGCCATCTTGTCCGCCATAAGTTCCAGTTATTGTAAGAAATGCTAAAGTAGCAACAGTTGGCCAAAACTTGCTATTTCTCCTTGCCCTACTCCAAAATCCATTAGGATTTGCATTAACATTTACTTCTAAACTTTGTTCAGTTTTTTCTGGTCTTATTTTAGTCATTTTAATCCTAATTAGTATTTATATTATCATCTGGATTAAACCTATAATTAAAGAGAAAGCCAAATCTTCTCTTTCTTTCAATTTCATACATTGGCTGTCCACCATTAATCGTGACTATTTCCCCCTCATAATTTCTAACAGGAACTCTTTCATCATAATATATAAAATTAAATAATCCAATTTGAACAGCTGCTTTTTCTACTGTAGCCATATTAAGAAATATTCCTGCTTGTATTCCATTATAAGTACCTGGTTGCGAATTTGCACTATCAGGTGTTAAATGCCCTAATATTGCTAAAGAAAGACCTGTTTCTTCACTTTTATCATTGTTCTTAGCTCTTTCAATATCATCAACACTATAATCAATTAAAGAAAGATTAATTCCTCTAAAAGTTCCTGTGTTTTTCTTAAATAAACTAATATTAGTTCCAGTAAATTCAGAATACCTATCTATATTTGTAACAATAGTTGATGGCATTCCAATCATACCAAAACTTTCTCCTGTTTTTTTTACATAAAAAGGAGTAGCTCCACCATCCTGTCCGCCATAAGTTCCCATAACACTAGCTAAACCCAAAACAGCAACAGCAGGATAGAACCATCTTTTTCTCCTTAATCTATTCCAAAATCCTCCAGAATTATTAACATTTACTTCTAAACTTTGCTCTGTTTTTTCTGGTCTTATTTTAGTCATTTTATTCTCCTATTTTTCATATGGTGATTTAACAATCAAATAAGCAGATTCTTCTCCTAATCTCCACAGAAAATCAGGTCCTATATTTGGATGTGTTGAAGGAGTTATTCCTATTCTCCTATTCATATTTTCAGCATATCTGACAGCTTCTGCAGAACTTGATTGTACTATTATGTCTCTTGTCTGTGTATAAGATTTAACATTCATTGCTGTAACCAAGCTTGTCAAGGCAACAGCAGTTCCAGCAATTAAATTAAATTTAGTTTTTGCTCTCATCTTAATCTACCAAATCAACTCTCTCTCTTAATTCTGGAAAATTCCTTCCTATCTCTTCAGGTATTTCATTCCCATATCTGTAAAAACAAGTTGTAACATATTCATTTGAATTTGGAAGACCTAAACCCAAAATTATTCTGTTAAAACTAGGTCTATAATCACGAAAAATTCTTTCTACAATTAATTGATATTGGCAAAACTCATTAGCTCCATAAATAACTAAATTATCTTCATTCCTATTTTCCCATTTGAATCTTTCAAGTCTATATGAGCCCTGTAAATTTGGAAATTGTCTTAAAAAATTCATTGCAAGATTTTGAACAGAATTATCTATTCTCATTTGTTCATCTCCTACTCTATCCATTTCAGGTGTACTTATTTCAGTATCTTCACCATAAATTCTTTCTGCATTTTCAACAGAAATTTGCCCTTGTCTATTATTTCTTTTTCTTCTATTGAAAGCCACTCTAAGACTATCTTTAAAATTTTCAGCAGCATCTTTATTAGGGTCATTTAAGGTTATATATTCACCTGTAATTTCATCCTGGTATCTTGTAGTGTCAATTTCTTTTGTAAAAGTATAATTGAACAAATCAGGCAAAAAACAAGTATCTGCTTTTATTTCATCTTTAACAAAAGGAATATCTGCAAATGAATATTTTTTTGAACTATCAGCAACAGCTACACTATCTGCACTCTGGTTTCTAGTTGCTGTTGTTTCATTACTGCATCCAATTAAACTAGTTAAAGCAATTCCAGTTCCTATAATTAATCCAAATCTTGTCCCGGTTCTCATTTTATTCCCTAACTCCATGTGATTGAAGGTATTGCCTATATTCTCCTGATTGAAAATATCGCCCAGATTGCCTTAATTCTCTATTAGCACCATATGCTTGTAAATATCTTCCCGCTTCTTCAGAAGTTATACTTGTATCCTTTTTAGCTACTCTTGTTAGGACAGATTTTGCTGTTTCAAAATTTTGTCGTAAACATTCTTGCTCGATCTGTCTTCCAATCTGATGGGCTATTCCTTCATTAGATGCGGTCATTGTTATTACTTCACCTGTTGGACTTTGATAGGTTAAAATACCAATTCTATCTCTATTTATTGACATAGGTGCAGATTGATATACTCTATTAACAGCATTAAAAAATTCTGGAAATTCATTAAAACCATATATCAGTGAAACTATGGTTGTATCAGAACCTCTATTACTCTGCATAGCTTTACCTACACTATTCATTAAAAAGAATGATGCCCATCTATCTGGACTTATATAGACCGCATCAATGCCTTTTCCATTTTCTTTAACATCATTTATTCGAATATCATAACTTACAGTATCTTGACCTATAACTGCTTTTGAGCTAAGATTAAGTGTTAACGTATGAAATCTATCTCCCTCATTATTAATTATTCTATCCCAATCTCTCACTCCAGCAGTCCACCCTTCCCCACTTTTTACATATTCATCCACCATAGAAAGATTTTGAATTATTTCAGGTAAATATTTTCTAAAAAGCATTCTTGATGCATTCCTATTTAATAATGTAGGCGCATTCTCGGTTATATTTGCTTGTTCCACTAAATATTGATCAGTTGGATTTCTTGCAATTACCAAAGTTTCACCATTAACTTCACAAGTATCTATAGTACCTTGTGCAATCTTAGTACCTTGTGCAATCTGTGTATTTTGATTACGACCACATCCTACTAATGTAGCTAAAGCAATTGCTCCAGCAATTAATCCTAATTTTGTTTGTGTTCTCATTCTATTATCCTCCTATCTTATTTTAACCTAATTTCCTATTAGGAATAACATCTCTTTTCGTAAACTCTATACATCTCTTCCCCCATTGGATTTGTAACTTTTCCAATTAAAACATAAGTTTGGGGTAAATTATATTTTCTTTCCAAATGAGGAATTAGTTCTGTTGCATTTTCTGAAGGTATATTGCTTTGTTTAGCAACAGCCATTAACACTCCAACTATTTCTTGAGGAGTTACATCAACAGAATGCCGCATAGATGCTCCAAGACTATCCACAAATCTTTTATGTCCTAACCTAATCCAATTTGAATCTGGTCTAAAACCACCCTTTGTTGATTTTCCAACTGTTCTAAAAAATTCATCCATTCTTTTTTCTAAATTGTTATCTTGTTTTGTTTCCATTTTTTCCTCCGTAAGTATTATTTGTTACTTAATAGTAGAAACCAAGAAATTCAACTAATTAAACTTAATCTATAGATAATATATGTTATATAGGTAAAAACCAAAAAACTTATATATTAAGCTTTCTTCTTAAAAAGAAGAAACCTTAAGGAAAGAAGAAAAAATAGCAGAAAACAAAAGGAGTCTTGTAAAAGAAACCAGGAAAAGGCAAAATGCTTTTTCTTTAGCGCAGGTTTCTTTTTGCAAAAAGAAAAGTGCAGAGAAAGATAATCCAGCAAAGTGCAACAAGTTTAGGAATAAGTTTGCCTAGCAAGTGGACTAAAAAGTGGAACCTAAAGAAAGGTAATTTAATAGATTTAGAAGAAAAAGACAATTTATTGGAAATTAAACCAGAAAAATTCAAGCCAGCAGAAAAGAAAATTACAATAGATACGGCAATATATGGTGAATTAATTGGCAGAGTATTCCCTAATTTGTCAAAAAAGGGCTATGATGAAATAAAAGTTTTGTATAAAAAAGACTCTGATTTGCAGCCATTAAAAAAAGCAATATCAAATGAAGTAGTCATGTTTGAAACAATAAAAAAAGAGTCTGATTATATAATTTTAAGGGCAATTTCAGAAATAGATGAAAAAGAACTGGAAAATATCAAGAAAAGAATAATCTTTTTAATGATAGACAGCATCCAGAAAATTAAATTATTTTTAGATAATAACAATCCAGATTTATTAAATGACCTAATTGAACTTGAACTTGCAGGCAATAAATTTACCCACATATGCATGCGAGCAATTAACAAGCAGCCAGAGAAAGAACATTCTCACATGGAATACACTTTTATTTGGCAAATGGAAAAATTAGGCAATGATTTCAAGTTTTTTGCAAAAGCAAATCCAAAAAATATGAATAAAAAAATAATTTCACATTTTGCAAGAGTCATGGATAATCTTAAATTAGTCATGGAAATTTATTTAAAATATGACCCAAAAAAAGCAGTTGAATTTTACAGCAATAGAAACAAATTAAATTCAGAAGCATTAGTCCTATTAAACAATAAAAATAATCCCAATGAAAATAATGTTCTTCATTTATCATTATCAATGACAGAAAAAGCATTATACCTGCTAGGTTTGATTTTTGGCTCTATAGAAGATCAATATTTCTGATTACTCTTGTTGCATAAGGATAAATAAGAACTTTTCCTGTTTCTATATCAATCTTTATTTCATGCTCGTCATTTATTTTGGCAGGCAACCCAGAAATCTTTCTTCTTACACCTTGCAATAATAAACTACGTAGATTCTCTGCTTCCTCAGAACTTAATAAACCAAATTCCTGAAGAGATGGTATCAAATTAACTGCTTCCTCGCAGTGTTTTTTCCCATCCTGATATGCCAACGCATATGCAAAATAACCTTTATTTCCTTCTTTTAAAAAATATATTCTCCTGGATTCATCAAAACATACTCCTGCATTTACCAAAGAAACAAAAAAGCTTTCGCATAAATATGATTTTAACAAATCATTATCTATGGGAATTTGCCTTTCAGATTTGTCGTTCCATAATTCAGTCATTCTTCTTAACATGTAAATTCTTTCATCTAATGAAAAAGCTCCAGGAACACAATCTGCTATTTGCGCTAATTCTCTTGTTAAAGGAACATCTTCGATTCTGCTAAAATCAATATTTCTTGATTTTCTATTTTTTGGGCTTCTGTCACTAGCTATGATCCTATGTCGTTCATCTCTATTATAATCATTCATAAATTTTTTTACACTAGGCACCGCATTTTCTAATTCTTTTGGATTAATACTTAATCTTCTTGCAGTCCTATAAGCATAATAAAAGTCTTTTACATCTCCAAGTGAAACTTTGAATGCCTTTGCAAGCTTAGCATATGGATGTTCTCTTAAAAAATTCATGTCTTCCTTAGTTAAAGGAGATTCATCTGATTCTAATCTTAAAGAACAATTAACAGATTCTTCCAGTAATCTATCAAAAATTCTTAATAATTTGGGATAAAAAGTTCCATTAAAATCAGGAAGAAAATCTCTATAATACATTAACTCATATAATGAAGGAGACTCTATTCTTCTAATTTCAAGTTCTTCCTGGTCATTCAAATAAGCAGGTTCGACATTGCATTCAGGAAATTTTGCTAAAAATTGGCTTACCCTTGCTTCAATATCATCTAATTTTCTTGCATGGTTTTTTTTCTTGATTCTATCCCTAAAATTGATTTCACATGGAACTATTTGCATTCCTAAAACATCTAACAAGTCCCTATTTGATTTTGAAAAATCCAATGAGTAAGAAGTCATATCTCCATAATTTATTTGACTACCTGAATTTCCAGCTAGTATCATTTCTTCCTGGCTTATAGGAACTCCATAATCGCTCATTCCATGAGGTATTCTTTCAACTATACTTGTTTTATGTGGACACCTCAATATTCTGACATTAGTAAACTCGGGAAAAGTGAGTTGTCCATACCATCTCAAAGCTTTCTCTTTAGGATAACCACTATTCTTTAAAACAGACCTTACCCCATCAGAGCTCCATGTTTCATCCATTTTTCATCCCAAATTAGAGCCTTTCCAGCCTTATAAACCTTACGATTGTTACTATTAGTAAGTAATACTCTAAAAACCAAAAGTATAATAAACTAGCTAAATATAGCTAATTTATTCTTCTTTTAAAAATGATAAATCATGACCAAGCACAAGATAGTGAATATTTGGAGGAAATGAGAGCTTGTGCTCTATTTACACCAGGTTGGATAGTAACTGAAATCAGTAACTCCTATAGACAAAGTAGACGAAATTTAACATCATTAGAAGATGCAAAAGCAATAGTTGTAAGTCAGATTATAGGAGAATCTTTAGCACATTCAAAAGATTTTGCAATATATCTAAAAAATCTTCCCCCTGAAAGTTTTACAGATAAAAATATTGAAGAAGCAGGGCAAGAGGTTGGTCATGTTCAAAGAAGATTAAGAAGGTATCAAGCAGCATCAGATTTTTTATATAATATTCCTTTAATAGACTATTTTACAATTATAATAAAAACAAGAGAATCAAAAGCAAGAGAACATTTAGTCAGATTAGAAGAAATGACCCCCATTTTTGAAAAACTTCAAAGAAAAGGGATTCTTCATGAAATTTATAGAAGAATTGCAGTAACAGTAGAAAAAATAGGTGATTTATCTTTAAGACCAGATACAATGGAATATAAACTAAGAGTTGCTTCAATTGAGAGTTATGTCTCTCAAATATGTGAAATATCTTCTAATGGTAACTTCACCAGGCAAGTTTAAAATGTTAAAAGATAAAGTTTACAAATTATGTAAAACAATACCTAGAGGAAAAGTTTCAACATATAAAGAAATAGCTAAAAAATTAAACACAAAAGCATACCAGGCAATAGGACAGATATTAAAAAATAATCCTTTCGCTCCAAAAGTTCCTTGTCATAGGATAATCTCTTCCTCAGGTAATATTTCTGGCTTCAAAGGAAAAAAATCAGGCAAAGCAATCAAAGAAAAAATATCTTTATTAGAAAAAGAAGGAATTAAAGTAAAAAACAATAAAATTGATCTTTCTAAATATCTTTATAAATTTAAATAGCACCCTTCGATCTTAAGTATAATAAGAATAGGATTATTATTAATATAAGTACTATCCATCTTGGGTCTATCTGGCCTTTTCTATTTTTCATCTTAATTAATTCTTCGATAACGGATATTCTAGTATCTAATTTTGCAACATCACTCTTAAAATTTAATTTATCTTTGATTATATTTAAATCTTTCTTTATGGTTTCAATTTCCTTATTAGTATTATCTATGATTTTGAATTTTTCTTTAAAATATCCCATTGGCCAGGATATAACAAAATAAAAGACTATTGTTCCCATCAAAGCTAAAAAAAGAAAAAAACTAGTTTGTGGATATTTAAACTGACCATATGTGCTAATTAAACCAGCAAATAAACTAATTATAATTCCAGTATAAGACAACATATCTCTATTTTGCATTACTTCTTGTATTTAATCAGATATTTAAAAGTTATTGAAAAAATAGCTTTTTGAGAAAGTTTTATATAAATTCTAAATATTAAATAACATGGTAGAATTTAGGCATAAAGAGGCAATAGGCAAAAACGGAGAAGATATGTTATTTACAATAGCTTCTGGTCCAGTAATAATAGAAGAAAATAAAGTTCTTTTAAATAAACATGATGATCCTTTTTATAAATTTCCAGGCGGTTCTGTTCAAAGTAAAGATAATTTAGAAGAAGCATGTAAAAGAGAAGTAAAAGAAGAAAACAATATTGAAATAGAAATAACAAATAAAGAGCCATGTATTTTATGCTTTGATAGAGATTATAAAGGAAAAAGAGAATTTGTTATTTTAGTTCATTATTTGGCTAAAAAGAAATCAGGTGTATTAAAACCAGGCAAAGATATAGAAGATTCAAAGTTTTTTCCATTAAACAATTTACCTAAAGATTTAGCACCAAATATCAAGCCAGTTCTAGACTTTTTCAAGAAAAAAGGATTATTGTAAATGGGAAACTGGGCAAAATCAGCTTATGGTCAAGAATCTTTTGCAGGAATAGGTATTGTAGTAGCAGGTACAAGTAATAAAGAATTTGAAAAGAAAACAATTTCAAAATTTGATAAATTAATCTCAAGCAAAGATAAAGTTTATCATGCGAATTTAGTAGAAAAAAATAAAATTGTTTATCCTTTAGTCTTTAATATATATGGAGCATCTGCTATGGTTGATGTTTTAGCAGAAATGCATGACGGCGGTTGTAGGAATGTCATTTTCATAGGCTATGCTTATGGAGGCTTTAAGAACATAGATGTAGGCTCAATAGTAATTCCAGATAAATGTTATCATTTTGATGGAATATATAGTCATATTGACCAAAATAGAAAAATAGCTCTTCCGGATGCAGAATTAAAGAAAAAAATTGAATCTCTTTTTAAAAAAAGTAAAATAAAATTTCAAACAGGAACAAATATTTCTGTTCCAGCAGTTACTTTTCAGCCAAAACATGCAAACGAAGATTATAAAAAAATAAAGCCAATCTCATTAGAAATGGAATTAGCTTCCTGTTTGTCAAGGGCTAAAGATTTAGGTATGAGAACAATAGGCATCTTAATAATAAGTGATAATAGGTCTCATAGTCTTAATAATAATGCTAAAAAGTCAATTAAAGAAAATTCAAAAGAAGAAGTCATTGATTTAATAATAAATAATCTAAAAGAATTAAATCTCAAAAAATTAAAATTAAAGAAAGATTTTAGTATTAATGAATATTTAGCTTCTGTAATTGAAAACTCCGAAGATGTAACTAATATTTATAAGAAAAAAATTTGATTTAAAATGATTGAAGAAAAAAGAAAATTAAATAAAAAAACATTACAAGAAATAGAACAAGCAAGAAAAAGAATAAAAGAGGAAAAATTTATATCTCATGATGAAGTAAAAAAGAGATATAATTTATAATATTAAAATTTATCAGATTTTCTTAAATATTATTGTACTAAAATAAAATTCTTTTCAGATAGATTTTTATATTTAAATAAAATAAAATTTAAGTGGAAAAATATAAAATTTATCACTCAGCTCAATTCGATAAAGAGTTATCTAAATATTCTCAAAATATAAAAGATTATGTTGATAAAATTGAAGACCAATTAGTAGAAAATCCTTATGTTGGTGATCCTTTGGGAGTTAAGTGGTTTAGAGAAAAGAAATATGAAAAATATAGACTTTATTATTTAATTTATGAAGAGCATAAATCAGTTTTTATGGTTGCTATAAGCGAAAAGAAAGACCAGCAAAAAGTTATTAATACTATCAGGTTATTATTGGATTTTTTCAAAGAAGAACTGGAAAATTTATTAAGAAATAAGTCTACTTAACTCTTCTTATTTTGCCTTCTTCTATATCTTTAAAACTTTGAATTAGCTGCTTTAATAGTCCAATATCTACATTAGACTGCATTTTTAATTTTTCATACTCTTCCTTTGTAATTGTTACCATTTCCATAGAATATAATAAATTGCAATGTTTATATAATTTACTATTTTAATTTTGCAAAAACCTTTCCCAAATCCAACTCAAAAGAACTAACTTGGTTGTCTAAATTAAAATTCTCTAAAACCTGAGGATGTATTTCTCCAATAAATCCAACATCATCATTCTCAGCAATAATAACTCCTGTTCTTCCTGCAATAAAACTATTATGTTCTATTTCTAAAACTTTCAAATTCAAGCCTAAGTTAACAAACAATCCCTCTAATATTTGCTTTATTTTAGTGAAGTCTTCTCCATTGCCAATTAAACTAACATTTAATTTAGTCTTCTCAATAACACCTGTTTCAGAATCACC
>Ga0208375_1003904_pt1 | contig 12202 bp, 14 predicted proteins | sample RifOxyD1_FD_184038 | JGI IMG/M metagenome (GOLD analysis project Ga0208375, IMG submission 184038) | Soil microbial communities from Rifle, Colorado - Rifle Oxygen_injection D1 (SPAdes) | ecosystem: Environmental > Terrestrial > Deep subsurface > Rock core/Sediment | place: Rifle, Colorado... | reverse complement strand
TGTCTTCGATGTCCTGATCCACCGGATCACCGTTCTTCTTGGTCAGTCGGTACTTCTTGTCCCAGATGTCCAGGGACGCCGGCTGGAAGGCGATATCGGAGGTGAATCGGTTGACGGCGGCCGCGACAAGGGTCGGGGCAGTCGCCTTCTTGGCGTTGCTTTTCATGTGGATCTCCTAAGGGCCCCGACCACCGAGGCCTCCTCAAGCTCCTCCCACTGGAGAGGCTTGGGGAGGGCCCGACGAAGTACGGGGTGGGTGGTGTGGTTCCGGGCTGCACGTGCAGGCCGGTGACTGGTTCATCAGATCAGCCCGGTGCCGCTCTCCCCGAAGGGAGGCGCATGCACCGGGTCTGCGACGCAGGTGATCAGCCGCGGTAGCCGGGGCGGAAGCCCTGGCCATTCGCGTCGATTCGCTGGTCGAAGTCATCGCCGCCGAGGGAGGAGCCGAAGCTCATTTCCTCGAACGACAGCTCGGGGCTGAGACGCGAGCCATCGACGAACGCCTTGCAGGCGTTGGCTCGACGACGGTAGATCTCAGCCGCTTCCTCCGCAGACGCAGCCGCGAACAGGTCGTGGTTGAAGTCCTTGCGGGAGGGGATGGTGCGTGCGCGGCCGTAGCCGTACATCGGGGTCAGCTTGATGCTCATGGGTTGCTCCACTAGGTAGAGGCCCACGGATCTCCCCTGTAGGGGCAGCCGTGGCGCCCCTTGGGGTGTGTCTGGCAGCCGGCCAGGTCGGGACGCACGAGGCGTCGTAAATCGCTAGTGGAGCTAGGCTCGCCTGCTCTGATCGGCGCTGGTCACAGCCACCGGGCCAGGAAACAAACTCGCCAGGACTGCAGCGCGCCACTTCACCCCGGTGGGGCTCGTGTGGACGCTGGGCTGCAGGTGAATCTGGAGCAGATCAAGGATCCTGCTCACGATGCTCTGGGCATGTTCGGCGGTGCCGTTCCAAACCCATGCCATTGCGTGCCCGTCCTGCTCCAACTGCTCTGGCAGGTATTCGCGCAATGGCATTGGCTCGGCGCGCAGGCTAACGCGCGTTTGCTCACCCATTTCCGAGCGGCGGGGGCGAATGGTCAGGTGCACCCGCAGGTCGCGGGACATCACCACCCATCTACCTTCCTCGATCATGAACTGCATTGGCCTGCCGCACTGTCCGTCTTGGACGCCAGTGTACGCAGTGGCTGGGAATTTCCAGCCCTCTAGCCTTGCCTGATTGGAGGCGGGTTGGCCTCCCGACCCCTCCCGGATGGGAGGGGTCGAAGGGACTTTACGCTGCCAGGGACAGCGCGATTCGCTTGGAGTTCTCGTCCGGGAACGTGAACTCTTCGCTCTCCCCCCGAAGGCACAGGGGAAGCTCATCACAGGCTCCGCAAGGCGTGTTGTAGGCCATGCGGGGCGTCTTCGGGAACCGCTTGCAGCGGATGTTGTCGGCGGCGAAGTGGAGCTTCTCCACGAACTGATCGATCTCCTGATCCGATCGCGGACGCACCACAAGCGGCTCAAGCACTTCAGGACCCTTGCCCCGGGTTGTCTTGGGCAGGTCCTTCTTGAGCAGCTCCCAGTAGCCCACGCCACTGATCTCGCCGATGCCCAACTCCTGGGCATACACCTGCAACGCCAGCTGGTAGGCCGTGAGCTGGTCCGCGGTGAGCGTGAACTCGACCGAGGTTTCCTTGCCGGGCGTCTTCAGGTCGAGAAGGACGTAGTTGCCGTCCGAATCCACCACGAGGATGTCCAGCTTGGTCACCAGCACCACGCCGCAACCGACGTTGACCCGGAGCTTGCGTTCCACGATCGGCTCACCATGGCGATCCAATGCCACGGTGAAGCCGCTCTTGCGCCAGGCGTCCGGGAACTCCGTAAGGAGTCGTACCCCGATCTCCTGGAGCCGTTCGCGGCTCATTCCACGCTTGTAGCGGACGTGGTGTCGATCACAGAACTCGTTCCAGAGCTTGATGAAGACCGGCACGGGGTCGACGAACTGACCCCGAACCGTGCCCCTGAGGAAGACCTCAGCAGCACTGCCGGCCGCTCCACCAAAGCCCAGGTGGCACGACGTCTGACGCGTGCGAACCTTCAACACCCGTGAAAACTGGTACGAGCGCGGGCAGTTCTCAAGCGTCGCCAAGCCCGATGGGCTGAGATAGATGGTCTCCATCTCAATCCTCCTCGGGAGAGGACATCTTCTTCAGGAGGGCGTTGGCCTCACCCTTGGTCATGTCCTCCTTTTCCAGCTTCTTCCCACGCATGGCAGCAAGACGCTTGACCTGGTCGATCAGGCCCTTTGGTGCGGGCGCATCGTCAGCGACGCGAACACGCTTACCGCGGGGTGACGAGCTCGTACCCGACTGCTCCTGAGCCGCATCAGCGGCCGGAGCGGCCGGAGACGGTTCCTCAGCTGCTTCGGCCGAGGCCGGCGCAGCCTCATCGGTTGACGGGTCCTGCGTGGAGGCTTCGGGTTCGACCTTGCCTTCGTCCGTGTCCTGGCTTTGCTGGGCCGCTTCAGCGGCCTGCTCAATCAGTGCACGTTCGTCGACATCGCCGGTATCACCCTTGTCCTCCTCCACGTGCGGCGTGTAGCTCTTGGCGGAGGTGTCGGACCGGAGCTGGACGACCTGACCGGTCTTGGACACGCCAGTGTCCGGCGGTGGATTGCCGAACCGGCCTTGGAGCCCGCATGCCTCGTACAGACGCGTACGTGCGTTGGACTCCCCCTTCTCCCATTCCGTCGGGCCTGAGATCGTCCACACCGTGGAGGCGGTGGCGACCGTGCGGCCTTGCGGGTCAGTGAGGCTGGCCTTGAACAAGGCGCAGGGAACGGCCGAGCTGGGTTGGACGCCATCCCGGTCCAGCGGGTGCATATCGATGTTGAGCACTTCCGTGCTCACCTCAACTGCCCAGCCTTCTTTCGGGTCGTACGTTTCCAGGAAGGCCTGCGTCAGCGCCGGGAGCATGACCACCTGGCGCTGGTCGTAACCACTTGCCAAGGGATCGGGCGTGAACATCTGTTCCGGCGTGAACTGCGTGCCCCTGAACGGGCCGATATTGATCTGCATGACTTGAACTCCGTGGAGCCAGGCGCATGCACCCCCGTAAGGGTGGCATGCCACCCTGGCGGGGTTGATGGTGTTGAGCGTGGCCTGGAGCTAGAACTCCATGACCGGACGCTGTGGTTGGGGTTGTGCGGACTGCTGCGAACCGTTCGCCATGCTCGGTAGTACCGGGCGCGTGGGCTTGGGTGCTGCGGCCTTCGTTGGCAGAGGACCATGAGTCTTAACAGGCGGACGTTGCTGCTGCCTGCTGGGCTGGTCGTATCGGGGTGCGGGCGGGTATGTCCGGGGCTCTTCAGCTCCGGCCTGATCATCAGGTTCGGCACCTTGATCCATCTCAGGCATCTTGGATTCGGTACCGCGCGAATCCGAGGCCGCCTGCATCAGCTCGAGCTTGGTTGCCTCAATCCACCTTCTCTCGATCTCTACCGGATAGTCGTTGTGCATGACGCGACGAGCCCGGATTTCACCCCTTGCCAGCCAGACCGCGCCTTGGACAAGCGTGTTGCGGAGAAACTCGAGCTCAGCTCCAGAACCTGTCCAATACGAGATCGAATGCCATGTCACTTCAGGCGCACTGCTGCGCTTGCTGTTGGTTGCAATGCTGAAGCGGACGCAGCGACGACCGGCTTCGGTCGGCTCTCCCACCCTGGCATCGGAGCCGAGGCGGCCGATGACCAACGCTTCTTGGTGATTCATCTGCGGTACCTCATGTATTGAATGTGGAGATTCCCATCTCGATAGCAGGAACCAAAATGCTATCGAGGAGGTAGGGCGTAATCAGGAACGCCCCGAAGATCAGGAGCACCATCACAGCTTCCTTTGTGTGGTCGAACACCATGGGAAGGAAGTGACGGCGCTTCTGAATCGCAGCGATGTTCTTGCGACGGATGGCCTGTGCCATGTGTTGCTCCTTTGTCTAATTGTCGAATGTCACCCGCAAGGGGTGGAATCGCGGACAAAGAAGCCCCTGACGGGCATCGTTTGCCCGCAAGTGTTGGTAGTGGAATGTGTTCGGGTTCGCCCGGACGGTGCGCGCTAGGCGCTGGTGCTGCAGGTGGCTATTGCAGGTTCAAAGTTACTTTCCGGCCACCCTCTCAAATCGACTGGTCAGCAATCGACTTGAGAGGGCCCCCGGACGAGGGCCGCCCGTAACGCCAGGTTGAGATGGCGGCGGGCCCCGACGCTGAGCAAGGCTCGTGTCGGGCTCTGGGTGCAGATGCACCCGATTTCGCATGTTCATTCAACCCAGCTCGCTGAGGCCTTCCATCAGCTCCACGTCAGTGATCATGCCTGCCTTGTGACACCAACGCAGGGCATTTTCGATGGCGCGGGGATTGCTCAACTGATGGTTGACGTGCGCCGGCACCGGAACGGTGTCGCCCGAAGCGAGCATCAGCTCATGGGACTGCGAATTGGTATTCAGTAGTGCCAGCATCTCGTCTCTCCATAGTTGGGGTAAGGGGTGAGCCCCTCCCAAGGCGACTGGCTGGCCAATCGACTTGAGGGGGGCCCACCCCGAGACGGGATGGGCGATGGTGGGATTAGCGAACCTGGGCTTCGATGGCCGCAGACAGCCGGCACTCGTAACCGCGGATGCGCGAATCGCACTCGGAGGACGTGCTGGAGGGCGTGGTATGCACGACGACCTCATCAGCACTGCTGGAGAAGAACTTGTGGCCAATTCCACCTGCCAGGATCACGGCCATGCAGATGAGAGCAAGCAGGGACGAGGTGGAGATGGGGGGCAGCTTCTGGACCTTGGCGTGACGGTAGGACATGGCATGAACTCCTAAAGCGGCTCGCCGAGCCGGGAAAAGAAAAAACTCCCCGGTGGCGTGCCGGGGAGTAATGCGATCCCCGCACGTGACTTCCCTGGCGGGAGGTCCCGCAAGGAGAAGAATTCGACCAAGAGGTGCCCGTCTCCGGCACACATACGCCCGGAGGGCATCGTCTTGGTGAGACCGTTCTGTTGGATGGATCAGGTTCGTGGGCTGTGTCGTCTCCACGAAAAGCCAGTCGCCGTCGGCGAGGGCTTGCTTCCAGATCCCAGAAGGGTCGTGACCACGCTCAAAGACTGCACCAGGGGTGCGCTTGAGAGCGGGTCGGATGCCGGATTGAACCGGTGTGCTGCTATTGCAGCCGTTTCAGGTAGCCGGGCAGAAGCCCGTTAGCGATGAACGCCACTACCACCTCCCCTGACGGGGAAATTGCGCGAAGCGCAGGGCCAGAAAGGCCATTGAGTGTGGAGGTTCGCCTCCGTCGTGTTGTGCCAGAGGCACATCAATGAGAGACATCCTAGCGCCACCTTCTTCACCGTCAACACTCTAACCCGCCCCGAGAAGAGGCCGGTTAGACGGACACCTGAGCGCTTCTTCCCCGGAAGATGGACACCCCCGAGGCCATCCGGCATCGGGTAACCCCATCGTCTTGGAGTGCCCCAGATGAACGATGATTCCATGAGCTCGGTCGAGATGGCCGACGAAGCAGAGCAGCAGATCGAGAACGCGGCCTACCCGGCCCAGAACCCCGCCCGCACGAAGGACCGTGAGGAGCGTAAGCGGCAGCGCCGCCTGGACGCCCGCGAGTGGGCGCCGCGCGAGAACGTCGCGGTCATCCACAAGGACATCACCCTGGGCAGCAAGATGCTGACCAAGAACTGGAACGTGCTGTTCGTGCGCGCCCAGACGACCATGCACATGCTGCAGGAGATCGTCCCGTCCGAGGGCCAGATGGAGCAGTCGCGCGGCATCGAGCAGGTGCTCGAGGAGCGCCTGTCGGCCCTGACCGTCGAGATCACCAACGAACGCGCCCGCCTGATCACCCTGGCCAAGGCCGAGGGCATCGACGAGATCCCGGAGAAGGACTACACCCAGGGCGAAGACATCCACGTCCCGATCTACACGCCCGGCGCCAACAAGTACCTGGGCATCCTGCTGCAGGTGGACGAGCTGTTCTGGCTGGTCGACTACCTCTGGCTGCAGGGCACCATCAAGACCGAGCACAAGTACCAGGTCATCAATCGCTTCCGTCGCCTGCTCTGGGACATGGTGAAGTTCACGACCACCACCTGGATCCGTGCCCGCCAGTCGCTGCAGAGCACCCAGCAGGAACGCAATGCCAAGCAGGCCGCCAAGCGTGCGCGCACGAATACGTCTGCCGAGGGCCCTGGCAACGACAGCACCGAGGGCGAGGCCGCCGCGGCCGAGCCGATTGCTGCCGCTGCCTGATCGATGCTGAGCCCGGCGCAAGAACTGGCCGCAACTACCCCGGGGCATGTCGTAATCGCGGCATGCCCCGGCTCTGGTAAGACGACCGTCCTCAAGTTTCGGGCCGCTCATCTGCTGACGTCCGATCCGGACAGCCGCTTGGCCGCGGTGACCTTTACCTCCGATGCGGCCGCCTCATTGCGCGAGCGCATCATCAAGCAATACCCGGCCGCCAAGAGCCGGATGTACGCCGGCACCTTCCACAGCCTGTGCAAGTCACAGCTGCAGGCCAGCGGCGTCAAGGTCGTGGTGCTGGAGACCGGCGCTTCGGCCCGGATGATCCGCAACCTCATCCAGAACGTCCCCATCCCTGATCCCAACCTCCAGTTCGAGGACTACGTCGAGGCGATCGACAACTGGTATCGCGAGGTCGACCCGGTGCTCCCGCCCAAGGACAGCTCCCCGCTCGCGTGGGTGTACCTGGAGTTCATCAAGACCAAGCGCAATCACGGGGTCATCGACTTCAACGACATGCTCCGCGATGCGGTCGTGGGCATGCGCTCGGGCGCAATCAAGCCCCTTTCCGTGCGCTACATGCTCGTGGACGAGTTCCAGGACACCGATGCAATGCAGATGCTCTGGGTTCTGGAGCACATCAAGGCCGGCGTGGACGTCACCATCGTGGGCGATGACGACCAGTCGATCTTCGGCTGGCGCGGCGGCCTGGGGTATGAGGGAATGATCAAATTCAAGGACATGACGGGCGCGACCCTCATCAACCTTGATCGCACCTACCGGTGTGCACGGGAAATCCTGCAGCCGGCCGCGCTTCTGATCTCACACAATTTCAACCGCGTCCCCAAGCAGCTGGTCACCGCCAGCAAGGACGTGGGCCAGGTGCGCGTGCGCACCTTCGAGGATCGTCATGCCGAGGCCGAGGCGGTCATCGCCGCGGTACTGGCGACTGACAACCCATCCGAATGGGGCATCCTGGCGCGCACCAATGCGCAGCTGGAGCTGGTCGAAAGCATGATCGGCAATCAGTTCCCGTTCTTCCGCAAGGGCGGCAAGAGCTTCTGGGAATTGAAGGCCCCCTCGCTCCTGCTGGGCCTGGCCAAGGACCTGTCCTCCGGAAAGATGCTGGGCGTGTCCGATGTCCTTACGCAGGCGGGCGCCAAGACGTCCGTGGTGGACTCGCTGGCCGACCAGGTCAACTTCAAGGCGCCCGGCGCTCTGGATCGATTTTGTAAGGCTCGCATCTCCCCCGGCGGCGGCCGCGATCTCGCCCGGCACTTGCAGGGCCAACTCGCCAGCTGGCGTGACATGGTCCGCTCCGAACGACAGTCGGATATCAAGCTGGCCCTCAACGGCATGGCCGTGTGCATCCTCAAGTACGGCCGATGGGCCCAGCGTGACATCGACGAAACCACCAAGCGGCTCAACATGGCCACCATGTCGATCGCCTCGATGCGTGGGCGGATGGACCAGCGCCTGATGGCGCTGACGCGCACGAAGTCCGAGGACAAGGAAAAGCTTGAGGGCGCGTCGCTAATGACGCTGCATGCATCCAAGGGCCTGGAGTTCGATCACGTGTGGATGGTGGGTTTCGAGAACGGCACCCTCCCCTTCGCATCGGAAGACTCGAAAGAGGACGAGGAGCGCCGGCTGGCCTACGTCGGCATCACCCGGGCCCGGATCGACCTGACGATGTCCTACACCCTCACCTCAGGACCGTCCAAATTCCTGAACGAGTGCGGGCTGATTGGGCAGCGATCGCTGCTCAATGCTCAGCATGAGCTGATGCAGGCCTAAGCCACAAACCGCGGCGCTCGCGGCGACGGCGTCGGCGTCGGGAGCCTACGCGCGCTTCATGAAGTTGGCGATCGCCTGGTGGATCAGCAGGGCGCTGGCGATGAGTGCGACCGGGGTCACCATCGGGTGCATCACGATGGGCGCGGTCAGCAGCAGCAGGAACAGGAACGGCATGATCACAACGGCGATCAGTGCGAACCGCTGCTTGATGGGGCTGGCGAACTCGAAGGTGTGTTTGCGGCGCTCTCGCATCACCCAGCCGTCCACGATCCAGGGAATTAGGATGAGCGGGGCATAGGGCAGCCACAGCATGACACTGGAAGCCCTGGTGTAGCTGGACCACACCAGGGTCCACCAGGCACGCACCCTGCCCTCCCACCACACGAACACGGATGCACCCAGGGCTTCGGTGCCCTTGGCCCGCGCGACCTCTTCCTCAGTAGGTATGAACATGGCAAAGCTATGGGCCATGATCTGGTTGTCGACGAAAGAGGTCGTAAACCAACGATCCCCCCGCTGCTGGGCGCTGGTCGCCACCGGCACGGAGTAGAATTCCTCGTTGAGCGCCGTTTCGTTCTGCACCATGCGCACCAGGTACTTCTCGCCGATAAACACCATATAGAGCGCGAGGTAGGTCGACAGGATCATCGCCCACTTGAACCAGCTGCTCTTGCCTGCACTACTGGCCATAAAATTCTCTCGATGGATGCAGCTCATCGGGCGGCTGCAGGATCTGGGTGATGCTGGCGTCCAGGCTTGCGACACCGCTTGTCGAAAAGACCCGCGTGAGTAGCGCCATGCGAATGTCGCGGTCGCTCATCGAGAGATCTGAAAGGGTTGTCTCACGCATGGTGAAACGGGTGTTGGGATGCATGTGTAGCCATTCCGACATGGGCTCATCGTTCAACGGGTCCCAGACCACGTCGCCTTCGACCATCTCCACGTGGACCAACTCAGGCGCATGCCTGAGTAGCCCAGCCAAGAAAGCCGTCTGGACCTTACGCACATCCGGCTCGGGCCTGGTCATGCAGTAGGCCATCCACTCAAACGCGTCCTTCAAGCACAGGTGCAGGAGCGGCAAGGTGCTGACGCGAGGCGGCGCCATCGGATAGAGGATGTGCCCCGTGAGGTGCCACGCCAGTCCGGCCGCGGCTTCCTCCAGGCGAGGGAAGCTGGCAAAGGTGACCTCCGCACTCGTGGCAATGCCCAGCTCTCGCAGGGCTTCTGCGAGAACCGTCTTGGGCGTTGCCGGATTGGGATGGCGGGAAGTCATCTGGCGGTGGGATCAGGTAGCGGCCGGCTTGGACACCAGGATGGGCATGCGCCATTTGAAGACCCGCCCGGCCGAGACACGCGCGAACCCCTCCAGGTTGGGGACGCAGCTGAGCATCGCCGCCGGCACCAGGGGCACGGTTTCTTCGGCCAGCTTCTCGGTCACCGTGCCGCTGAAGGTCAACGGTTCATTGACTTCGTTCTTGGACGACTGGCCCATCTCGATCCTTCTGACCACGGTCTCGGCGAAGCTCTCGGCAATGTACTCCTGGGTGCCGGTGTCATTGCAGCGCAGCGCCAGGACATTGTTGATGTTGCCCAGGACCTTCAGCGCCAGGTCCTTGGAGCCCAGACGAGCAGTGATATCAGAGACAGTCTGCGTCGCAAGAAAGCACGAAAAGCCGGAACCACGGCCCTTATTGAGCAGCTGCACCAGAGGCGGGTTGATCACCTCCGCGCTCTCGTCGACGAAGATGGCAACCGGCACCTGCTCCCCCTTTTCGCCGAAATTGTACCGATCTCCCGCAACTGCGGTCAGATCGGACAGGAACAGCGCGCCGATGGCCGAAGCCACCATCGAGTCCGAAAGGCTGTCCAGACCCAGGTAGGCCACCTGACCGTTGCGCGTGATCCGCCCCAGGTCCGTGATCGGCCGCGGGTCATCGGGATCATCGTAATCGGGCGACAGCAGCCCCCCCATCGCGCCCGACGTCAGCATGGTGAGCACTGGCATGAGCGAGGTCACCATCTTGCCGAAGTGGGAGCTGTCATGCTCGAAGCTGGAGATCAGGCCGTTGAGGGTCTGGTTCGGGTGCGTGCCGATGATGTGCTCGCGGTAGTACTGGATCAGCGCTTGCCCGAGGGCGTCCTCGCCCTTGCCCTGGACACGTGCCGTGTAGGGCTTGGACTCATTGATCCAGCCATGGGGGAGCTCGTTTCCGGATGCGTCCCGCCCCGGCCGAACCCGTTCGAAGTGGGTTTCCAGCGCCTTGATCATCAGCTGGGTCGCCCCGCCCTCCAGCAGGCGACGCAGCAACATCAGGGAGGGCTTCTCGCTGATGAAGAGCAGCGCCTCGCACAGTTTGTTGACCGCCATCATGGAGAACGCGGTAAAGGGGTCGGACCCGGTCTCGGACGGGATCAAGCTGGCAATACGCGAAGCCAGCTCGGTGGCGCGGTTGAAGTTCTTCAGCGGGTCGATGCGCGCGGAGATCTCCGGGTAGGCCGGATGGAAGTAGACAAAGTCATTGGCCCGCCCGAGCTCCTCGCATGCCAGGCGCGCGGCATCGCACATGTCGCGATCGCCCTTGGGATCGATGATGATCACCGAATAGCCCATGGCGATGACCTGCGCGATCAGCACGTCGAAGGTTCGGGTCTTGCCGGCGCCGGTGGTCCCCACGATCAGCGTGTGGGTGCCGGCATGCTCCACAGGCATGAACAGCGGCTCCTCCTTGCTGGCGCCCATGCCGTGAATCCAGGCGTGGCCCATGCCGCCCTCCTTGCGGGGCAGCATCAGCTCCGGGTTGTATCGCGTCAGCGTGTAGGCGGTCTGCGTCTGCTGCTGGGACCAGTCAAAGCCATACCCCAGGAACAGCTGGCCAGGTTTCTTCTCGCTGAGCGCCTTGAGCTCCTGGCGGGTCATGAAGGTCAAACCACTGCCATTCATCGACCTCTGCGTCTTGTAGAGCTTCCACGCCGGCCACGACCGTAGCGCGGCCATGCCCAGGCACATCCAGGTGAAGGCATGGAAGATTGGGCCGCCGTAGGCAGCGGTGCTGGCCATCAGCGCCGAAATCGCAGCTGCGCCCAACCACGCGCCGATGGCCCATTTCTCGTAGATCGGCCGGAACGGATCTTCGAAGTGCGTCAGGTCCCTCATTGCGTGTTCCCTTCTTTTGCCAAGCTCTCATCGATCTGCTTCATCTCCTCCACCAACCAGGGCGGAGGGATGTAGTCGGCGTTGAGCTTCATGTCTTTGAGGTCGAGCACCCGTCTAGTTGGCTTGGGCTTCTTGAAGATCAGCGGCGGGTTATCGGACCGCTGGAGGGCCGCGATGATCACTGGCTCGTGGACATCCCAACGCTTGCCGAATGCCTGCGTTTCAAGGAGCAGCCAGCCCGACTCGATCTCGGCCTCCCTAAGCTGCTGCGACTTCACCTTGTAGTAGATCCACTTGCGCAGCTTCCCGTTGATCCACTGCCTCTTGACCTCATCCGTTGCCACATCGGCCTCAAGCCGGCATGCGATGTCCCCCGCGTTCTGCGGGCCATTGCGAAGTCGAGCCTGGACATCAGCGCCTTTCAAGGTCGAGCTTGGCGTGGGGGCCGGCGTTGGCGGGGAGCTGGGCGCGATGGCCGCGGCCTTCGACGGTGCGTCCGCCTGCATGATGTCCGTGCCGGCAGTGGCCTCCCGCCCGGGTGCGGGCGCCGCGCCGAGGGCTGGGCGCATGGGCCGCTCGGCGCCGCCTGGCTTCCGGTCGCCTCCATCCGTGGGACTCGACGGGCCGGGGGACGCAACGTGCGCGGGCTTATTGGGGGCCGGGTGCTGGGCCGGCGCACTGCCTTGACCTTGTCCGGATCGCGCTGCAGGGGCGGGCGGCGTCTGGCGCTCGGGCTTACCAGTCGTTTGCCGCTGCTGGCCACCCTGGCTGGTCTGCTGACGGGGCTGCGACTGGGGCTTGGGATGTTGCGAGGGCTTGCCGGGCTGGGGACGCGCTTCGCCATTGGGATGGCGCGGCTGCCCCTGTTGCTCCTGCTGCCCATTTCCTGGTTGAACTGGTGCCTTGCGTCCTGCATCGGGTGGGGATGACCGCTGAGGCCTTTCGCCGCCCTGTGCGGGCGCGGGTTGCCGT
>Ga0208375_1003899_pt1 | contig 12208 bp, 13 predicted proteins | sample RifOxyD1_FD_184038 | JGI IMG/M metagenome (GOLD analysis project Ga0208375, IMG submission 184038) | Soil microbial communities from Rifle, Colorado - Rifle Oxygen_injection D1 (SPAdes) | ecosystem: Environmental > Terrestrial > Deep subsurface > Rock core/Sediment | place: Rifle, Colorado... | reverse complement strand
GGTTTTTGTAAATGCAAAGAAGACTAGGCATATGCCAAGAAGTATAGATACTTTTTTAACATGAAATTTCATCTTAAAACAAACCTCATCTCGCCTTTTTTACTCTGGAGATAGTAACCAAACTTCCGGCTAGCGCCAATATTGCTCCGGCAAAAAATTCTATCCCCAGGATTGCCCCGAAAAGCTTAAAAAGACCCAGTGCGTCTTTGGGTAAAATCGGAATATCTCCAAAATAGCCCACTATTGACGGCGATAAATATAGTACTGATATAAAAGCGATCGCCCAGCCCATGACCACTCCGGCAATTGTATAAATTGACGCCTCAATTACCAAAGGGCTTCTGATAAAACCTTTTGTGGCACCGATCAGATTAAGAATTTCAACCTCTTCGCGTCTGGCCACAACACGCATACCCGTAATTACTAATAGTATTACCAAGGAAGTAATCGTCAAAAGACCGACAAAAGTGATTCCACCAATCCTTACATAATTTGTCACCGTCTTAAGGCGGCCTATGACATCGTCCAGACTTGTCTCTCCTCCGAGGGCTGCCGTAAAACCCACCGAGTCTACAATATTTTCACCTTTGACATTGTTAATAGCGTTTTGTGCAAAAGACAGATCGTTGACAGAAAATTCCAAAGACGCCGGGAAAATGGAAGGACTAAAGACGCCGGGAAAATGGAAGGACTCACAAGCTGTCCCAAAAGCGGATTGTCGCTGGTTGCTTCCTGGTATATGGAAAGCGCTTCCTCCTTGCTGACATATTTTACATCCCTAATTTGTGCATCTTCTTCCAGCCTGTGCTGTAAATCCGCGATCTCCGTATCTTTCACATCGCTTTTTATAAACGCAATAATTTGAGGCCTGGTTTCAAAATAAGTCAGCATTTTTGAAGAGGAATAAACAAGCACGTAAACTACTGTGGAAACAAAAAATGTAAGAGTCAATACAAAAGAAACAGCCAAAGCCTGAAACGGAGAACGTCTAATATAACCCCATGCAGTTTTTAAATGTGTACTCATTTCTCTTTTATTTTACCACCCTCGGGGTGGCTTTCCTCACCCTCCTTGATGTCTTTTATTTTACCACCCTCGGGGTGGCTTTCCTCACCCTCCTTGATGTCTTTTATTTCATCTGTATTGTCTTTTTTGTTATTAGGTTCTTTCCCGATATCAACTTGCTCTTTTTTACCGTCAACATGAATTACCCGTTTTTTATATTTGTCGACTATCTCCATGTTGTGGGTAGCCATTATTATGGTTTTTCCTTCCTTATTAATTTTCTCCAGAAGATCCATCAAGCCGTCTGCAGTTTTCCAATCAAGATTCCCTGTAGGTTCATCTGCCAGAATTATTTTAGGATTTATTGACAGCGCCCTGGCAAGAGAAACCCGCTGAAGCTCACCTCCGGAAAGCTGTGACGGAAAAAAGTTTGCCTGGCGGGACAATCCAACCAACCTTAAAATGTGTTTTACTCTTTCTTCCCACTGCGGCTCGGGAAGCCCTATCACTGCAAGGGCTACAGCCACATTCTCATAGACAGTGCGATCCGAAAGAACTTTAAAATCCTGAAAAATTACCCCGATTCTTTGTCGGTATGATGGAAGATTTTTATCGTTTAAATTAGCTAAATTCAAGCCATCAACTCTAACCTCCCCTTTAGTGGGAAGTACCTCGCCCAAAATAAGCTTTAAAATTGTGGTTTTTCCGGCACCGGAAGGTCCTGTGATAAATACAAATTCACCTTTTTTGACATCGAAAGACATGTCACTTAAGGCTACTATTGAACCGTAAGATTTTGTTACGCTTTTGAAATTGATTAATACAGGTTCTTCTTGTGACATAGGTTTAAGTAATTCAGAGTAACAAGTGAAAACAAATAAAGCCAGCCCCAAAGGCTATTCAATAACTTTAATTTTGGCCACATCCATAAGCCAGCCACCCGGTCTTGTTGAAGATATAGTTTCTCCCCAGATATCAACTTTCTTATTCAAAAATTCACCTAAATCAATCGTACTTGAAGTCAAAGCCACATCCTTTGAGGAACCTCCACCGTTTCGTGCGAGACGGTAAGTTCCCTCGCCATTTATTCCGCCTTCAGTCAAAACTCCCGTTGCCGCGTCATACTTAACGTCCGGATCAAGTTTACCGGCTTCTGTTGAAGTTACTTTTACACCCGGAGCACCTTTTCCCGAATTTCCTGAGCCGCCAAATACGTTTGCAGAAAGCATCCACGCAGTTACCACACCTGCCAAAACAACCAGAAAAGCTCCAATTACCAGGGGAAGTACACTTTTACGCGCCGATTGCATAGACTTCAATATACCATTAAAAAAGCCAAAAACGCAACTCCGGAATAAACGATTAGCTTTTAACTAACTTAACTTCAGCATCAACAAACTCTTCTATCTCCCCGCCCAGCACTGCTTCTGTATTTCCGGTTTCAACTTCGGTTCTCAAATCTTTAACCATCTTGTAGGGATGAAGAACGTACGAACGAATTTGGGTTCCCCATGAAGCAGGGCGGTAATCGCCTTTCAGTTCTTTCTTTAACCCCTTTGCAATTTCTTGCTGTCTCAACCACAACTTTCCTCTAAGTAAATCCAAAGCTATTTTTCTGTTTTGTTCCTGGAAACGCTCGGTTGAGGCAGTAATGACAATACCTGTCGGTATATGAGTAAGCCGGACGGCAGTAGCAACTTTATTAACATTTTGCCCGCCATGCCCCCCTGCGTGAATAAATTGCCAATCCAAATCTTCATCTTTTATCTGAATATCTTTAAGGTCTGTTTCCTGAAGTTCAGGCATAACCTCAACAAGAGCAAATGATGTTTGCCTTAATTTATCTGCGTTAAACGGCGATTGCCGCACCAGGCGATGTGTACCGGCCTCATTTTTTAAGTATCCGTAAGCATAATGCCCGGTAACTTTAAAGATAACGCTTTTTATTCCGGCTTCTTCCCCGGCTGTGTAGTCCAAGGTTTCCGTAGACCAACTTTTCCTCTCGCAAAACCGCGTATACATTCGGAAAAGCATTCCTGTCCAATCCATTGCTTCGGTTCCTCCCTGGCCTGCATGAACCGAAAACAGGGCGTTTTTTCCGTCATATTCACCCGAAAGGTAAGACATCAGTTCAAGCTCTGCCAGAGTTTTTTCTGCTTTAGCTGCCTCAGCATCGTCCTGAACATGTTTCAAAATTTCCACTGTTTCGGAAAGCTCCGTAATACTTTCCACCTCTTTTTTAAGATCAGAGAGCTCTTGGGTAACCGCTCTTGCATTTTCAGGATTCTCCCAAAGATCGGGATCAGATACTTTTATTTCAAGATCTTTTATTTTTTCCTTCTTTTCTGAAAGGTTAATTACTTCCTTCAGTTTTTCCAAACGTACCGAGAGCGCCTCAATTTTTTCCTGCATATATGAAGAAGTATAACCAAAGATGGGTAAAAGGTAAAAGGTAAAGAGTAAATGCTATTTACAAAAAATCGCTTTTACAGTTTTCGTATCGGCAGGATTCAAACTTTGTAAGACGTCAACCGCCTTCTCCACTCCCACGTCTACATTTGCATAAGATGAAGGAATTTCCATATTAATTCCCAAGACCTGGACCAGCTTTGAGCGTCCCGCATCAAGGGCTGAAGTAATTGCAGGGGGCGGGTTTTTCCAGCCCAATATCGAAGTCAGGGCAGTTCTTCCTCCAATTATCAGAAATCCTTCTAAAATTAATGCCAAAAGAAATCCGAAAAATACTCCGAAAGCTGCTCCTTTAAATGACCAATCAACATAATGGCGTCTAAACTTGGCCATCATGAATACCAAAACAAAAAGAAGGATCACAATTGTTATTGCTTGCCAATAAGGTATAGGTAAATTTATCTTACCCAAACTAAAATTGAAATTAGCCGAAAATATTTTTAGAAAATTTCCCATAACACTTCATTCTACCATGAGGAAACTGTGTTTCCGATTGGCAAGCTCGTCTTATCATGAGGAAACTATGTTTCTGAATGACAAGGTTTCCTTACCATGAGGAAACTGTGTTTCCGATTGGTAAGCTCGTCTTTAAAGACTTAAGGGGTAGCAGTAGGTGTGGCGGAGGGTTTGGCAGTGGCACCTTTTCGAAGTCCTGTAACGATGATGACGTCATAGGAGGTGCTGGTTGAACTGGTCTTCTTAACAGTTTGGTAAGTGGCGTTAAGTTTTGTAGTAATTTCGTTTACGACATCACTTGAAACTGAGCTTGAAAAACTCACTTCCGTGTCCGTATTGTCCTGGGTAGTGGAATTCTAATTTCGTTTACGACATCACTTGAAACTGAGCTTGAAAAACTCACTTCCGTGTCCGTATTGTCCTGGGTAGTGGAATTCCCGACAGTCACATTAGTGTAGCCCAATCCTTTTAGTAAAGTTTGCAGGTAAGCTGCTTCCCCTGTTATACCTGTGCCGTTTTGAACCTGAATTTTGACTTTTGTCTTATCAACATTTGCGGAAGGGCTTGCTGAAGGTGATACCGAAGGAACCGGGGTTGGCTCCTGAATAGGCGCGGCTGTGTTTTGGTAAGGAGTCGGTTCTGTCAGAGATGGTGTTGCACCATCCGATGTGGCACTTTTGTAAATTACGTATCCTAAAATTCCGATTAAAGCCAAAATCCCGATTATTAAAAGGGTTTTTGCTCCTCCTCCTTTATTTTGTTCACCGACCGTAGGAAAAGAAACTCCGTTATCTTGGGTCTGAGAAGTGCCCTGAGAGAATCCTTGAGATTGATTTTGCGTCTCTTCCATAGTTGTGGGCAAGTATAGTCATTAAATCAGGTATTTGTCAAGCGCACTTTCCGCCTACCTAAATACTTTTCTGTAACTTCTCCATTAATAGAGAGTAAAACCTAAGATTATGAATAGTAGCAAGCCTCCCTGCTGTAAAATCACCTATTCTAAATAAATGTGCCAGATATGCTTTTGAATATCTTTTACAGAGCACACAGTCACATGCGGTACTGACGGAACTGTCGTCTTTAAAGTATTTTTCCTTATCGGGAGTATAAAACGAATAGAAGTTTAGCTTGTAAACATCAATTTCTTCGATAGAAATTGCGTCGTAGACGTAAAGTCTTCCATGCCTGGCATCACGTGTCGGAAGAACACAGTCAAAAATATTAAAACCCATTTTGCTTAAAGCAACGATTTCTTCAGGCTTTCCGACTCCTAATCCATAAAGGAAATAATCCTCGGGGGCACCTTCCGCAATCGTTTTTGCCGATTCAAAATCAAAATCCCCGTTTTCGTCTATCGGCCATCCACCGTAACCCAGTCCGTCAAAGCCGATTTTAACAAGTTCTTTGGTACAATACTCCCTTAAATCCTGATATTTTCCACCTTGAACAACTCCTAAAATATAAGGCCTTTCTGTATCATTAAGTTTCTTCGATTTACAAATTTTTTCAAATTCGGCCTTGCTGCGTTTTGCCCAGGAAATTGTTCGCATAACCGAATCTTTTGCTTCTTCATAGGAAGATTTCGGATCCGTAAAGTCATCCAAAACAACAACCATGTCTGTTCCCAGTTTTATTTGAAAAGCAATGGACTTTTCGGGAGTCAAAATCTTTTTTGATTTTTTGGTTGGATGGAAAATTACTCCTTCGTCTGTCACTTTACCTTTTACATTACCGGATTTTATTACGGACATTACCTGGAAACCTCCCGAGTCTGAGATTGTTCCACCCTTAAAATCCATGAAATTTCCGATTCCTTCAAATTTGTCCAAGACATCCCCGCCAAGCTCCTGCCATAAGTGAAAAGTGTTGACTAAAATTCCCAATGTCTGGGTTTTTTCTAAATCTGAAGTGTCTAATGACTTGATTACTCCACGAGTCGCGTCGGGAAAGAAAAGTGGTACGGGAATATTCCCGTTTTTGGATTTAAAAAATTTGCGCGCCATGCTATTCAACTTTCAGAAGTTCGACCTCAAAAATTAATGTCGCACCACCCGGAATAGCACCGGGAATTCCACTGTCTCCATAAGCAAGGTCTGACGGAATTACCAGCTTCCTCTTCCCGCCAACTTTCATTCCGGCCACTCCCTGATCCCAACCCGGAATAACTTCCCCTGCCCCAAGAGCAAACGAAAAAGCCTGATTCCTATCGTAGGAACTGTCAAACTTTGTTCCATCGGTTAAAGTTCCTACATAGTTTACCGTAACAGTTTTACCGGGAACGGCAATATCGCCCGTTCCGACTTTTATGTCTTCTATTTGTAATTCAGTTGCATTCATAATTGATATTTTTGACGATGGTGTTTTTACCGTCTGAGAACTTTCGATTGCCGATGTAATAGTATCAGATGGGGTCGAAGTTTGTAATACCTGTCCGACTTCATCCTTCTTAGAAACAATAAGAAAAATCCCCACAACTATCAGAAGTGCGAGAAAGATTGTTACAAATAAATATTTCTTATCAGGGCTTTGACCGGCTAAGTTTTGATCGTCCACGAAAAGAATATTATCACGGATAAAATTATCCTTCCACTGTTAACTAATCGTCTGTCTCGTGTTCCTCCGTATCCGAAGCTTCTTTTGCATCCTCAATTTCTTCTTCAATATCCGGGTTGTCCGAACTAATCCGTTCAAATTCCGAGTGTTGTTCATTAAGTTTATTCTCAAAATCCGCATTTGATTCACCTGTAGCTTCAAAGTTTTCCTTGGCCTGGTCTACGTTTTCTTTATACTCTGCAACAACCTGCTCTAAATTTTGACCGTTAACTTCCCGCTCTTTTGACAAATCAATAATTTCGTCAGCTCTGTGATCAATTACGACTTGGTTACTACCGCTTGTCTCCTCGATAATTTTTTCCGACAAGATCTTAACTGAATAAAACGGATCTCCGGGAAGCGCAGCCAGTGCAATTTGATAGGTTCCGAAAAATATTATCAAAAGCGCCAAGACGGCAAGCGAGACACGGGCAAAACCGCTCAAAAATATTCTTTTGTAGAAAGGCTCTTTTGTGTCGATCTTTTTGGCAACATCGCTCCACCCGGATGTTTTTAAATGCAGGGTGGCATTTGTCTTTCTGTACTCATTTTTTAGATCTGTCAAAAAATTATTATTGCTCATATATTTCCCTCCAATTTCTTTCTCAATATACCTAATAGCCGATGAACTTTCACACGTATAGCACCTGATTTTTTAGCTGTAATTAAAGCGATTTCATTAAAAGACAGCTCTTCAAAATACCTCAGGATTATAATTTGCCTATCGTCCTCATCAAGAACCGATAAAACCTGCCTTACTTTACTCATCGACTCGTTTCTTAAGAGGTTTTCCTCAATGTTCGTATCCGACTTAAAATTATCTCCGATCGTCAGTTCCAAAGAAATTTCTTTTTTCTTTCTTTGATGATCTATTACCAGATTTCTGGCAATTGTATATAAATACGATTGGAATGTTCCCCCCGTTAGTGAAAAGGTTGTGATTTTGTTCCAGGCTTTAACAAAAGTATTCTGTGTAATATCTTCAGCCAAAAATTCATCGTCAACCAGGTAATAAGTAAACCTATAAATCCTATCCAAAAATATGTTATAAAGCTCGGCGAATGCGTTTTTATCACCGACGATTGCCCTTTTTACAAACCTGTTGTAATCGTCTGACATTACCACACATTCTATCAAATAGAACGAAATATGGGTTGTTTTGTAACAAATTATCATACTATCCGTTGTATTTAGTATGAAAATGAAAAAGATCCTGACTACACTTTCGATAATTTCCATTCTTGCTTTCGGGGCAATGTTAGCCAAAACGATTCAAGTAAGAGCAAGCTCTCATGACGACCAGGAGGAGAACGAAACCCTTGAAATTGAAGATGAAGAAGAAATTGACGACCAGGAGGAATTAGATGATATTTACGAAGATGAATCAGAAGAAGACAAATCCCCAAGTCCGTCTGCCAGTCCTACAGCCAGCCCATCAGTAAGTCCCAGCCCTTCCCCAAGTCCGTCCGCAAGCCCCAGTGCAAGTCCCTCCGAGACTCCGGAAGCAGTAGTAGAAGAAAATACAAATGACGATGCTTTAAGCGCACTTTCAAATTTGATTAAACAGCTTCTTCAATTTATTGAGTCAATCGGGCAAAGAGACTAATTTAGTTTGCAGGCAGTTGCGGATAATGACAGTGCTTCCACTTTTTTCCGGATCCACACCAACAAGGGTCGTTGCGGCCGAGCTTTTTGGATGATTGACTACTTGATGAGGAAAAAGCAGGTTCTCCGGATCTTGCTGTTGAAGCAGCATCGCCGGACAATCCTGTTTGATCGGACCTGTCCACATTTTCCCGAGCCAAGTGTAAAGGAATTTCGGGTTGGGGCCTTGCAACTCCTATTCTCAAAATCCTCCTTGAAAGCTCTGTATTTATTTTATTAACCAAATTTTCGAATAAATTATATGCCTCATTTTTAAATTCAATTAAAGGATCCCTTTGTCCGTAAGCCCTTAAGGTAACGCCTTCCCGGAGGTCGTCAATGTGATCAATATGATCCATCCAAAGGTGGTCTATTGAACCTAAATATGCGAATTTCTCAACTTCGCGCATAACGGTTGAGGTTAAATCCTTTTCTCTTTTTTCATAAATGTCGGCAAAAATCGAATTAAGAAAATCTTTTATTTTTTCCTGCGACTCCAGATTTGAAATCTGAGAAGTAATTCTTTTTAACGAAGCGTCATCAAAGGGAATTATTTCGGCAAGGCTTATGGCAATCCTTTCCGCGTCAACTTTTCCGTCAACTTCCAAGCTTTCTATTTCGGAGATTTTCTCAATTTGATCCTTTACCTTATTCTGAACTTCTTCTTTAACATCTTTCGATTCTAAAATTTTACGCCTGAGTTTATAGATAATTTCCCTTTGCTGATTTGCAACATCATCAAACTCAACCAGACGTTTTCTGACATCAAAGTGAAATCCTTCAACTTTTACCTGTGCTTGCTCAATTGCACGGCTAATCAACGAATTTTCAATCGGTTGATTTTCGGGAAGACTTAGCCTGTCCATAATTCCGCCAATTTGTTCTCCACCAAAAATTCTCATCAAATCGTCTTCCATTGACAGATAAAAGCGTGAACTTCCGGAGTCTCCCTGACGGCCGGATCTTCCTCTAAGCTGATTGTCTACTCGTCTTGCCTCGTGGCGCTCCGTACCTATTATGTGAAGTCCTCCGGCGTTAATAACTTTTTCGTGTATTTTTTCCCATTCCTTATAAGCAGATGATGACCTATATTCATCCTCGTTTTTTCCCGGAATCCTGTCGGGAAGCGCTCCGCCAAGAACGATGTCAACACCACGACCCGCCATGTTGGTGGCAACAGTAACCGCGCTGGGTTTTCCTGCTTCGGCTATGATTTCTGCCTCCTTTTCGTGATTTTTGGCGTTTAAAACATTGTGGGTAATTTTCTTCCTTTTAAGATATTCCGAAATAATTTCGTTTTTTTCAATTGACGTGGTGCCCACCAGCACTGGCTGCCCTTTTTTATAACATTCTCCGATTTCATCAACAATTGCGCCATATTTACCACGCAATGTTTTATAGATAACATCGGGCAAATCTTTTCTTACCATCGGCCTATGTGTCGGGATAACAATAACGTCCAGTTTGTAAATTTTTCTAAACTCTTCTGCTTCTGTTGCGGCAGTTCCTGTCATACCGCTTAGGTGTTCATACATTCTGAAATAATTTTGGAAGGAAATTGTTGCCAGGGTTTTACTTTCCTGCTGAATAGGAACACTTTCTTTTGCCTCAACCGCCTGATGAAGCCCATCACTCCAACGCCTGCCCACCATCAGTCTGCCTGTAAATTCGTCGACAATTACGACCTGATCTTCTTTAATGACATAGTCTTTGTCTTTTAAATACAAAGTTCTTGCGCGAAGTGCATTTTCAATATGGTGAATGGCCTCAAAATCTTTTTCATAAAGATTATCGACCCCCAGAATTTTTTCTACCCGGGTAATTCCCATTTCGGTCAAGCTTGCACTTTTGGATTTTTCGTCGATTTTGTAATCCGTATCAACTTATCAACCATCTCCGCAAACTTGTAGTATTTTTGTGTCGGTTCGGTATCGGGCGCCGAAATTATTAAAGGTGTTCGGGCTTCGTCGATTAAAATCGAATCAACCTCGTCCACGATTGCAAAATAATGTCCCCTCTGAACCATTTCCGGAAGGGAGTTGACCATGTTATCCCTCAGGTAATCGAATCCAAATTCGTTATTTGTACCGTACAAAATATCACAGGCGTAAGCGTCTCTTCTTTCCGAAACTTTAAGGTGGGCAAGTCTTTCATCACCATGGCTGGAATCGGTAAAATCCGGATCATAAATATATGATTTTGTTTCCTGAACTATAGAACCCACACTCATTCCAAGAAGATGAAAAATTGGGGCATTCCATCCGGCATCACGTCTTGCCAGATAATCATTTACCGTCACCAGATGAGCACCGCGCCCTGTAAGGGCATGTAAATAAAGTGCCGGAACAGCAGAAAGAGTTTTACCCTCACCGGTTTTTTGCTCGGCAACTTTTCCTTCGAATAATGCGACCGCAGCTATAAGCTGAACATCATAGTGCCTCTTTCCCAAAACACGGTAGGAGGCTTCACGAACCACTGCGTACGCTTCCGGTAAAAGATTTTCCAGAGTCTCTCCTTTTTCGAGTCTTTTTTTAAACTCTTCTGTTTTTGCGGCAAAATCTTTATCTTTTAGCTTTTTAACTTTTGCTTCAAATGAATTTATTTGCTCAACAACCTTACTGATCCTTTCTACTTCTCTTGCATTAACGTCCAATAATTTGGAAAAAATCTTTAACATACGTGTATCATTGTATACTTATTTCAGGCCAAACCCAAGCACCCCTGGCGTCTTTATATGTCCAATAAACCGCGTCTTTGTGTCCTGAGACAATTGACCATATCCACACCCCGCCATCTCCATAATTAATCCTCATTCTTGAAAGTCTTTGCAAAAAAGTTTTTCCATAAAACACTACCGGCTCTCCCGCAGATTCCGAAATCTTCCCGTCGCCCATCCGTTTAATTTCCAACGAATCACCATATAGGTCGAACATATATTTATCAAAAAGGACCCTGCTTTCGGAGTTTCCGACCTTACTTAGTGAGGTAATATGGTAATTATTACCAACCACCAACAGGTATGGCGCGGCGATTGATTCCCTGGTAATAAAAATTCTTTTTCCATCATTTAAAAGGCCGTCAATCTGATTTATATCCCCGGACTCAAACCATAAAATTTTTCCATCATATTTTATAAACGGATAGTAATAATGGGATGCCAGAAGCACTTGACCTTTGGGAAGTTTATCTATACTTTTCTGCATGACAATAAGCGGCATATCCGGTGAGTTTTTATAGTATAAGAGAGCGTTGAGTCCTACTATCGGTAATAGAAATAGTATCAAAAATACGGACTTTTCCTTTAAATATTTGTATAAGGCTATTGATAATATAACACCGGCAAAAACAATTCTCCTCATCATAAGATCCCCCTCCCAATAAGCCCCGCCTACGGACATCAGAAGAGCAAAAACAAACCATGCCACCCATTCTATTTTTGACCGCACGTTTTTAATTAAAAGGAATAGCAAAATAAATGGTGTAACACTTCCAAAACTGTTAATAAAAGCGACCCAAATGTTCCTGATAATTCTCAAAAAACCAAAAGAACTGTAAGCAAAAATCTGTTCCGTAGACCCACCGAAATCCTTTCTTATAAATACATATATAAATGCGTAAAAAAGAACCGATAATGCAACCGATAAAAACGCAAGCTTTGCAAATCGGATGGTAATCTTTTTATCAATTTTTAATTCCTTTTTGAGAAGTATCGGTATAAGAAAGATAGTCGGAATCCAATATAGGGCATCTACATGTACCCCCATCATTAAAAACAGAGTAAGCAAAAAGGCAAACGCTTTTCTTTTGATAAAAAAATATATTGCAAAAAGATAAAAAGTTAAAAGTACCGACTGAATCATCAAATTTGTATTAATAAGCCACACTCCCGGAAAAAGCAGAAATAGCAAAGCCGGAATCCAAAAATATTTTTCCTTACTGAAAATTTTCGCGCATATTTTGAACATTAAAATTGCTGAGATTACCCCAAAGATAAACGCCGTATAATTGGGAACCACTATGCGCGATGTCATCCAGAAAGTCG
>Ga0208375_1003898_pt1 | contig 12209 bp, 15 predicted proteins | sample RifOxyD1_FD_184038 | JGI IMG/M metagenome (GOLD analysis project Ga0208375, IMG submission 184038) | Soil microbial communities from Rifle, Colorado - Rifle Oxygen_injection D1 (SPAdes) | ecosystem: Environmental > Terrestrial > Deep subsurface > Rock core/Sediment | place: Rifle, Colorado... | reverse complement strand
TCCGAATTGAAGCCCCGCCACACTGCCCGAATACTTGGAGGGCAGAACCCCAAAAAGAAAAATGTCCTTTCCATTTTAGAAAAAATCCATCCCGCGAAAAACAAAAGAGCAAGAGACATTTTTTCTTTTGGGGGTTGCCGAGAGAAGCGAGGCGGTGGCGGGGCTTTCGTGAAGCGTACGATTACATTTCACATTACCACTTTCTCGGAGCGTGCCACATTCATTACCTCACTTTGTTTTGAAAGTAAGTGCGAGCTTGGTACAATAAACACACAAAGGAAAAAATCTAAAGCAGTTTAGATTTTTTCCCTTGTGCGCGATGCAAGATTTGAACTTGCCGCCTGCTCAACGTCAATGAGCCGCTCTACCAAATGAGCTAATCGCGCATTATACTTGACAAAATATTAAAAATGACGTGTGACCTCACGGAGAATCGAACTCCGATTACAGCCTTGAAAAGGCCGTGTCCTGACCGTTAGACGATGAGGCCAAACTAGGGAACCTCTCTCAAAAATAATTCTTAAAAATTACAAAATTCATGGCTACCATTATTTTTGAGAGAGGTTCCTGCAAAAATATAGCATTTTTTATAAAAAAAGTAAAAAAATACAAAAAGAAAAAGAAGATTCTTTTCATCAGAGAATTCTGTTATACTTTTGTATAATTGTATAATAAGAATGGTTTTACAGAGAATAAAAAGCAAAATAGTCGGTTCAGGGGTTCATACCTGGTACGGCAAATATGAGAGACCCATCTCTTCGTTCTCACTTGTGGCAGGATTTGTTTTTGATGCGGTAATGCTAAAGCGAGTTGATATGTTCTGGGAAAATATGTGGGTAATAGGTCACCTAGTCATCGTTGGTGTTTGTATGGTTTTGATACACAAAATAAAAGGCATAGCGGGCGATGAAGGGAACCCCGACAAGGCACATTTTTGGCTAGTTAATGTTATACAGTTCTTCTTTGGAGGACTGATTTCAGTTTTTCTAGTTTTCTATTTTCGCAGTGGCGACCTTGCTCTCAGCTGGCCGTTTTTTCTCATTTTAGCTTTGGTCTTTTGGGCCAATGAATCTTTAAAGCGCCATTTCGTACGGCTTAATTTTCAGATTTCTTTATTTTTCTTGTCGCTTTTCTTGTGCGCCATATATCTTGTGCCAGTCTTTACCCATCGTATTGGTGCTGGAATATTTATTTTATCGGGAATTATAAGTCTTGCGCTTATGATAACTTTCTTACGAATTTTATCGTGGGCAAGTGGCAGGGAATTTCAAAAAAATAAACATCACATTGTTTTTTGGGTTTTGACTATTTTTACTGTTATGCATATTTTTTATTTTGCAAATATCATTCCACCCATACCTCTAGCCCTGAAAGATTCCGGTATATACCACTCTTTCCAAAAGGACTCTGCTTTTAATTATATTGTAAGTTATGAAGATATTGGTTGGACTAAGTTTTTATCTATATCTAGAGGCATCCATATTGCCTCCGGAGATACCATCTATGCTTATAGCGCGGTATTTTCACCAACATCCCTCAATACAACCATCGTCCACAGGTGGCAATACTACGATCCATTGGAGAAAAAATGGACTGATATGAGTAAAATCTTGCTTCCAGTGGTTGGTGGTCGTGACAATGGATTTCGGACATATTCAGCCATATCCGGCCTTTCTCTGGGAAAGTGGCGGGTCAATGTAGAGACTTTGCGCGGCCAAGTCATTGGGCGATTGCGTTTTACTGTTATCTTTGGCTCTGTGGGTACGTTAAAAACAAAAGTACTGAACTAACCAATATACAGTATTCACATAGCAATAATTATTTGATAGACTAAATACATGACAAATACTCCTCTATCTCTCCTAGAAATAAAAAAACTTAGAAGCCCTGTGCGCAATGTAAATAAAGAGTGCAAGGAAAAGATGAGCTCACTTGATTTGTTTGCTGTTTGGATTACGGAAAATATCGGCACGATGGGTTTTTTCTTTATTATTTTTTTCTGGACTGTTATTTGGCTTGGGTGGCATTTACTTGCCCCAAAAGAATTTCATTTTGACCCGTATCCCGGATTTGTCTTGTGGCTTTTTATTTCTAACGTCATCCAGCTTTTCTTTTTACCTCTGATTATGGTTGGACAAAATCTGCAAGGAATGCACGCCGAAGCCAGGGCTGAAGCTGATTTTGAAATAAATACCAAAGCCGAAAAGGAGATAGAAACTATTCTCATCCACCTTGAAAATCAAAACGGCATACTGAATCAGTTACTAGAGAAAAAGCCATAAAATAAATGCTTGACTCATTTTGTACAAAGTGTACAATTAAGATATGAACATAAAGACAATATCAACAACCAAAGTTAGGGCAAATATATCTGAAATCATAGAACGTGTGAAAAATCATGACGAGATATTTGTCTTTGGAAGAAGAAATAAGCCAGAGGCGGTGTTGGTCAAATTTCCAGATACATACAATCCGCGTTTTTCCGATATTACAAACATCAACGCCTATTCAAAAAGTTTCGATTTTTTGAAAGACGAACCTGATATCTACTCCTTTTCTGATATGAAGAAAAAACATGCATAAGCAGGGGAAAATCGTCCTCATACCTTTTCCATTTACTGATTTATCAGGGTTAAAAATTCGTCCAGCTGTTATTGTTTCAAACAAACCTGTGGGTGATGATGTTGTAGTAGCTTTCATTTCAACAAATATAAAAAAGAAAGAGAAGTTTGGAATTTTTATTAAAATGGATAGACAAAACGGACTGAAATCAGATTCCATCGTTCTCATCTCGAAAATGGCCACGTTGGAAAAGAAAATAATTGTGGGAGAAATAGGACAACTATCAGATATTCATATAAAACAAGTAAAAGAAAAGATAAATAACTTATTCTTGTAAGTTCTCGTTATTTGTTTTTGACTGAGGTAAAATGCCCTCAAAATAAGGGCATTTTACGATTTTACTTGACAAGTTACAGTATTTAGGTATATAATGACTAAGGATTTAGGTGAGGATTGTTTATGCCTCATCTTGTTTTTTCACAATTAACCACTGCTATGAAAGTAGCAGAAAAGGAAATGAGGAATATACCATGAAAACAATGGAACGTACCTCGACTTCAAAAGAATCGACGGTAAAACAAATTCTGGACCTCGCGGCTTTCGTTGCCAGTGTCCTCGTTCGACTCTCATTTGAGCAAGTAAAATACTTGCTCGGAAACAAAGATACTATCCTGCGAAATGTAAGGTACCCCATTATTAAGACAGCAATTCCAGGCAATTATTTTAATTTTAACTTGATTGATTTTTTAAAGCAAATTCACGAGGAGACATTTTTAATGCAGTATGAATTCTAGTGGTGTTGTAAATATATATCGTTCTGTATATTTCAAACACGAGCTCTCCCAAAGTTTCAAACCTGTTTGGGTCTCCTAGATCAATTTTAAACTTATCGTAGAAACTTTCTTGATATCCATTCTGCCACGGTGAACCTTTCTCTGACATAGAGATTTGGATACCAGAAGAAATACAAAACTCAGTATATATTTCACTTGTATATTCACTACCTTGATCTGAGTGAATGATATCTGGTCGTGGATGATCCATGAGGGCTCCCACCATTGCTTGTATGACAAGAGAACTTGAATGATTAGTTAAAACACAGACACCGACTACTTCACGATTGTAAATATCAATCACGGTTGCTACATAGATGAACCTATTTTTGTACCAGATGTAAGTAAAATCTGTAGCCCAGATTTGATTGATTCTAGTTAGAAGTGTTGTTGGTAGAAGATTCGGATATTTGTCATATATACTTACAATACTTCGCTTAAAAGGCCTTCGGTGTCTTCGGTAGGGTTTTAGATTGAATTTCTTCATCACTCGCAGTACCCCCCTTTTATTTAGTTTTAGCTCTATAGCTAATCGTTTGTGCCCATAACTTGGATGATCATTCCAAGCTTTTTCAATCTTTTCTTTTACTTTCAGATCTTCTTTATACTTCTTACTTTTGTAATACAGGGAACTTCTAGATACTTCAAATATTTCATGAAGTTTCTTGCGGTTTACAGCTACCATTTTTTTTGGATAGTACCCAGTTGAACTGTAAGCTCACCAATGATTTGTTTTAATTCTCGATTCTCTTTTACTATTCTTGTTAAATCTCTAGCTGGTGTTTCGCCGGTACTTTCCCTTAACCACTCATAGATAGTTGTTTTACCTATGCCATGCTCGTGTGATATCTCGGCTATTGATTTACCAGATGTTTTGACTCTCTCTAATATCTGATTTCTCAGATCCATTGATATTTTATTGTGAGGTGTAGACATATTCTTTGGTTAGATTACTAATACGACTATTTTTACTATTAATCTTACCGGAAAATGTGTCTTAAATTTGGGGTACCTGTCAATTTTGTATCCGGTTTTTGATAAACATTTCATATATCATTCGTATTCATCTAGGAAAGCTCGCGGTACGCATCTCGGTGTGGAGAGGTCGTATGTTGCATGTCGTAAAGTAAGTAATAATTGGAAAAAGAAAATATATGTTTTGAAATGCGATGTCAGAAAGTTTTTTGACTCTATTGACCACAGTATTTTGCAAAATCTTATTGAGAGAAAAGTTACATGTCCAGATACTATGGAGCTTTTAGACTTACTTCTTCAAAGTTTTGAAAAATCAAAAGGAGTTGGATTGCCACTTGGTAATGTCACAAGTCAGCTTTTTGCAAATATATATCTTAACGAATTAGATCAGTTTATGAAACATGAGTTAAAGGTTCAATATTATTTCAGGTATTGTGACGATTTCATTATTATTCATGAAAATAAAGAATTTCTTTTGAATCTGATAGAGAAAATTAGAAAATTTCTGGATAACCAATTGAAACTGAAATTGCATCCAAACAAGGTTGAAATTCGTCCTATGAGGCAGGGTATTGATTTTCTCGGGTATGTCATGTTGCCTAACATGATTGTGCTACGGACTGGCACAAAAAAGAGAATTATCAAAAAAATACAAACAGCGAAAAAGAAACTAGAAACAAGCACTATTTCAGAACTAACGTTTAAAAGCATTCTTACTTCATATCTTGGTCTACTGTCCCATTGTCGGAATCGGAAACTGGAAAATTACATCAAGACATTTTTATAAGAAATAAATATTTTGACATTCTTGAGAATACAAGAATATCTATTTCTTTATTTCTGTTATTTCTTTTTCTATTCTATTTACGGTGTTTTGTAGTTTTTGAATTTGTCCTTTTTCCTCATCTATTTCTTCCTTGGTTTTTTCGCCAAGCTTTTTTTCTCCATACAAACCGGAAATGATAAGTCGGTTGCCAATAAAAGTAGAGACAAAAGCCCCTATAACAAGTAGAATAATTGTTCCGATGATTATTGAGAAGATGGGATCTAAATTGATATCATCTGCGGCATGCCATACCCCTCGCCAAAACAAAACCACTCCCACTCCGCCAAGAAATGCGTATATCATAGGTAACCGGGAAAGTTTGCTTCTGATTTTGTCTTCCAGCTTATCAAAAAATTTGAGAATACTTTTTGTCATCTTTTAATTATACATTATTTTGTGTCGGTAAGAGCTAAAGAATAATGTGCCCCTAATATCATACATATTCCTATAACAATAAATATATATTGAAAAGGCATAAATTGCAGAGCGATGGTGGCTATGACTGGACCAACAATGAAAGACAGTGGCCTAGTAATACGGAAAAAACTTATAACATCTGGCTTTTCTTGATTTACATGTTTGAAAAAATAACTTTCTGTGGAGATTTCCACAAAACTTGCTCCAATCCGAGTTATAAATAAAATGGTTGTCCATATCCAAAAACTTTTTAAAGTTATAAAACTTATAAAAAGTGTAGAAAGTCCCATGATAACGAAACCTATTGTTAGGAATTCTCTCTCGCCGTATTTTCTATCCTCTAGTTCGCCCACAGGCAATTCAAACAGGACAAATGGCAAAAGCATAATAGTAAACATGATACCTATTTCGGTCCATGAGAAACCTATATATTTTTCCAAATAAAGGGGAACATAAACCACCATAAAAGCGTAAAAAAGTTGTAAAAGGAAGTTTGAAAAGAATATATTGTACAGGTTTTTATTGTTGACATATTGGAGTAGAGTTTCTTTTATGTGAATATGCTGTATTGCTTTTACTTCTATTTTTTTAAATCTTTTAATCAAATAATATAACGGAATGAGAAAAATGGCCGAGAAGGCATATACATATGTGTAAACATTGCTTGTAAGTAGTAGAGCCACAAAAATCGGGGCAAAAAGTATAGTCAAGTTTGCCATGGTCAGATATGCCGCTCGTACCCCACCTGTTTGTGATTCATTTGTACAGGCGCCTTCCACAAAAATGTCCATGTTAAAATAAATTAGGGAAATAGAGATGGTATGGGTTAGAAAGTATAGTCCTATAAGAAATGGGCTGTCGGACATCACCATGCCGATAGTAGAGAGAAATTCTATGATTATTACGTAAATGATAAATCTGTAATTGCTGATTTTCTGTAATATTTTTGAGGCGTTTAAAAGTAGAATGGTGTTTACGATTGCTCCTATGATATATAGCGCGGAAATTTGGGTTTCGGAAAAAAAGTTTGATAGGTAGGTGGAGTTAATATAAATAATCAGAGCATAGTGAAAAGATATGAAAATGTTAGACAAAAAAAGCGTGTTCAATAGTTTGCTTTGTCTAAAAGGTGAGAGTAATTTGTCCATAGGTGGAAAATTTAAAAATCTCTTACTCCCCAAATCCTTTTCAGAGACTCAAATCTTTCCTGCGAAAGATTTGTTCTGGCTTCGGGCTGAATTTTGTCAATGAGCCCGCCTAAATTTTTGATTACAAAAACTTTGGCGGGTCGTTGACAAAAACCATGCTTCAGCCCTGCAGATGCTCTGAAAAGAATTTGTGAAGCCGAGATTTTTAAATTTACTGTTTATATTGTACCGCAAGATTTATTTTTACACACCTAGTATCACCGGAATGACAATTGGTTTTTTGGCGGTTTTTTGGAAGAGGAATCGGCCGACGTCGTCGGCTAGGTTACTTTTGACGAAGTCAAAGTTGATTGGGTTCATGTTGTGTGTGGTATTTTCCACACTTTTCTTTATGACCATACGGGCGGCAGAAAGCAGGTCTTGGGACTCGCGCAAGTAGACGAAACCGCGAGAGATAATATCCGGAGACTTTTTCAGTTTGCCTGTCCTGGTGTTGATGGAAACCACGATGAGGAAAATACCGTCTTGGGCAAGCATTTTACGGTCGCGTATAACCATCTCTTGGACATTGCCGACAGAGAAACCGTCAACAGTGACAACTTCGTCTGGGGCAGTTTCTTTCAGTCGAACAAAATTATTTCCTTGGTTTTGAATTTCCAATATAGTACCGTTGTCAGGGACGATGACACTTTCTACGGGCATACCAACTGCTGACTTTACAAGGTCTTCGTGCATACGAAGCATGTAGTGGCTACCATGCATAGGCATAAAAAATTTTGGGGCAATTTTGCGATGTAGCCATTCCAGCTCTCCGCGATTACCATGTCCCGAGGAATGAACATAGACATCACTAGACCGATAATGAATTATTTTCGCTCCTTGTCTAGACAAGTTGTCTTTCAGTTTTTGGACAGCTTTTTCATTTCCGGGAATAATAGATGAGGACAGTAGTACCGTGTCTCTCGGGGTAATCTTGAAATATTTGTGTGTTTTGTTTGACATACGCATCAGGGCGGCAAATTCGTCTCCTTGGGCACCTGTTGCCAAAACGACGATGCGGTCAGGAGGGTAGTTAACCATGTCCTCGGAGGAAATAATGGTATCCGGTTTTACTTTGAGCATGCCGATATGGCGAACTATCTCTACATTACTTTTCATACTACGACCTTCGATGACAATTTTCTTGCCGTATTTTTCGGCAATCTCAATGATTTTTATAACACGCTCAAGAAGTGAAGCAAATGTTCCGATAACTAAACGGCCATGAATACTTTTTATAATTTCGTCCAAGTTTTCATGGACTACACGCTCTGGAGTAGAGAAGCCCGGGTTGTCCACGTTGGTTGATTCAAGCATAAGCAGGAGAACTTTTTGATTTTTGAAACGATTGTACTCTGTCACTTCGGCATCTGTCGGAACACCATCAAAATGGTCAAGCTTGACATCTCCCGGAGTTACAACAAGTCCATACGGTGTATGAATCATAACACCCATGGCGTCAGGGATAGTGTGGGTTACAGTAAAAAATTCCACTTTTAATTTTCCAAGCGTAATAGTTTCTTCTTTCTCCACAATTTTCATATCAAGTGTCGGAAGATGTGGAAATTCTTCTTGACGTTTGTTTATGAGGATACTGGTCAGAAGTCTTGTGTAAATAGGTGGATTGCCTATGCGGTCCATAATGTAGGGAATACCACCAATGTGGTCCAAGTGACCGTGAGTGATGATAACTCCACGGATTTTGTCCTTCCTGTCCTCCAGATATTTTGTATTAGGTAGTATGTAATCTACTCCCGGTGTATCACCATCTTTGAACTGAAATCCCACGTCTATAATAATAATGTCCTCACCGTACTCTACAACAGTCATGTTTTTGCCGACTTCTTCCACTCCACCAAGAGGTATAATACGGATATTACCACCTATCGGTGGAATTACGTCACTTACTTTTTTTGGCATGACTCTAGGAATTCTCTCTCGAGAAAATGATCGTCTAGGATACCTGTCTCGAGAACTACTTCCATGTCTTACGTTAGTTGTGTTTTGTGTTATTGGGTTCATAATAGTTAGTTATGGTCATACGACCATTGCTCGCTTTCAGCGGTTACTTAATAAATATTTTCCATACATGATTTGTTTCTATATACCATTCAAATATATTAGAGAATCTTTCCGACGGGGTTGTCAGGGTTCCCAAAGTTACATTATGTATTTTTTTTGGAATAAGATATATGAAGTACGGAGAGTAGGTAAAAACAGCTGGCACATCATTTTTTATTTCTTTTTTGAAAGCGTCAAAATATTTTTTTTGCAAAGTTTCATCTGTTTCCTTTCTGATATTTTCCAAAAGTTTGTTCGCTTTTATATTGGTATACAAAGCGATATTGAGCCCAGGGTCTACTCTTTGCGATGAATGCCAGAACGGATAGAGGTCCAAGTCTCTACCTACGATTTCTCCGAAAAGAAGAGCGTCATATTTACGCGGACGAATGATATTTTGATTAAGGTCTCCAATTTCAAATATTTTCACTTCTACATCTGCTCCCATGTCCTGCCATTCTTTTTGTAGGAGATAAGCTGTGGCTTTCAGTTCCGGGGCGTTCCCGGTAGATATGGAGAAAGAGAGAGTAACTGGGCTCTTTTTAGCTCCTTTAGCGACAGATGTATTTTTCTCAAAAATTCCACTCTGGTTTTGTTTCCATCCCGCCTTAATAAGAAGCGTTTTTGCTTTCTCTAATCTATTTTCCGAAACGCTATTTGTATTTTCGCTTCTTATTATGGCGGGTGGCAGTGGACTGTCTATTACTTGACCGTATCCTTCAAGGACAGTATCAACGATAGCTTGTTTGTCTACGGCAATATCAAGAGCAAGTCTCACTTCTTTGTTTACAAAAATAGGCGCTACGTTTTGATTGAAAAATACTCCAAAGACCCTAGGTAAGGGAGCCAGAATTAGTTCTTCTTGTTTTACTCTAAGAGCTGGTAGTTGTTTTGTTTCGATGCTGTGAAGACTTTCTATATCACCCTTTTTATATCCTTCCACCAGATCTTTTTCATTTTGATATGCTTTTATAATGAGGTTTGTGATGTAGGGTTTTCCTAATGTATATTTGTTGTTTGCCACTAAACGATATTCGGATGGAAGTCCACTGCCAGTGTATATGATATTGTCGATTTTGTAAGGTCCTGTTCCAATCGGCTTTATATTAAACTGGCTCCATGGAAACTCTTCTATGGAAGTTTTGTTCCAAATGTGTTTCGGTAGAATGCCCAGTGTAGCGTTTTGAATAAAGGGCGAGTATGGTTGGCGGAGTGTAAAAGAAATCGTTCTCTCGTCTATTTTTTCAGACTTTACGCCTTCCCAGTTTGTTTTACGAGGGCTTTTTAAGCCGGAGTCTTGGGCGCGTTCTATAGTAAATAGAATGTCATCGACTGTAACCTTTGCTCCATCATGAAAATATATATCGTTTTTTAATACGAAGGTATATGTTAGAGAATCGTTTGAAATAGTGTAACTCTCTGCCAAATCTAGAATGAGACTTCCATCTGGACGGGCTCGCAGTAAGCCGGAATATATGAGGTTTGTCAAGTCTCTGTCTATGTCGCTTACTGAGAGTATTGGGTTTATAAACCGCGGGGAGCCAACAATGCCTTCAGTCAAAGTCCCACCGTAGTCCGGCACTTCCACAAGGAAAGATTTGTTTACTTGCCAGAGGAGAGTAATCCCGCTTACCACAAAAACAACCACAAAAAAGAAAAAGATTACTTTTTCCGTTATAGAAAAAGCATTAATAACCCGCATAATTCTTTCAGAGTATGGCAGATGGTATTCTTTTTTTGTTATGTTTCGGATTTTTTCTTTGTTCACAAAATTGATATACGAAATAATGATACGAAATAACGAATTAAAACACGAATAGCTACGAATAATACGAATTTAATTCGTACATTCGTCATCAATTCGTAGGTCCATTCGTTACTTCGTATTATATAAGGAGTAAACTGAAGGAAGTGGCGGCAAAAAGTATAGCAACAACAATGGTGCCAATAAATATTGTTTTTTCTGCCCCTCTTTTAGTGTGATGTCCAGAGGAAAAACCGTCCCCTCCGCCAAATGCTCCACCTGCCCCTGCATCTGACTGCTGTACTAGCACGCCGAGTATAAGAAGCACAGAGAGAACAATTTGCACATACGGAATGAAAGGCATAATACTTTCAGTAATACTCATGATGGGTTTATCCTACCTGAAATTGAAAAAATAAGCAAATGCATACATGTAAAAATGTCAAAGGCCACCTTTGACATTTTTACATGTTTTCGTCGGAAGAAAAACGAAGAGTTTCTTTTTTAAAAGAATTTGTATCTCCGAATACCAAGATGAGAAAGTTAGTATGAATAATTGGTAAGTTTCTATCAGAAACATAGTCATTGTAACTACTCCATTTGTAATCGCTTGGGTGTTTTACTAAACCGTCTTTCACCGCATTCATATGTATATATGCTGAAGTCCACATTAATTGTTCATTTGATTCTATAAGAACAGCTTTAAATCTATCCTGAAAGACATGACCAACACGTTTGTATTTTGCGTTTATATATCTGGAATAACTTGTGCAAACCTTTGCAATAATTTTTGATATTGGAATATCTCCACATTGCTCAATAAGCAAATGAAAATGGTTTGGCATAAGACAAAAAGCATATAATTTAAAATTTCCTTTATGTGTATCTGTAATCCTAATTCTTGAATATGGGAAACGACATAACTCATGAAATAATTCTTTTTCTTCAAATCCAAGAGCAAGACCAATTCTAAATATAAAGGCTTTGTAGTCTTGTTCATCATGAAAAATGCTCTCGCGATTATTTCCTCTATTATAAACATGCACTACAGTTCCTGAAGCAAATTGTTTATAGTCTCTATTACTCATTATCTAATTATGTCAAAGGTGGCCTTTGACAGCAAGTGTGATATCATAAAAGGGCAACCAAAGCGAAAGCTGAGGTTGCCCTTGAGTATCTTATCTGAGACCGAGTTTTGTCGCCACATCTGCCACTTCCTGCTTCCACGTTTTCTCATGGCTCGCATTTTTTCGTATCGCTCGCCTTGTTTGCGAAGTTCGATACGAATCTCATCGCCAGAGACGACAGTGGCACCGATGTGCTTGGCAAGTTCCGTAGCAACTGAACTCTTACCCGAACCGATGAGGCCAATCATCGCTACAATGACTGGTTCTTTAGTCTTACGACTCGCGTACTTGAGGTTTGAAACGAACGCTTTCTGCGCGCGCTCCTCTTTTGCTGTCAGTTTTTCGCGTTTGTGTACCATGACACCGATTATACGTGGAAGTGCAATTTCTATCAATCTTGAGAACATTGTAACACTCCTTATGTGGATTTTTCCACTTTATATTATATACGTATCATTAACTTTTGTCAAGTAGGAA
>Ga0208375_1003897_pt1 | contig 12210 bp, 16 predicted proteins | sample RifOxyD1_FD_184038 | JGI IMG/M metagenome (GOLD analysis project Ga0208375, IMG submission 184038) | Soil microbial communities from Rifle, Colorado - Rifle Oxygen_injection D1 (SPAdes) | ecosystem: Environmental > Terrestrial > Deep subsurface > Rock core/Sediment | place: Rifle, Colorado... | reverse complement strand
AGCAATCTAGTCAAAAAACATAAGGACAAAACAAGCCAAGCAGATAGAATTTTAAAATTACTTATATGCTGCTATCCACATTGAGTAAAAACTACCAACTAATAAAATAATACTTATTATATAATAAAGTGTTCTATACATTTCTATACATTGTTACTACAAATTTTTCTTTTTTCGGGTTATAATTTGTACTAAATGATTTTGCAATTGATTTAAAATAAGCAAGTTGAGCAACCGCAAGAAATTTATTACTCATAATTGAAATAATAGCTAAAATTGATATAATACTCCCAATAATAAATAATCTGAAATCCATATTATTTTGGTGGTTTTCACCTTTTTAAAAGTATCTTTCAAAATAGCCTCTTCAAAAGCTTGAATTTTTTCATAAACATTTAGTGTTATTTTATGTAAGTTATGGTATTTGAGATGTTTTAAATAAAAAGAAAGAAATATAAACTAAAGTAAATATCAATTAACTATGGTAAATATATTTAAACTTAAGTTAACAATTCTCCAGCAGGAAATTTTAAGACTTTTATTTATAAAGACTGGTGTATCACTTAATCAGAGGCAAATAGCAAAATTCTTGGCAGTTACACAACCAGCAGTTATGAAAGCCCTGCCAAATTTAGGAAAAAAAGGTTTAATAAAAATACAACAAGATAAAGAAACTAAGAGATGGTCAATAGAATTAGATAGAAATAATCATAAAGTTATGCAACTAAAAAGAGTAGATAATTTAAAACAAGTTTATGAATCTGGATTAGCTGATTTTCTTGAAAAAGAATTTGCAGGAGCCACAATTATTTTATTTGGAAGCTATTCAAGAGGAGAGGATATAATCAATTCAGATATAGATATTGCTGTTATTGGCAGGAAAGATAAACTAATTGACTTAACATATTATGAAAAAACTTTAGATAGAAAGATTAATATAAATTTTTATGGTTCGTTCAAAAGCATTCATAAGCATTTAAAAGAGAACTTGTGCAACGGAATTATACTTATAGGGGGATTTGAGTTGTGAAAGCAATAAAAAAATTTGATGAGTTTTTAAAAGAAAAAATAGTCAAAAAGCAAAGCACTGACAAATCAAGAGCAGAGTTTCTGATTCAAGAATCTGAAAACAGTTATATTAATTTATTGGAGAAAATACAAAAAATAAAGATAAGCGATATTAATGCTAATGATTTTGTAAAGTCATGCTATGACATACTGATGGAGTTGATAAGAGCAAAGATGCTTTTAAATGGTTACAACGCGTCTGGTATCGGAGCACATGAAGCCGAAATATCTTATATGAGAGTTCTTGAATTTGATGAGAATGATGTCCAATTTACTGATCAGATTAGATTTTTTAGGAACGGAATGCTCTATTATGGAACAATCTTAGATAAAGATTATGCAGAAAAAGTTATTGAATTTACAAAAAAGATATATAAAAATTTAACAAATAAAATTAAGGACAAAACAAGCCAAGCGGGTAAATAATAATTTTGTCTTTTGTTTATTTGACTGAATTTTAAGATTATGGACTTCTGAGAAAACAAAACTTTTTAATGTTAAGGAATATAGTAAAAATTAAGAGGTGATTGTTATGAAACAAAATTTAGGCAAGGTAGACAGAATTTTACGATTTTTTCTTGCATTTTGGTGGCTGGGTTCTTTTGCCCCGAATTATCAAATAGCATGGGTAAATTGGATAATCTTCTTTGTTGGCTGGATTGCTTTAATTGAAAGTTTTGCTGGCTGGTGTTTATTGCACGACTGGTTTAAGATTAACAATAAAAATCAGTAAAAATATATTTAAAAATGTTATTCAAAAAAGACAATAAATTAGGTTGGTAATTATTTTTTGAATAAAGTATTTAAATCTTGCAAAGCATAGAAATAGTATGAATTTTAAAAAAGGGGAAATAATTGTAATAGCTTTAGCTGTAATGCTCTTTTTAGGATTTATTTTTCTTGTAAAACCAAGTACAACTGGTTATATTGCGTATACCTTAGTTTCTAATGAATATAATTATAATTCTTCTTTGGTTAATTTTTCTGATAATCAAATAAAATTAATTCCTTCAACAACTACAACCATAACAACATCAAGCTCAAATATTTTATTAAGCGCAGCTACACAAAATGAAGATAATAAATTATCCAAAGTAAATTCATTGAATAATGAAAGTGTGAATGTTGAAGAAGATGAAGAAGAAGAAATTTTAGATTTAACCTTTGCAAGCAATTTAGAAAATAATGATGTAATTTCAGCTTACATAAAGCATAATAAAGATACAAATGTGAAAATTTGCCAGCCTTCCAATTTATGCCCAAATCATTATGCAAATTTAAATTATGATGGAACTCCAAAATATCTGAACTTTACCTTAAATTTAAGTTCTGAAAGAAATACTTTTGGGATTTTTCCAACATCAGAAAAAATTAAAATAGATTATGTTTATGCAATACATTTTGCAACAACTACAAATACAACAACAATTTATCCTTCTTCAACAACTATTGAAACAAATGACATTGAACCTGCAAACATAAGCAGATTTAATTATTTTAATTACAGCCATAATTTAAATGACCAGAACATAGAATATTATTATTCAACAGATTCTGGAAATAATTGGAAAAACTTTACAGATCAAAATATTTCTGCATTAAATTTAACAAAAATAAAAATAAGAGGGATGCTATTTTCTAATGGAACAGAAACACCCATAATTGAAAGTTTAAGTTTATCTTATTCTGAAACCGAGAATGTAATTTTAGAAGAAATATATATTACAGAAATAAAATCTCAAGAAAATCTTGCTTATTTAGTTATTTATTCTGATAATAATTTATCAGATGAAACAATAAATATCCAAGCATCAAATCTTTCAAATCCTGAAAAGAACAAGATAAAGGCTGTTGAAATAAATGCAAATAATATATTATTTAATTCAGCTATTTTAAAGATAAACTACACTGATGGAGAACTTGGCAATATTAATGAATCTAGTCTAAAATTTTATTATTATAATGAAAGTTCGGGAATTTGGGAAGAAAAAGAGTTTACATTAAACAAAGATGGAAATTATATTGAAAGCAATTTAAGCCATTTTAGTGTTTATGGAATTTTTGGGGATAAATTAAATCAAGGGGGTTTGAATGATGATGGAACTAGCGGTGGAAGTTCTGGCGGATCTGGAACAAGCACAACAAGTTCAGGTGCAAGCAGTTCGGGTGGCGGAGACAGGGCTCCTTCTTCAATAGCGCCTGAAAAAAGAACAATAGTAATACAAAATCTCCCACAAAGAGAAGGGCCAAAAGAAATAAAATTATTTGAAGAGTCAAAAGAAGAGAAAAAGAAACAAGATATAATAACTACACAAGCTGTAAAAGAGATTGATAAAATTAATTACTTGGGAATTTACTTTTTTATAGCACTAGTAATAATTTTATATTTTATTTATCATAAGCATGTTAAAAAGACGAATTCTAAGCATGAAAAAACTAAAATAAAAAAGCTTAAAAACCACAGATTTAAAGTAAAAATAAAATAATTAAGGAGTGATTTAATGGCTACTGAAGAAGAATTATTAAAAACAATTAAAGAATTAATGAGTACGCCTGAAAGAATAAGAAATATATGCACTTCAGCACACATTGATATATAATTACTTATTAATGGTAATGTAATTATACAAGAGCATGGCAAGTGCATAAAAAAAGATTCTAGGTTGATACTTTCAGATGGATCTATAAAAAAAGCAGAGGAAATATTTAGCTTAGCCAAAGAAAAGGGAATTAAATTTGAAGAAAAAGAAGATCAAATAATTTATGATACTAGAAATTTAAATTTACAAGTTCCTTCTTTAAATAAAGAAACTGGAAAAATAGAAACAAAACAGATAGAATTGGCTTGGAAATTAAACGGAGGAAAATTAATAAAAATTAAATTGAGAGGTAATAGATCAATTTCTACTACACCAGAACACAAATATTTGATTTTTGAAAATAATAACATTATAAAAAAAGAAGCTTTTAAATTAAAAATTAATGATAAAGTAATTTGTCCTAAAACTATTGAAGGAAAAATTATAAATAATGTTCAAGAAATTGTAAATTCTGATGGGACAATTTCTTTGCTAAAATCTGAAGCATATGAAAATCTGGATTTTGTTGAGATTAAATCTATTGAAGAAGATTATTCAGATGTTGTTTATGATTTTACAGTAAAAGATAATCATAATTTTGTTGCTGAAGGTATTTTTATCTCAAATACAACTTTCTCAGATAATTTACTTTTAGGCGCTGGAATGATTTCTGAAGAACTAGCTGGCAAGGCATGTGTCATGGATTTTCATGAAGATGAAAAAGAAAGGGGAATTACAATTGATGCTGCCAATGTTTCTATGATTCATAAAGGGCCAAATGGAGAACCTTATTTAATAAATTTGATTGACACTCCGGGGCATGTAGATTTTGGCGGTGATGTAACCAGGGCTATGAGAGCTATTGATGGAAGTGTTGTTTTGGTTGATGCTGTTGAAGGAATTATGCCGCAAACAGAAACTGTAATTAAGCAGGCTTTAAGAGAAAGAGTCAAGCCAGTTTTATTCATAAATAAAGTTGACAGACTAATAAGGGAAGTTAAATTAACTCCAGAAAAAATGCAGGAAAGATTCCTCAAAGTTATTGGGGACATAAACAAATTAATTGCAAGACTGGCGCCAGAAGAATTCAAGCAAAAATGGCAGGTTAATGTCCAGGAAGGAAGCGTTGCTTTTGGATCTGCAATCCATAAGTGGGCTTTAAGCTTTCCATATATGCAGGCAAATAATATTTCTTTTAAGAATGTAATTGATGCTTACACAAATGAGAAGCATGAAGAATTAGCAAAGATTGCCCCTTTACACAGAGTAGTTTTAAACATGTCAATAAGACACCACCCTAATCCGAAAGAATCACAAAAATACAGAGTTCCAAAATTATGGCATGGTGAATTAGAAAGCGAGGAGGGAAAATCATTATTAAACTGCGACCCTAATGGACCAGTTGTTTTTGTTGTTACAAAGATTGTCATTGACAGGCATGCTGGCGAGATTGCAGCTGGCAGATTATTTTCAGGGACAATAAAGTCAGGGCAGGAGATTTACTTAAATGGCGCAAAAAGAAAAGTAAGATTACAACAAGTAAGCATTTACAAGGGGGCGCAAAGAATTCAAATTGACGAGGGAAAGGCTGGAAATGTCTTGGGATTAGTTGGATTAAAGGATGTTTTTGCAGGAGAGACTGTTTCAAGCTATCCAATGCAACCATTTGAAGCTATCAAGCACATATTTGAACCTGTTATTACTAAGTCTATTGAAGCCAAGAAAGCCTCTGACTTGCCAAAATTAATTGAAATTTTAAAACAAGTTAATAAAGAAGATCCTGGAATAATTATTGAGATTAATGAGGAAACTGGAGAAAATTTAATTTCTGGAATGGGCGAGCTGCACTTAGAGGTAATTGAGAACAGAATAAGGACAGAAAAGGGACTAGATGTAAAGACTTCACCTCCAATTGTTGTATTCAGGGAGACTGCATTAAAAAGGTCTCCTGAAGTAGAGGGGAAATCACCGAACAAGCATAACAAGTTCTATATTATTGTAGAGCCATTAGAGGAGAATGTTTATCATGCTATTAAAGAGGGAGAAATTGAAGAGACAAGAATGAAGAAAAAAGAACAAGAATTAGTTGATATTTTTGTCAAGTATGGATATGATGCAAAAGAAGCAAGAAAAATAAAAGAAGTTTTTAATGGAAATATTTTGATTGACCAGACCAGGGGTATTGTCCATATTGGAGAGATTATTGAAATGGTCATGGATGGTTTTGAACAAGTAATGAAAGAGGGACCATTAGCAAGAGAACCTTGCACTAAGTTAAAAGTTTTATTAAGAGACACAAAATTACATGAAGATGCAATCCACAGGGGGCCTGCACAAGTACTGCCTGCTGTAAGAGAGGCAATTAAAGGGGCAATATTGCAGGCAAACCCAGTAATATTTGAACCATTACAGATTTTACAATTAGAAGCACCTTCACAATATTTAGGAGAGATTACAAAATTAATCCAGAACAAAAGGGGGCAATTACTAGAGGTTGAACAAGATGCAGATCATACAACAATGAAAGCAAAATTACCTGTTGCTGAAATGTTTGGAATTGCCTCGGACTTAAGAGGGGCAACTGGCGGGCGTGGAACTCAGTCTTTAGTTGACCAGGCATTTGAAAAATTACCAAATGAATTACAACAGAAGATTATAAGACAAATCAGAGACAGAAAGGGATTGAAGAGAGAAGAAACACAGGTTTAAAAAATTATAATATGGCAACTTAACTAATTTTGCTGATTCTCGTAATTGATATAAATAAGAATGAAAATATATCAAGGAGAGGTGAAGTAAAGTTGGCAAGTTTATTAACAAGAGAACAAGCAAGACAGTTTTTAAAAGAAAGACCTTTCTTTTGTGCATTAAAAAAAGCTTTTTTATGAAAAGCAAATTGTTTTCGTGCTTTCTTTTCCTTTGTTCCTGATTTTATTTCAAATAAAAATAATTTATATCCTACCAAGATAATTAAGTCAATGTAAAAAATATCTTCTCCTTTACATATAAAGTTTAACAAGACTGCTCTGTTGCTGGCTTATTTATGGTTGTTTTGCAGGTATTTTGATCTAGACAGGCTCTTTTTTGGACATTATTTCTGCAATCTGCCCAATCTGTACAAAACCAGGATTCTTTACAAGAAACTTCTTTAGAAGAAGTCTCATCAAGAACAACTGGAGATTCTTTGGTTAAATTCAAAAGATCTAGCCTTTGCTGTTCTAAAATCTCTTCCTTATCATAATCTTTTTTAATTTCTAAAACCATAGAGAAGAAGATTAAGATAAGAACTAAAATAAACAAATAAAAGAATTGGAGCATATATTTATTTTTAAATAAGCTCTTTTTTTGCATTTATTTTTAGTATATTATATAGTATAAAAATATACTTATAAAATTAGTGTTTTTGTTGTAGTGACTACCACACTTTTAATGCTTAAAAACAAAAAGGTTATAAATATAGAATTCTATAAGAAGAATACTTAAAGACAATGTCTTTATATAAGAATATCACTGTAAAGTAGTCTTTAAGAATCTGGGGGAATAAAACAAAATGGTTGATGCTAAATGTAAGGAATGTGGAGCGCTTTTTGTTATTGACAGCTGTATTCCAGAGGAAATGGAGTGTTTCTGTGGTAGCGAAGTGTTCGAAATAATTGAAAAATCAATGGTTATAGCGTAAACTTTTAGAAAAGTTTAATCAAAAAGCCATAAATGAATTATAATGAGGGTAGATAAGACTAGATTAGAAAAAGAATTTTTAGATGATTTAGCAGTAAAATTATGCCTTAATTACAAAAGCAGATTATATGTAAGAGAAGATAATGAAGATTCTAGTTACCCTGTAGATGTTCCTTTTTGGTTTATTGAAGAAATACAAAGCTTGCCAAAACTTTTAGGCTTAATTCCTAGAACAGAGAGACATTTAATCCTTGCAATTAATGATTTAAATTATAGTTATCCAGAGATACAAGCAGTTATTTATGATAATAAAGTTAAGTCTAAAATAATCCAAGATTTAGAATCTTTTGCAGCAGAAAATGGATTTTTAATAAATCTTAAAGAAAGAAAACAACTTTACAGAATTGTCTGGGGAGAATAGGTTTTCTCTTAATAAACTAAAAGACTTTTTACATTAGTGAATCTTGTCAAGACAGGAACTTTTTTAAATATCTTAAGAGTTAGAGTATTATGGATGTTGAGGAAATAATTAAGACATTAACCCCTTTAGAGAGAAGGGTTTTGCCTTTATTAAAAAAGAATAACAATTTTAATTCTCTTGTAAATGCTTCAAATTTAAGTGAAACAGAAGTAAACAGGTCTTTATTATGGCTTCAAAACAAGAATTTGATTAAGATTAGTGAAGAAGTTAAAGAGAGTGTTGTTTTAGGGAGAAATGGGGAGGAATATTTAAAAGACGGACTGCCTGAGAGAAGAGTTTTGAATGTATTAAGCGAACGAAATTTAAGTTTAAGAGAATTAACAGATCATGCTTGTTTAGATGAGGATGAATTAAGAGTTTCTTTAGGAATTTTAAGAAAAAAAGATGCTATTGAAATTAAAGACAATGTAAGATTAAAAGATACTGGAAAAAAATTATTAAATTTAGAATTTGAAGAAGAGAAATTCCTGAAAAAATTGCCTTTAAATGTTAAAGAATTAGACAATAAGGAGATAGCTGTTTTATCTGAACTTAAAAAAAGAAAGAATATAATTAAAATTGAGAACTTAAAAACAAAAACTGTTTATTTAACTGAATTTGGCAGAAGTATTTTAGAAAAAGGTCTGAGAGAAGACTTGCTTGAGGGATTAACAATTGATTTATTAAAATCAGGGAAATGGAAAGGAAAAGAATTCAGACACTATAATATTACATCAATTACACCAAAAATTTATGGGGGTAGGATACATCCACAAAGTTTAGTTATAGATAAAATAAAAAAAATCTTTTTAAATTTAGGATTTAAAGAAATGAAAAGTCCTTGGGTTGATACTTGTTTCTGGTGTATGGATTCTATGTGGATTCCACAAGATCATCCTTCAAGAGAAGTGCAGGATACTTTCTTTTTACCTTACAAAGGAGATATTCCAAATGAGTTAAGCAAAAAAGTTGCTGATGTTCATGAGCATGGTGGGAAAACGGGGTCAAAAGGATATGGATATAAATGGAATCCTGAAATTGCTAAACAATTAATTTTGAGGACACATACTACTGCAACAACTTACAGATATTTTCATCAAAAAAATATAGAATATCCGGCTAAATATTTCTCAATTGGAAGAGTTTTTAGAAATGAATCTATAGACCAGACACATTTAGCTGAATTTCATCAAGTAGAGGGATTTGTAATGGATGAAGATTTAACTTTAAGAGATTTAATGGGATATATAAAAGAATTTTATTCTAAAATGGGGATTTATAAAATTAAGTTTAAACCAGTTTACAATCCATATACAGAACCATCAATGGAGGCTTATGGATATAATGAGCAACTAGGAAAATGGATTGAATTAATTAATTCTGGAGTTTTCAGACCAGAATCATTAGAACCTTATGGAATTAATGTTCCTGTTATTGCATGGGGATTAAGTGTTGAAAGACTGGCAATGATGCTGTACAAACAAAAAGATATTAGAGAGGTATTCGGAACTTTAAATGATTTAAACTTTTTAAGGACATATAATGCAAAATGGTAATATTAGAAACAAATTTTACTGAATTAAATAAAGCAATTGGAAAGAAATTAACAAAGAAAGAGTTAGAAGATACTTTGTTTGATTTAGGGATGGAATTAGAGAGGACAGAGAAAGATGAGATTAGAATTGAAATTACGCCTGACAGACCAGATTTATTATCAACACAAGGATTAGGAAGAGCTTTAAAAGCTTATTTGGGAATTAAAACTGGATTAAGAGAGTATAAAATAAAAAAATCTGAAATTAAAATCAATGTTGACAAAAGTGTAGAAAAAGTAAGACCTTATACAGTTGCTGCTGCTGTCAAGAATTTAAAGTTAGATTATGAAAAGATTAAAGAAATAATAAATATTCAAGAAAAATTACACAATACATTTGCAAGAAAAAGGAAAAAAACTTCTATTGGAATTTATCCTTTGGAAAATATTAGTCCACCAATAACTTATTTGGCTGAGAAATCTGATAAAATCAAATTTGTTCCCTTGGATTTTGAAAAAGAATTAACTGGAAAGGAAATATTGGAAAAACACCCAACTGGAATTAAATATGCTGATTTATTGAAAAGCTATGACAAATATCCAATTTTTGTTGATTCCAAGAATAAAGTTTTATCCATGCCACCTATTATTAATTCACAAGAATTAGGAAAAGTAAATGATAAAACCAAAGATATTTTCATTGAGTGTTCTGGCCATGATATCAATGCTTCTGAACAAGTTTTGAATTTAATTGTAACTACTTTGGCTGATATGGGTGGAGAGATTTATTCTGTTGAAGTTAATTACGGAAACAAGAAAATGATTACTCCTAATTTAGAGCCTGAAAAGAAGGAAATAAAATTAAGTTATATAAATAAAATTTTAGGCCTTGAATTAAAATCAAAAGATGCAATTGAATTATTAAAAAGAATGGGGTATGATGCTTCTGGAACTGACAAAATAAGAATTTTAATTCCAAAGTATAGAACAGACATATGGCATGATATTGATATTGTTGATGATGTTGCAAGAGCCTATGGGTTTAACAACATGAAACCCACTTTTCCAAAGGTACATTCTGTTGCAGAAACAATTCCAGAGCATGATTTCCTTAATAGATTAAAAGAATTAATCATTGGATTAGGATATAATGAAACTTTTACATTTGGGTTAACAAGCAAAGATGACCAATTTAGAAAAATGAATACAAAACCTTGCCCAAGCATTGAATTAGGAAGTGTAAAAGAACAGACAATCAATATGGTAAGAGTTTGGTTATTGCCTGAGTTATTAAAATTTTTAGTTAATAATAGAAGCAGAGAATATCCACAAAGAATTTTTGAAGTAAATGATGTTGTTGTCCAAGATAGTAAAGAGGATATTAAATCTAAAAATGTTACTAGATTATGCTGCGTAAGTGCCCATGAAAAAGCTAATTTTACTGAAATTAAGCAAGTTTTAGATTATTTAGGACAAGTTTTAAATTTAAATTTAAGGCTCGAAGAATTAAGGCATGATAGCTTTATTGAGGGAAGATGTGCTAGTATTTTATTAAATGAAAAGGAAATTGGTTTTATGGGAGAGATAAATCCTATTGCTTTGAATAATTTTGATTTACAAGTTCCTGTTTGTGCTTTGGAATTAGATGCTGAGAAATTACTGGGATAACTCTAATAATTTTTTTGGATTTAATCCGTAAACTGCCTGCTGAATTCCAGTAATAGACCTTACATTTCTTTGTAAAATTTCTTTTTCAATTAATTTATCAACTAAAGTTTCTCTTGCCTCTCTAACTAATTCTGATTTTGTTTTATAGTATCCATTTCTTAAATCTGGATCAGTATTATCAAAAAAATCAACAACACACTTAAGAGATATTTTTTCAAAATCTGTTTTTAATCCTAAATTTTTAGATAATTTGTCATAATTTATATCCGCTGTATCTATTGTTAGTAAACTGAGACCATTATCTTCTACTGTATATAACATATCGAAGAATTTAAAATGAGTATTTATAAGCTTTGTGAATTTTAAATTTAAAGTCAATAGATTTTTAAAGTGTTGAATTTGGAGAGATTTGTTATGGAGTCTTTAATACCTGTGCTGGCTTTTTTGGGAATTTTTGTTGGTATCTTAATAGCAAAGTTTACTAGGGAAGAAATAAGAAATAACAGGAATTATTTATTAGTATTAAGCAAGATTATAATTGGAATCTTGATCTTAGTTGTTATTGTTTTTAGCAAGAATTTCTCATTATTGTTTATAGGTGTTTTACTCGGTTTTTTAAGTGCTTATGTATTATCTGAGTTTTTGTTTTTAGGTCTTGTATTGGGAATAAGCTTTTTTTTGAAGAAGGATATTACATTAATTACTTCTTCACTGGTTTTTATGTATTCTTTGGTTTATGGTAGCTTGATAAGATTAAGCACATTAACTTTTTCAAAGATTTTAGTCTTGTTTATTATGTTTTTTCTTCCTTTTAGCATTTTTTTAATTGACGGCGTTTTAATGATAGACTTAGTTATTGGTTTTGTTGCTGGCGGTTTAAGCAATTATTTAATTGGAAACAAATTTGCTCTTTTTTAACAGAATAATTTATTAGTACCTCCGAATAAGAATTCTTTACTGAAAAGTTAATAGAAAATTAAAAGCATTGGGGCATCGCCCCTAATGCTTACGTATGAAAATAAATAGATCTTTATGAAGCCATATAAAGGACAAAAAATATACGATGAAATGGAGAAAGTCCCTTTTTTAGATAGAGATATTTCTATTAGAGAATCAGATAATCGCGAATTAATAAGAAGGTGTATTGATTTCTTAATTTACTACTAATAAGTAATATTAATAATATGAATTTTGCTCAAATAACCTTAAAAATAGATTAAAAT
>Ga0208375_1003892_pt1 | contig 12214 bp, 10 predicted proteins | sample RifOxyD1_FD_184038 | JGI IMG/M metagenome (GOLD analysis project Ga0208375, IMG submission 184038) | Soil microbial communities from Rifle, Colorado - Rifle Oxygen_injection D1 (SPAdes) | ecosystem: Environmental > Terrestrial > Deep subsurface > Rock core/Sediment | place: Rifle, Colorado... | reverse complement strand
GTGGGATCAAGCGCACTGCCTGTCATTAATCAGATCGGATTTTACCTGTCAGAAACCAAAAGATTGGAAGAACAGGACAAAAAGTCTGATAAAATTGACGGGGTTGTTTTCGATTTTATCAAGAGTTCGTTCAAAGAACTATTAATGTGTTTTTTCTCTGCTAATAAATATATCAAGGAATTTACAGTTACAGGCATAGGAGAGCACTATACTTTCCCACAGTGGAATAAAATTTTTGAAACCCTGCCGGATCTGTTGAAGGTGATTAGCTTTTTTCAACTTGAAAATGAACTTGAACTTGTCTTGGAGAAAAATGGTATCAGGGTGATCACCTGCCTGGTGGAAAATCAGAACATTAAAAGTTTCAGAAGCAAGTGTTATGAAACATTAAGAGGGTTGATCAAGAAAAAAACGCTTTTGACTTATAAAATAACTCAAGGTGATCAAATCAAACTTGACCTTTTTTTAAATATCTCCCACTGTGAAGATACTATTTATGAATGTCCGATCAACCAACATAAAAATTTTAAATTGGGTTTTTCCAATATATTTGAACAGTATCAAATCAGCGAATATGAAGCCGCCTCTCTGCCTAGACATTTATGCTTGGAGATCACAAAAGATTTACAATTAAAAAAACATCAAGGGATACCCAAGCAATTTACACAGGTTTTAGGGGAGTTTCAGATTATTCATTTTTCCTTCCTATTTCGTCTAGTTTCCATCATAATACCATTTAGAGGTAGGCTTATAAAAACTACCTCCCATCAAAGATTAGGAGACACAGGACGTGGTAACACTTTGGGCCTTGGACGGGATGCTGGTGTGGTGGGTATGCACATGTGCCGGTACATCGACCTGTTTAAGATCATTTCAGATTAAAATCAATTTAAATTTTAAAGGATTACCTTATGCATTTTAAAGCTGGAAAAAGTATTCAGATTTTTTATTTTTTGATACTGGTGTTGATTTTATGTGGAATGTGTTCGTGGTTCTATTATTTTTTCCAAAATGGAGCATTAAATAGCGAAGTTATTTGGACGCTGTCGGAATCTTCGCAGGAAGTGGAGCGGCTTCGCACCGAAAATCAGATTACTAAAATTGACCAGTTTATTCTGGCGGGGAGAGTCCGGGATGCCATGAGTGCTATGAGCAGTGTTGAAAAGACGACTAAAATCATGGATCGTAACGTTAAACATTTCCCCAAGGAGTATAAGTTATTTTTAGAAAGTTTGAATGGGACAAAGTCCATCCTTAACAACCTGTTATCACTTCCGGACATATTAGTGGTATTAAATGTGCTCCATAAAAAATTTGAATATTTTCAAAACTTGGCAAAAGACAACAAATGGCCGACACTCACCAGAATCAGTGCGGTGATGTTGATTGACCTGGATGTTAATAATTTAAAAAAAGCTGACTTTTTTAATTATAATAAAATGCACAGGATAAACAGTAATCTCAATCGCAGCATCAAAGGCATGGAAAATACCGCCAGTGGATCAACCCTTTCCACTTTTGATAAGACTACTATTATGGCAAAACTACAAAGTTTTAAAGTGGAGCAGGATATGCTTGCCAGCTATCTTCCGGAATTAAAAAAATACACAGAAGCACATCAAAAATTGAACACCTCATACCATGCCTGGCTCAAATTAATCGAACCGGAAATTGCTATTGCCAAAATGAGCTTCCAAAAAAATTCACAGATGATGATTGTGGGGTTTGCTGCGATGTTGGTTTTTTTGTTAATTGCATTAGTGTTTGGCTTTTGGATTTACCAAAAAAATATTTATGTATCCATTAAAAAAATTGAATCAAGAATACTGGAATGTGTGCAAGAAGGCATTGTTGCTCCCGAATTTAGAATGAAAGATCATTTTTCAAAGGATTTTTATCAGGAAATGCAAAAATATCACTCGTGGGTTAAAAGCAGGATGAGTTTTGGCAATATTTTTCAGGAAGCCCTGCCTTTCCCTGCCCTACTGCTAGATTCCAACTTAAATTTGGTATGGGCCAACACTCTATTTTACTCGGAATGGAATTTGAATGAATATAAAAATAAAAGAGATGCACTAAATTGGGAGTTTTTACAACGTTTCACCAACCTGGGTGAAAATGATCCAATCATGGAAGCGCTAAACAATAATCTGGCAGGGATTTACCAGATACAAGTTAAACAGGAACTACGGGATCTTGCTCCCTATGAAATGTATATATCCCCGGTGGAAATAGATGATCAAAAAAGAATCATGGTATTTTTCTACCCGTTGATGTTTCTGGAAGAAACTATCAAAGATCAGAAAAAATCCTTGTTAGGCCCGGTTTGTAGATCTCTGGAGGCATTGATCCGAGGGGATTTTGATAAGGAGTTTCGGGATAAAATCAGGGAGGATTTTAATATTGCAGGCATTGAGTCGGTGTTTGGCAAGTTTATAAAACTTGCTGAATTTCTAACCCAACAAAAAAATGGGCTGGTCAGTGAAATAGAACGGTTGGAAAATGAGTTATATGACAAACATAAACTGCTTTGTGATATGAAAAATGTTTTATCCGAGCAGGATACTTATGTGAAAAGTGAAGTGAAGGATTTTCAAGAAAGCAAAGATCTGATTATTCGTCTGGTTGAACTTCGCAGAAAAACGGAACAAATTTATTTAACTACCATAAATGCCTCCAAAGTCATGCTGAAGGAGCAATGCAATCTCTATGATCAATCCACTCAATTAGTAAATAACCATGAGGAGAATCTAAAAATTTATCGTAATATTGGATCTTCCCGGGAAGCTTTTAAGGAAGCATTAATAAAGATTGAAAACTGTAAATCCAATGTGGGGCAGACTCTGGAGCAAACCTTGATTTTCACCAAGTCATCAAAAATTAATCCAGAGAGTTTTGCCAGTGCGCTTATGAAAATTAAATTGGAACTGCGGGCATTTGACAAGGAGATTGGGCAGTTAATTTCCAATTTAAGAAACTTCGATGTGCATCTTTCCAAAATGCAGATGATGATCGCTGATGTCAAATCACCCGACCTGGGTGAGTATAGGAAAAAAGTTGATATGACCAGGAATCATATAGAAAACGACACATTCAATATGGGGGTCAATGCCAAGGAAGGACAGAAAATAGATGAGGATATTATCACGCATATGAAATCTTTTTATGAGAATTTAAAAGGTAGCCTGGATACGCTGGTTAGAATAAGCCAGTTAACTGCTGACTTAAACGAGGAGCAAAAACTTGCAGAGGATAAACTGCTAAACTCCGAAGATGAACTAATGGTTTATCATAATGAAAATTCCCCGCAAGTGTAAGTTAAAACAAACCAGAAATATTTCCGTTTGCATCAATATCCATATCATTGGCTGATGGGTGCTGGGGAAGACCTGGCATGCGCATAATTTCACCCGTCAAAGGCACCAGAAAACCTGCCCCGCTGGAGATAATAATTTCCCGCACTGTAAGGGTAAAACCTTGTGGTCTGCCTATTTTTTTTGGATCATCAGATAGGGAGTTTTGGGTTTTGGCTATGCAAACCGGGAGATTGTTTAGATTATTGTTATAAATCAACTCCAGGTCACTTTTAGCCTTTGCTTCAAAATGCACATTTTTAGCACCATATATTTCTTTTGCCACAGTGTTGATCTTATCTTCCACTGATGCGGTCCACTCATACAAATGCTTGGGTTGGTAGGTATTGTGATCAAGTTTGGATACCAACTTTTGAGCCAAATCAACACCACCTAAGCCACCTTTTTCTCGCACTTCCACCACTGATGAAATCACTTGGTTCTGGTTACAAATTTCTTCAATCACTTTGATTTCTTCAAGGGTGTCGCTTTGGAATTTATTGATGGCAACCATAACCTCTACATTAAATTTTTTAGCGTTCTCAATGTGTTTTTCAAGGTTGCACGCTCCTATTTTGATGGCGGAAGGGTTGTCTTTTTGCAGGTGTGATTTTTTTACCCCTCCATGCATTTTAAGTGCACGGGCGGAAGCCACCAAGACCACAGCCTGCGGAGAAAACTGGCCATATCTTGAGACTATATCAAAGAATTTTTCTGCGCCAAGATCAAACCCAAAACCTGCCTCGGTTACTACATAATCCGACAGACTAAGAGCCAGTTTAGTGGCCAAGATACTATTAGCTCCTTGAGCAATATTTGCAAAAGGACCGCCATGAATAAGTGCAGGTCCATGCTCGATGGTTTGCACCAGGTTGGGAAGAAGGGCATCTTTGAGTAGGGCGGTAGCAGCACCGGCTATATGCAAATCCCTGGCAAAAAAGGGTTTCTCATCCTCAAGGGTTTGCGCCAATAAAATATTACCAATTTTTTGCTTGAGGTCCTCGTAATCTTTTGACAAACATAAAATGGCCATTATTTCAGAAGCTGCAGTTATTTCAAAACCGGATTCCCTGGCAAAACCATTCTTTTTCAGACCGATGACAATTTCCCGCAGGGAACGGTCATTCATATCCATTACTCTTTTCCAGTAGGTGTCTCTGATGGATATGCGATTTTTAAAACGATAATGAATATGGTTGTCAAGCGCTGCTGCAATCAAGTTATGGGAGGCACTTACCGCATGAATGTCTCCGGTGAAATGCAGGTTGATATCCTCCATTGGTAAAACCTGGGAATATCCCCCGCCAGCTGCTCCACCCTTGACTCCAAAACAAGGCCCCAAGGATGGTTCGCGAATGGCCACAATTGCATTTTTTCCAATTTTTCTAAGTGCCTGGGTGAGACCTATACTTACTGTGGTTTTGCCTTCTCCGGCAGGTGTGGGGGTTATAGCACTTACCAAAATGAGTTTACCCTGCTTTTTTGTTAATATCTTTCTAATAGAATCAAGCTTGATTTTGGCCTTATAATCTCCATAGACGACTAGATCATCTGTAGATAATCCGATAAGGGCAGCTATTTCATCAATTTTTTTGAGGTGGGCACTTGAAGCTATTTCCAAATCTGATTTAAATGTCATAAAATTTCCATTGTTGTAGTAAAATTAAAACATTTACTTATACTATTAATTTTAGAACTATAAATCTATTAATAAGTTAAAAATAAAGGAGCGAAAGCATGGCCAATAAACTAATGAAACATTCAAAAAATGTCAATGGTAAATGGTATTGTACTTCTTCGGATGATGATAACGGAGAGGGGTGTATTGCCTGCGGAGTATGTTATGGTTCCTTGCCCAGCATCTTTGCTGAAGATGAAAACGGAGAGGCTTATGTGGCCTGTCAACCGGGTAATCCTGGTGAAGCAACCCTAGCGCAGGAGCAAATGAATGCCTGTCCCGTTAACGCCATAGGAAACGATGGATAATTTCAAGCTTATAGCACAATCTTAACTGATTTGATTAGGTAAGCAAAAATCAAACGATTATGAACAGGCAAGCAAGCATTTAAGTGTCAAAAAGACTTAGTTTGCAAAACCGGGAAGTAAAAAAATATTTTTAGTCATTGGGAAAAACAGGTATTACTCTTTAGTTAGTGGCTCAGATGTAATCATGCTTTCAAATAAAATGGGAACAAAAAAATAAATGTCAATCCTGACCCTATAAATATTTGAAAATAAAAAATAAAAAAAATATTTTTAATTCTACTTGACGGTGAAAGAAAGGCACCCATCTTGGAGGTGTGAAAAGAATAAATTAATCAAGGAGGTAAATATGTTTTTTAGTGATATTTTTAATACCCAAAGAGAATTGGATAGAATCTTTAACAACGATTTCCTCGGTAGAGCTACCTTTGCTAGGGGCAGTTATCCCGGCATTAACATGTTTGAAATGGATGATAAACTGGTTTTAAAGGCGGAAGTGCCAGGCTTGAAAAGACAGGATTTACAGATCAAGCTGGAAAACGATGTGATTTCTTTGACCGGTGAGATGAAAAATTCTGAAAAGGAAAACATCAGATATCATCGTAGAGAGAGAATGTTTGGCACGTTCAACCGATCTTTGAAGTTACCCTATAGAATTGATCCTGAGAAAGTGCAGGCTGTGTTAACAGACGGGGTTTTGACAGTCACATTGGAAAAAGATGAAAATTCAAAAACCAGAACTATTGAAATTCAATAAGCAGGAGGTGGTGTATGACAAAGCAAGAACTAGAAATTAAAAGAAAAAATGAATTGGATAAAAAAAACGAATATACTAGAGCTGAAAAAATATTTACACCTGATGTAGATATTTACGAAAATGATGAAGCGCTTATGATGGAAGTTGAAATGCCTGGAGTGCACAAAGGGGCAGTGGAGGTAAATTTGGATAACAATTTACTAACCCTTCGGGGTAGGATTGAGCCTAAGGAGTATAAGGATTATCGACCACTATATGGGGAATACAACATAGGCCATTATGAAAGGGTCTTTGAACTGGGACAGAAAATCAACCAGGAAAAGATTAAAGCAAATATGGAAGATGGCATCTTGTATCTGACGATACCCAAAGCAGATAAAGTCAAACCTCGTTTGATAGAGGTTCATTAAAAAAACTTCCTTCTTAGTTACTTATCCTAAAGGTTCAAGGTTATATACTATGAAAAAAATTGTTATAATTACCGCTAGTGACAACGAAAATTTAAAACTTGCCAGGAAATTTAAATTACTGATGTCTAAAAAAAATTGTGAGATTGTTCTATGGAATTTGATAACCTTTGATTTACCAATGTATACGCAACAAAGAGAAAAAAAAGAAATCCCGGAAAATATTTTTGTTTATATGAATATTTTGGAAAGCGCTGATTGTGCAGTATTTGTAACACCCGAGTATAACGGCGGTGTGCCTCCGATTTTGTCAAATTTTCTGGCATGGATCAGTCGCTCTGGCAAAAAGGACTGGAGGAAATGCTTTAATAAAAAAAAGGCGGTATTGGCTACTCACAGTGGTAATGGAGGTTTGCGTGTTTTAGCAGCGCTACGGCTTCAACTTTCTTATCTGGGTATGAACATAATTGGCAGGGAGATTGTGACAACCTTTGATAAAGAATTAAATCAAAACGATCTGGTTGATGTTATTGACCAATTAGTTGATGGATTATGATAATTCAGATTTTAGCGACGGAAGGAAACTCCAGTACAAAAGAAGTGTTCTTACTGTTTTTATCATAGAATAAGATTCCGTTATGTTTGATCATTATTTCTCGGGAGAGACTAAGTCCGATGCCCGTCCCTTCCCCTGCTGGTTTAGAAGTGAAATACTTATTCATCATCTTGAATTGGGTTTCTTCGGGAATGCCATTTCCGCTATCGGTAATCCGAATTCTGGTTGTGGAAGTGGTTTCCTCCTCTTCAATTTTAATCCATCTTTCAGATAAAGTTTTTACGGCGTAGATTGAATTGTTAAGCAGGTTTACAATGATTTGCGATATCTGAGTAAGTTTACAATTAATTTTGCAGTTTTTCTGATCATATTCAAGTTTGATGGTATTTTGTTTTAATCGGTGGTTGCTTAAATCCAGCGCATCATGGATTATTTCATATATTGGGGTGATTTTATTTTCTTCCAGACTACCATCTCGCGAGACTCTTTTAAGGCTGGTAATAATGGTGGACATTCTTTGAGTGGCTTTTTCTATGTATTCAATCTGACTAAGCATGGAATCGGTGCTGGGCAATTCACTTTTTTTTAAAGATAACTCGAGCAGTTTGGCTGCACCAGCAATAATGGCGAGTGGATTGTTTATTTCATGGGCAATATTTCCGGCCATTTCCCCAAGACCCACTAGACGCTGGCCTGCTTCAAAAACCGATTTTTGTTTTTCCAGTTCTTCTCTTGTAGAGAGATCTTTCATGATGAAGGCAATTTTGTCAGTATTGTCCTCGCTTTTACTCAAGATTCTTATGGAAACCGGAATTTCTTTTTGGGGTATGATGATCTTTCCCTCCATATTGAAGTTAGCCGTAATTTTTTGTTTGGCTAAAATGTAATCAATCTCGTTATATAAATCACTACTGTTGTTGATTTCAAGAAATTTTCTGATACTTTCATACAAGGGAGGGTTTTCTAATCTCTCTAAAACTGTCCAAAAAGCTATATTTCCATCTAGAATTTGATCAAGTTTACGATCGTACATCACAATATAATCGTCTACCGCCTCGAACAAATTTCTAAATTCCATGAGATTGACTTTTTGGGAGTTGCTAAAAATGATATCGGTAATTCTGACCAATATGGGATTTAGCATTTTTAAAAAACTATTTTCGATTTGTTGTTCTTTTGTTTCTAGAAAAATAAACCCCAGTCCAGGCAAGGGGAGGAAGTGATAGAAACTCTGCTTTTCTAATTCCTGGGTCATGGGGAACGATTCAAGTAATTCATTGATGGTAATTAATTTGTATTCATGATTGATGGCGATAATTTTACTGAAATTATCTTCCAACTGGTCAATGGAATAGGGGATGCAAGCCATTTTTTTCAAGATTCCCTCTTCGGATGAAATACGATTGATCATATAAATACTACCCGAAGAGCAATTGAGGGATCGCATGATTTTTATTAAAACATCTTTGATAAGAGTTGAAGTATCGGATGTGGTGGACAAGGAAAGTGATAAATCAAGCAAAATACTATGTTTGAATAAATTTTCATTAATCATAAAATAAACCTAGTTATAACACAGGTCTTGTTTAAATATTCCAGGTAATCTTTTTTCTTGCTGGCAATTTCCCCGATATTAAGGGCACCAATAAGCATTTCATCCCTCAGGCGTATTAAATTCAACATTTTTGAATATTCATCACCCAAAATATTGGCCCGGGAAAAACAATCCAGAACGAAAGCAAAAGAATCAACTTTCTCCTGGTCGGCTTCAAGAGATGCCTGGATAGAACCCTTGATAAATGATTCATTATTCCCATTCATCACAAAAATGGAAGTGTGTTTAGGAAATGGACTAAAACATTCAATAGAAGCATTATTTATTATTTTTGCTGCTTCTCGGATAATGGCATCAGATTGTAGTTTGGGAATACCCAAGGGGTAGTTTTTAAAAATTTCAAAAAAATTATCATTTACAACTGGATGAGGATGATGTTTGGCGATTATTTTTTTATAGAAATCAAATGCCGGTTCATATTCAATTTCCTCAATTATATTTTCGTAAGACCGGGTAACCAAAAAAGGGCCGTCAATTGGATTAAAGCCGTGGTTGGTACCAACGATACTGGCTACGTCGATGGTCACGATCAATGCACTGTCCTGGTAAATCCCGTTATTATCAAATAAACAAGGTCTGGGTATAAAATCCACTGCACCGGCACCTCCCCCAATGAAATTATAGTTGAGGGAATAGATGTTAAAAAAGGCATTAAGTAGGTTTTTTATTCCTTTGGAAAAGGCATCCACCGTGATCAAAACAGTTTGTACATCAGCTTGGGTAAAATTTAAATTGCGAACATCTTTTTCCAATTCATGAATATTTCTATCACCTAGCTTGTGAATGATATGACTTCTTATGTTGTATCTGGAGTCAAAGCCAATTAACAGGTAACCAGTCATAAATACTGTTGACCGATAGATGATTCCCGGAAAAAAAGCGCCAAAGATTGGCTTGGTACAGCTTGCCAGGACTTCGTGGAATCCTGCTGGGTGAACTGAATTATCATAAGTGGTATAAACACAAATGGTCCTGATTTGATCATCATTTTCCATTTGTTTCACATTGAGGGAAAGAGATTCCAAATCGACTTTCTCATTAAAAATATAACGCATCTTCTTTTTTCTCCGTAATCTATCATGAGGCTAATCGGTGGAAAAAGTGGTTAGTTGATTTAAGAATTCTTAACTATTTACTTGAGAAAAATGTTTTTATTGGTATAAATAAATTTAAATTTTTATATTGATGTGTTATAACCGGACCGATTTACTACACAATTAAAGGAAAAATGATGAAAATTTCAACCAAAGGAAGATATGCCTTGCGGGCCATGATCGAGCTAGGGAGGAGAAATAGTCAAAAAAAAACAACTTTGAAGGAAATAGCCAAAGGCCAGGATCTTTCTATCAAATATTTGGCATCCTTATTGGTCAAGCTTCAGGACAAAAAACTAGTGAATAGTTACAAGGGGAAACTGGGAGGGTACGAGCTTGCCAAAGATGCCAGTCAGATATCCATGGAAGAGATTTTTGAAGCAGTGGAAGGCCCCATCGATATTGTTTTTTGTATTGACCAACCAGGAAATTGCTTGAAATCGTCCACCTGTAAAGCAAGGGAAATTTGGTCAAAGATTGAAATGGATTTAAGGGGTGTTTTTAAAAAATATTATCTAAGTGATTTGATCTAAAGTGGCTTTGTAGGGATTCGGTTAGAATCCGTTTGCTGTTATAATATAAACGACCAAAAAAATAGAAAAGCAATAAATTTTCTAAAAAAATACCGATCAGCTCAATATATAAAACACCTTTAAAAGAGTGAAAACATCAATGATTAGTCTATTAAGAAAAATGGAACAAACAATTGATCAGGATGCTTATCAATCCATGTTTGAACATGCCCATGTGGGAATTATTATTTTTGACCTTAGTGGTGTCATTTTAAAAGTCAACCACATGGCGTGTGAAATAATGGGGCACAACCAGGAGCATATGATTTTCAAGACCCTGAACGATTTCACTCATATTGATGATCAAAAAATTGATACTGGTACTTTTTTAAAACTTGAGAAGCGTGAAATTAATTCATATACAACTGGAAAAAAATTAATCAGGGGAGATCACCAGATCATCCACGGGAAAATATCCTATACCAGGATTGATGATGAATTTAATCAACCCAGATTTGTAGTGTGTTTTTTGGAAGATGTTTCCTTGCAGGTGCAAATGGAAGAAGATAAGGAAAATATGACGAGAAAATTATTTCAGTCTTCCAAGTTAGCATCGCTTGGCCAACTGGCTTCGGGAGTGGGGCATGAAATTAATAACCCGCTAGCAATTATAAATGGATATTTGGAACTTTTTGAATCAAAGGTTAGAAAGGATGATTATTCTAAAAATGATCTATTAAATAATATCCACAAACAAAAGATTGCGGTTACTAGAATTGCTAATATCGTTAATGGATTAAGAAGCTATGCCTGTGAAAATGATGTGGAAGTGGACACAATAGATATACATGAAGTGATCGATACCGTTTTGGACATGTTGTATCTGGTGTTTGAAAAGGCTAATATTAATATCATCAAGGAATATGCCAAGGAAAATTTCTGGGTCCTTGGGAATTTCAATAAATTCCAACAAAGCATCACCCATTTATTATCGAATGCCAAGGATGCCACTGAAGGTAAAAAAAGAAGAATGATTGTGATTAAAACAATGCTTGAAGATGAATGGGGAGTGATTAAAATTACCGACAATGGAATGGGAATGACCGATGAGGTTCAAGGGAAAGTCTTTGATACTTTTTTCACCACCAAGGAAGTTGGTAAGGGCAGTGGTCTGGGACTGGGGATTGTTAAAAATATTGTGGAAGCAAGTGGTGGAAGTATTGATTTAATTTCCCAGCCTCAGATGGGAGCTACCTTTAATATAAAATTGCCTTTATTCAAAGTAAATTCGAAAACGAATTTCAATATGGTAAAACCTTTGTTGAATGGACGGGTTTTAGTGGTCGATGACGAATGTGAAATTAGAAATTATCTAGGAGAGCGATTGTCTAAATTAGGCTTTGAAGTGGATGTCGCAGAAGACGGGAAAGTTGGATTTGATTTTGTTTTGAAACATCGATACAAGTATGTATTTGCTGACCTCCTGATGCCCAATATGGATGGTGAGGAAATGATCAAAAAAATTAAAAAGTTACCTGACTTTGATGGTAAAATTATTATTATAACAGGTTTGGTGGAAAAAATTGGTTCGGAAATTTCAATGTTTTCAGATGGATGCTTGCTGAAACCATTTGATCATACGAAGATCCTTAACTTACTTGATAAATTTGAAAAAAACTAAATTTGCCATTGTAAATTAATCCGGTATTATAGCAAAAATACAAAAAATTGGTATCGGTGGATGGAAACATTAGTTTTTGACGGAAATAATGTAGTTGATCTAAATAGTGGGGGACTTCGGTTTGATAACCGGGGGGTTTTGTTTGGTGAAACAATTTTTACTACGCTTAGAACCTACAAAGAGAAAATTCTTTTTCTGGAGGATCACTTAAACCGGCTTAAAATGAATCTTAACTATTTCTATAACGAGAATACCC
>Ga0208375_1003890_pt1 | contig 12221 bp, 12 predicted proteins | sample RifOxyD1_FD_184038 | JGI IMG/M metagenome (GOLD analysis project Ga0208375, IMG submission 184038) | Soil microbial communities from Rifle, Colorado - Rifle Oxygen_injection D1 (SPAdes) | ecosystem: Environmental > Terrestrial > Deep subsurface > Rock core/Sediment | place: Rifle, Colorado... | reverse complement strand
CTTGATGGCATCCGAAAATATTTGAAAAATCTACTAAATTATAGTCTATTATACTATTAATCAAATATCTATCATTTAAATATTTTGTTGAAAAATTGAATTTTTCTCCGTTTATGTTTGAATATGTTGTATTTACTATATTATTTGGAGAATTAACCAGAACACTTTTTTTATATGCCACCATTGTTTCTTTGGGGTAGTTATCAAACATTTGAAGATTTGCCTCTAAAGTGTTTGGATTTTTAAAATTTGTGGCCTTTATTAGTTTCTTAATTTCTTTTGTTCTAAAAACATGGCCATCTACAGATAATGGATATCCAAAATCTAAATAATGATTTTTCCAATTCCACCAAATAAACTTTTCATCTTCTTTAAGAGATATTAAAACATTACTTGAGTTCATAGTATAACAGTGAATTGTATTTCTCCCTAACCTCATACTAAAACAAAAAATGTCATTATCTTTTAAACATTCTATAATATCGTTTTCAGATACTATATTATATATAATGTCATCATCTGTAAAAAAACATGTATGTTCCAGAGGAGAATCTATTAAACTTAATGTTTGTTCTTTAAAATTAATTTCCTCGACCCAGTTGACATCTTTAAACCTTTCTTTTAATAGTTCGTATCCTTTTTTAAATTCTTCGTTAGAGTATTTATACAAAATATTAATATTAAATGTATTTTTTGCATTTTTTTCTATAGAACGCAAGAGTAAATCCAATTGCATTGGTCTATCGAAACTAAAAATTACTGAATTTATCATTTTTTCGTTTTTTTTTCTTATTTATGATAAGATAATAAAAAAAAACAAAATTTTCAAATATTTATTAAAAAAAACTTAGAACTATTATGAAAAAAATTGGTCAAAAAGAAATATTAGACGCTATCTTAATGGAAGCTTTAGTAATTAAAAGAAAAAAAGAACTCTTTGCAGAGGCTCAAAAAATCAACCAAGAATTAAAAACGTTAAACGAAGAAATTGGCGCTCGCACTGGCGGATTTGGTCCTGGGTTTGCATCTTATGAGGGACCTGGAAATGTAATGGGACTATCAACTCAATCTACATATGAACCAGAAGAAGATAAAGAGTGCAGCTGTAAATTAGACCAATTTCCACAATTAGAAAAAGAAATTGATGGTTTTGGTGTAGAAGAACAAGGAATCGAAGGAGTGGGAGATGAAAAAAACTTAGAAGCTTTGACACACGAAAACAAAGAATTAAAAGAAAAATTAGCAGCGATACAAGGTGCACTAAGTTCCTTAAATGAGGGATTTACTCAACCAACAGCACAAGTAATAATTCCTGCAACTCAACCCGTAGTTGAAAAAATAGAGGAAATTAAATCGACTATTAAAGAATAAATTAATACAAAAAATAAAAAATAATAATTTAAATTTTTTTTACTATTTATAGAAAACTTAAAAACTAAAGTTATGACACAAAAAATCAAAATTTCTAAATCAGAAGTTAGACAAATGATAAAAGAAGAGTATTCTAAAAAACTTACTGAGATTAAATTAAAAAACAGACTACAGCAAATAAATGAAGAAATGCAAAGCATTATTTCTGAAGATGAACTTGATGAAGTTGAAGCTGGTAAAATGCATAAAACTTCTGCAACAACCGTTTATGGAAAAGATGGCCACACAGAACAACCAGAGGCTAAATTTACCAAAAAGGGAAGTCATTTAATCGAAGATGAATCACCAGAATCAGATGACGCTATAACAGACGAAATACCTGCTGTAAGTGATGAAATGTCTGCTACAGACATTGAAATTGGCAGTAATGACAACGAATCGCTAGAAGATGATTTAGATATTGATGCAATTCTTGCTAAATTAGCAGATGCTATCGAAGATAAAATCGAAACTGTTGTTGACGAAAAAGTTGGTGGTGAAGAATCAGCTCCAGAAGAAATTAACATTGACACTGAAGAAAAACCAGAAGAAATTAATATTGACACTGAAGAAAAACCAGAAGAAGAACCACTTGAAGAACAAGATGGAACTAGTGTAGCTCAAGAAGTAAAACCAAAAGATGCAGTTCCTTTTGATAACGGAAAAGCAGAAATTCCTGCAGCTGATAAATTAGTTAGCGAATCTACAATGAAAAGAATGCAAATTCTTTCTGGAATCAGAAGAAATGATTTTAATGATTAAACAATAAAAATTGTATAAATAAAAAAACCGCTCAAAAAGCGGTTTTTTTATTTAATTAAGATAATTAATTTTCTTTTAAAAGTTCTCTCCCATCTTCGGTTATAACTTTATCTTCTTGTCTTTCCATTAAACCGTCTTGATTGATAGAAATTTTCTTTGGCTCTTTTTTAGGATTTGCTGTTAATCTTTGTGGGTCAAGTAAACCAGTTCCTCTGTTTTCATTATTGTCTTCCATAAAATTTAATTTAAAAGTTTCCTATAAATAGGATAAAAAGTTAAATTTTAATATTTCTGTACTATTTATTTAAGTAACATAAAAAAAACTATTATGAAATGGCCAAATGAAAGAATAAATAAGTTAATGGAACTATATCCAAATCACACAAATAAAGAAATTGCAGAAATTTTAAACACAAATATATCTTCTATTAAATCAAATGCTAAAAAAATAAAATTACAAAAAGATAAAGAATTTTTACTTTCAGTAAGAAAAAAAAATGCAGCAAAAAAGAAAATATACATTAGTCTTTTTCAATTAATTAAAATTGCAAAAAAATATTCATCACGATATGAATTCCAAAAATATGATTTATTAGCATATAGAATAGCAAGAAGAGATGGTTTATTAGATAAAGTATGTTCTCACATGGTGAAACAAGGGTATAGTTGCCCGCAACTTGCGTTAAGTTATATTGTTAAAAAAATTATTACTGATGATATAATTTATAATACAAGAATGATTATTAAACCATATGAAATAGATATATACATTCCAGAACATAAATTAGCTTTTGAATATGATGGAAGACCATGGCATCAAGAAAATAACAATGATGAAATAAAAAATAAAATGTGTGAAAATTTAAAAATAAAATTAATAAGAATTTCAGAAAAAAGTAGAGATTACATAACTGACATAAAAAATCAGTTAATATTAAATATAAAAAATATTAATATGTATACTAATTTAAATATAAAAGAAGAAGATGTCTTAAAAATAGAAAAAGGAGATATTAATGATTTTATTAAACAAAATATTATAAATGATAAAATAATAAAAAAAACTATAAATAATTATAAAACAATAGGTGAATTTAAAAAAAACGAACCTTATTTATATTATAAGCTGTCTAAAATTGGGGCACTAAAGACATACACAAAAAACTTAAAAAGAAAAAGAGTCGAATGGAACGATAAGCTGATACATAAAACAATAAAAAAGTATGTTTTTTTAATTGATTTTATAAAAAATGAAAACGGTTGTTATTTGTATATTAATAGAAATAACCTTAAATTTATGCTTAATGGACTAAAATTGAAAATATCTCGTCCCATAACAAAGGAGGAAATTATCAGAAATGTTTTAATTAAAAAATATAAAAACGTATACGAATTTCAAAAAGATAATGGTAGCATGTACCATGTACCATAAGGCTCGAAAAATTGGAATAATGGATGAAGTTAGAAAAATAATTAAAAATTATAGTTCTGAATGATTGCTTTTATATTTTTCATACCTTTCCACTATTTCTATTATAATTTTATGTCTTACAATATCTTCTTTTGTAAATTTGAATTCGCAAATATTTTCTATGCCATTTACCATGTCTATAAATTCCAGCATTTTAGAATCTTTCTTTTTAATGTCATATTGTGAAATGTCCCCCATTAATACAGCCTTCGAAATAGTTCCATCTATCCCCCCACCCAAGCGAGTAATCCACAACATTAATTGACTTAAAGAGCAGTTTTGCGCTTCGTCCAATAAAATTATTGAATCAGAGAATGTTGCTCCTCTCATGAATGCTAATGTCTCAATTGATATAACTCCATTTTCAATAAGAAAATTAGTTTTCTGCTTACCTATAATTTTTTCAAAATTTGCTATATAGCTATTCATAAACGGAGATACTTTTTCGGATAAAGTTCCAGGTAATATGCCAACCTCTTCTAAACCACCAGTTTGCAGCGGTTTGGTTATGATTATTTTGCTAATTTTGCTATTTAAATATAAAGAAAGTGCGGTATAACAAGCGGTAAATGTTTTTGCTGTTCCACTTGGACCTTGAACTATTGTTAGAGTGTTATTTTTTATTGTTTTAAATAGTTCGATTTGTTTGGGAGTTAATTGAATGTTTTTATCTAAATCTGATTTATTAACAAAATCTTTAATGTTTTTTTTCTTAAAATTTGTTTCGTTGTATTCATTCACCTCTTTCTTTAACTCATCTTTAATCTGATTTCTCGAATTTGACACTCTTGTTCTGCTCATTATATTAAGTTTAATTTTCAATAAATATACGAATAAAACTCAAAAAGAAAAAAATAAAATATTTATAGTAAATAAAACCTAGAAAAAATGATAAATCAAGAAGAAGTAAATGCTTTACTTGCAGCAGAAATAAGAAAAAAGGGATTAAACGATGCCTTAAATCTAAAAGTTATAAAAGAAAAGGTAATGAAAAAGATACAAGAAATGTCTCAAGGTGCTCAAGAAGTAAATGAAATGGAAAATCCAGCAGTTGCTCAAGGACCAACTAAGTTTCCTAATCCTGCGGAAGATGAAGAAAGTTTTCACACTGCGCCAAACATACAACAAACTGATACACCAACTCCAAAAGTTGGAATGGAAGCTGGAGCGCAACCTTTAAATATTCCAATGGAACCAAAAACTGCAATCATCCCAGAAATTCCAGATTTTTTAAAAGAAGTACAGCCAGGTAAAATTTTTGTATTTGATTTTAATGAATTAAGCGTGGGGGGAGAAAATTTGTCAAATAAACCTTTTAAAACCATGGACAACCCAGATGTTTGTAAATCAATGCAACAAATGTGGTCTGAAAATGGAATTACTAAAGTCGAAGTGTTTCAAACAAAATTCGAAAAAATTGGAGAAGTTGTTTTTGATTATAAAAGTGGTTCATCTCAATTTATTGAAATGGGGGCTCAACCCGATTTTGATGTTCAACAACAATATAAGCAAAACCCTTATGTAGCTCAACCAGATAAAGAAATAGAAGCTTACATTAAAGGAAACGTGAACATAGACCAAAAAATTAATGATATGATTGCAAATATCGTTAAAAATTATTTTCTCACCAATTCAGAGAGAGCTGTAGAAGCACAACCTGTCCCAGTTCAAGACACAACTTTTAGCGATAAAACTATGCAAGTAAACGAAGGAAAAGTTACCTTGAGAGATTTAGTAGGTAACTATACTGGATTTAAAAAAATTGATACTCCCGCAGAATTATTAGAAACTATTACAGGAAAAGTAAAGCTTGCAAAATTAGTTTATGAAGATAGAGAAATAAAAAAATGGGTTTTAAACAATGAAGAGTATTATTTTCCATCAGACGCTATATCAATTAGAAAATGTTATGTAAAATAAAATCTTTTTTAACTATTTACTTTATACTTATCAATTTTTATATTTAAATAAAAAATTATGGAAAAATTTTGGAAAATCAAAAATTTATTAGATACACAGGTTAAAATTACTGTATGTGTTAAATCTAACATGGCACCTGGAGTTATTTTACAACCGAAACAATTTTGTATTGGTAAACAACAAATGACAGCCCCTTTAGACAAACAATCAAAAACAAAAAAAGTTGCCATCGAAGAATTTGACAATTCTGTTTATTCTTTAGATTTAGCAAAAGCTTATGATGAATCCTTTTTAGATAAAGCTAAAGATGAAACAGCAAAATACGCAAAATAATATTTCTTCAATGATTGATTTGGAGTTTGAAATTTCTGGAGAAAAATTTTCAGAACTTGAATGGAATGGTGCAAATTTTTTAGATAAAACTCAATCTGAAATGGCTCATGCTATTCATAAAATTATAATGAAAAGTGCATGGGAAATAGTTTCTTTGGAAGAGCTAAGATGTCAATTAATTAAAAATTTACATTTCATTGATTTAGTAAAAATAAAATTAGATTTTGGAGAAAAATCTACTACAAGGGCAAGTGGCTACGTTGATGTTGTTAATGCTATTGAAAATTTGCCAGAAAAATTAAGTGATAAATTATTTTGTTGGATTTACTATAATGAAGAAGAGCAATTAAAAACATTTCGTTTTATTTTAAATATTTCCACTGGGGAAATAAAATATTTAAAAAATTAAAAAACTATTTACTTTATTTTTAAAGAATCCTATATTTAATTTAAATGTAGGATTTTTTATTTAAACACAACAAAATTATGAACGAAAAGAAGATTAAAATTTTAATGCAACCTTCAGATTTACAAGGAGTTGGACACTTCAGAACTATTTGGCCAGCGCAATCAATGCAAGAATTTTATGGAAATGATATAGAGGTTGAGATTGGGGTAGATACAAACTTTGGAGATATAACTTATTTGTCTCAATTTGATATTATTCACTTCCACAGACAAATGGGAGATTATGCAAAATTTCCAGAACTATCAAAACAATTAAGAGAAAAAGGTATAATTATCATTATGGATTTAGATGATTACTGGGAGCCGCCAACAACTCATCCGCTTTATCATATTGTAAAACAAGAAAAACTTTCTGAAAAAATAATTGGAAACTTACAAAATGTTGATTGCGTAACAACAACAACTGATGTTTTTAAAAAATACATTTTAAAAGTCAATCCAAATGTTCATGTTATTCCTAATGCTTTAGATTTAAATCATAAAATGTGGAAATCAGAAATACAAGAAAATAAATCTGGTAAATGCAGAATTTCTTGGATTGGGGGGTCCTCTCACTTACATGATTTGCTTTTATTGAAAGATTCGATGAATAAACTTAATTCTACACAAGATTTACAAGATAAGTATCAAATTGTGATGTGTGGATATGACATAAGGGGAACAATTACCGAAATTCAACCTAATGGACAATCTAATGCTAGGCCAATAAGACCAGAGGAAAGTGTTTGGAATAATTTCGAAAGAGTTTTTACTAGTGACTATTCTTTAATTAAAAACAAAGAATATGCAGAATATTTAAAGAAAATTAAAAAAGAAGATTTTCCTGGATTTGATTTAGAAAATTATGTAAGGAGATGGACTTTACCTTTAACTCAATATGGAAAACATTATGATTATTGTGATGTCTGTTTAGCTCCCTTACAAGAAGAAGAAATGGCTAAAACAGATAAGGGTACAATTTTTAAAAGAGTACACATTTTTAATGAAGTAAAGTCTGAATTAAAAATTATCGAAGCTGGGATGAAAGGGAAAGCTCTTATTGCTCAAGATTTCGGAATTTATAAAGAGCTTTTAAAAGATGGCGAAACTGGTATTTTAGTTTCTGATAATAAAAAAGGTTGGTATAAGGCAATTAGAGAAGTAATTTTAAATCCAGAATTAAGACAAAAATTAGCCGACAATCTTCATAAGTATGTAAAAGATAAGTATGAATTAAAAAATATTACAAAAGACCGTGTTGCTTTTTATAAACAAATTATAGAAGATAAGAAATCTGGAAAACTTGAAGAATTCGCTAAGAAAAGATTTATTTTAAATAATCCACTACCTTTAAGTAACGCTTTTAACATAAAATCAAAAACAAACTCTATGACTTCGATTGAGCAGTCAAATGTTTTAGAGGGAATATTACAAAGAACTCAAGAAAAAACACAAAATCGCCCTTATTAACTTTTTAAGTTTTATTTCGTATAATAAATAAAAAATTATGTTTGGAGCAATAGTTGGTGATGTAATAGGTTCGTACTACGAATTCTATAATTGTAAATCTTATGATTTTCAATTGTTCAATGAAAAATCAAGATTTACTGATGATACAGTTTTGTCTTTTGCGGTAGCAGATGCTTTTATGAATAAGAAAGATTATGCAACAACCCTAAAAGAGTATGCCAAGAAACACCCCTTAGCTGGCTTTGGAGGAAGTTTTGTGTGTTGGGTGGATGGTGAAAGCATGTTACCATACAACAGTTGGGGAAACGGCTCTGCAATGCGAGTAAGCTCTATTGGTTGGTTATGTGACTCCTTAGATGGAGTATTAACAGAGGCTAAAAAAACAGCAGAAGTTACCCACAATCATTCAGAGGGAATTAAAGGTGCTCAAGCAATTGCAACTTGTATTTTTATGGCCAGAACTGGAAAAACTAAAGAAGAAATAAAGGAATTCGTTGTTAAAACGTTTGGTTATGATTTAAACAGAACTCTTGACCAAATTAGACCAGATTATAAATTTCATGTTTCATGTCAAAAATCAGTTCCAGAAGCAATCATAGCTTTTTTAGAATCAACAGATTTTGAAGATTGTATAAGAAAAGCAATTTCTATTGGTGGAGACAGTGATACAATTGCAGCTATGGCTGGAGGGATTGCAGAGGCATATTATCAAAGTATTCCAGAAGATATTGTTAAAAAAGTTTTTGGAATAATAACCAAGAACACAGAGTTTTTACCAATTCTTATGCAGTTTCAAGAAACAATAAAAAAATTATAAAAGAAAAGCCCCAGAAATTGGGGCTCTTCTTTTATTATAGAGTTATTTTCTCCATTTTGTCATCAAGTTCAAACTTTACATCGTTTCCGTCAAGCTTAAGGGTCATTTCTTTTTCGTCTCTACTCTTAAATTCTTTGAACCATGATTTTCCTACAACACATAAAAATTTACTTTTTGAAATTTCATTCATAAGCTCATTCTTTCTTCTTCTGAATAATTTTGATTTTTTATCAATCCATGACTCAATAAGTTTATCATCTTCTACCCCTTTCATAGATTTCATGAAAGTTTCGAATTCTTCAATTGGGGGAAGCAATAAAGATTCTCTTGAAGATAAGTTTTCTCCTTTTTTATATTTTTCTAAAACTTTTAAAAAATCTTTTTCTGAAGTCATTAAAGTTAATCCACCAACTTTAACTTTAAGTGAATTTACAAAAATTTCTTCTCCAGTTTTTTCTAAAGTTGTTGGAGGTGCGAATCCATTAGCTGTAATTCCAAGCTCTTTTAACCAAGCTGTTGCTTCTTCGCCATATTTTTCAACAAAGTCAAAACTTACTTTACCAATTTTCATTTTTCTGTAATGATTGAAAACAGAGTTGTTTGCTTTTAATTTTAAAAGTTCATATTCATTTTCAAACAATTGTTTAGCCGACATTGTAGTAACCATTAAACGATTAATTACTGGCAATGTTGAGAAATCTAAAATATAAAGATGTCCAACTTTAAAGTTCTCTCCTTTTAAGAGACCTTTATTTTGTAGTTTATCAAAAGTTGGTTTTGATAAGCTTACTGGAAGTCTATAAGTGTGAACTACACCATCTTTAATTAAAGTATAATTTCTAAACTTATAGGTTGGAAAATTTTTAGGAAGATTTGAAAATTTGTTGTCTGGTAATTCTACTTGTCCTGGGTATCTTACCAAAACAGAAAGATTAGCTCTTTTTTCATTCCAGGTCAAATCAGTGATAGGATATCCCATATCTTCATCTTCGTATACAAACGTTAGCCCTTCTTCTTTTTTAGATACCTCGTCAATTTTTTCCTTCAATGCATCAATTTTTCCTTCTTTTAACAATTTTTCCAAATCTTCTTTATCTTTATCTGTCATGCCAGTATTTTTTTCAACTGCTTTTGCTCCAATTCTTTTGTATTTGAAAGCTTCATGGTTTGGATACCACAAGTTATCTTCTTCTTCCATTAAGTCTTCAACCATATCAAGAACACAATAAGCATCTTCTGCTGGTTCTAAATCTGGATTGTAACCTTCGGTAAATCTGAAATTTTTATCTTTAACTGCTTGTGAAAAATCAGCTTCAAGTTCATTGATTTTTTGAGTTCCAAAAGTGTTTGCTTTTTTAACAATAAATTTGGCATCACCAATAAATTTAAGAACTTCAGAAACTTTATTGTAATCACTGATTCTACTAAAACTAAATAAAGCAGCATAAAGAGCTGTGGTAATTTGGTCTTTTTCTTCGTCAGAGCCTTTTCTTGTAGATTCATTTAACATGTTCATTTTAAATTCTGTTCCTACTGAATTTTTTGAAAAGAAATAAAATCCATCTTCATCCGCATTTACTAAAATTTCATTTTTATCATTCACGGTATAGTTAATAACTTCGCCGTCAAATGTAACTGTAAATGCATAGCCAAAACTTACTTCCCCATCTAATTCAACATAACTTCTTTTTGAAGATTTTTGACTGTTAAATTCTTTTTGAATATATGGTTCGTAATCTTGAAAGTGCTCGCTGAAAATATGAACGCCGCCCATTTCACAAGCAATTTTTGCTAAAAGTTCTTTATTACAATACCACCCATATTCAACCACAGTTGAGTTTGATAAATTTTCTTTTACATCTGAAACAGCAGAGAGAATTTCATTTGTAGAATATTGATTATCATAGCCATCGGTGATAAAAAACAAAGAATGTGCACTGTTTGGACTGTTTTTTACAACTCTTCCAATAACGGTTTTAGCCATTACATAAGGGTCTTTAAATGCGGTTAGCCCAACAGTCGTTAAATGCCTTTCAATAAGCTCTTTAACTTTATTTAAACTAATGTTACTTTTTACTTTGTAATCCTCTAAAATAACCCCACATTCTCCCCTTCCAGAAAACCAAATAAGCGTAAGAGAATCATCTGCTTTTAAATCTGTTGAAATTTTGTTGTACAAATCCCTTCTAATATGAGGGAGTTCACTATACATTGACCCAGAACAGTCAACGATGAAAATGTGATGTGTGTTTACCACAACCACTTTTTCTTGGACTTTCTCTTTTTTGATTTTCTGATTAATCAAAAAAAGTCCGTCTTTAATTTTTACAAATTTTGTCATGTGAATTTAATTAAATTAAACATTTTTAAAAAAGCAAATGTATTAATATTTTTTGAAAAGTCATAATTTTTGTATATTTATATTAAAAATTTATCGAATGAAAGAAATAACATTAAATTTTGGAGCAATAAGAGATTCTATTTCAAGACTTTCTTCTATGGAAATACTAAAAGAAAATACAACAAACACTCTTAAAGCTTTTGCTGATAAAGTAAAGAAAAGCCCAGTTTTATTAAAGCAACATCTTGTTTTCAAAAATATTGAAGATAGTAAACCCTTTATTAAAGAGAGACTTGCAGAAAGATTTATTAATCAAAACTTAACTATTCTTAGGGGATTAAAATGGCAAGACATCATAAAAGAAAATAAAGAAATAAGAATTACCTTACTTGAAAATAGTCATGTTGAATCTAATGGTGGAAAAAAAGATGAACTATTTAATTCTATTAATACTTTAATTGAATCGGTTACAAAGCCTGGATTCTCTAATATAGAAGAAGAACAAAAAGCTTATGAATATGTTTTAGAATATTTAACAAGACCAGTTGTTGAGGAATCTGTATCAAATGAAAAAATTGATAACCCCGATTTAAAAAATTGGGAATACATTACAAAACTAGCTGTAAATAATTTTAATGAGAGATATTCACATTTAAATGAATCAGAAAAGGAGATTCTACAAATACTATTGGCAGACGATAATAAAAAATTAAATTATATCGAAGATTTAAAAAATGAAAATTTAAAATTAATTGATAATCTTTTAAAAGAAAATAAAGATAAAGATAAAGCAAGTCTTTTAGAAAATTTTAAAGAAAAACTTGGTAAAACCGCAGATTCGTTTAGTGCTGATGATTTTGTAATAGCCTATTCAGAACTTAAAGAAAACCTAAAGTCAATGTAAAAATAAAAGCTCCTTAACTGGGGCTTTTTTATTCTATGTCATGTTTCATCCAACGTTCATTAAATAAAATTTCTTTTTGTGTATGATGAAACCAAAAATCATTTTCCTTAAACATCTCGGCTCCACAATGAATGCAGTTAGAAATATCTTTTTTTGTATAATAAGCTTTACATCTACCACTACCTAAATTATAACATGGGTGATAATTTCCAGTTAAATCTGGCTCTGAACATTCTTCACATATTCTGTATTTTTGAATTTTTATTTATATAAAATTGATTTTCCAATCCTTTAACTTCTTCCCCTAAATAATTAGATATTCTAACACACTCCATAAAGAGCTCTG
>Ga0208375_1003886_pt1 | contig 12234 bp, 13 predicted proteins | sample RifOxyD1_FD_184038 | JGI IMG/M metagenome (GOLD analysis project Ga0208375, IMG submission 184038) | Soil microbial communities from Rifle, Colorado - Rifle Oxygen_injection D1 (SPAdes) | ecosystem: Environmental > Terrestrial > Deep subsurface > Rock core/Sediment | place: Rifle, Colorado... | reverse complement strand
AAAATAACCTGACTAAAATCATCAAAATTAATTCTTGATGGATTCTAAACTTAAAAAACAAATTTACCCACTACTTCTTGTGCTATAAGCGAGAGATAATATAATTAAATGGATTAGTTATAAAATGGTAGTGATTCCAACGGAAATGTTAAGGAGAAGTTTATGGCAAAAGGAACAATTGGTATTTTGACTGGTGGTGGAGATGTTCCAGGACTTAATCCTGCTATCCGAGCTGCAACGATCAGAGCGGTCAAAGAAGGATATAATGTAATCGGAATTAAAAATGGCTGGAAAGGTCTGATTAATATTGACAGGGATAAACCTATTACCGAACAAAAATATGCGATGCCGTTGGATATAAAGGCAGTGCAAGCAGTGGGTAGACGTGGGGGAACATTTCTTCATAGTGCCAGGACCAATCCGCTTCATGTAAAAAAAGGTGATGTGCCGTTTCGATTGCAGAATGAATATCAATTAGACGATAACGATCTCACTCCCGAGGTGGTGAAGAATTTGGATTACTTGGGGATTAATTATCTTATCCCGATTGGGGGTGATGATACCTTAAGTTATGGTGCTCACCTTCATAAGCAAGGATTCAAGTGCGTAGCAATTCCAAAAACGATGGATAATGATGTTTCTGGAACAGACTATTGCATTGGTTTTAGTACTTGTGTAACCCGAACCGTGCACTATACCAGGCAGCTTAGAACCTGTGCGGGAAGTCATGAGCGTTTTTTAGTGATAGAAGTTTTTGGCAGGTATGCAGGCTTTTCCTCACTGATTCCGTGTCTGGCTGGTGCAGCGGACCGTTGTGTTATTCCAGAACATAAATTTGACATAGACAGATTGACGGAACTAATGGTTTACGACAAACGAAATAATCCAAGTGAATATTCGGTTCTGTTTGTCTCCGAAGGTGCCATGTTTGAAGGTGGCGAAATGATTTTTGAAAACGAAGAGAAAGATGCTTTTGGTCACAAAAAGCTTGGTGGCATTGGAGATCTGGTTGCTTTAAAGTTAAAAGAACTTTCTCCGAAATATAATGGTGGCGAGAAAATTTCATCCATCACTCAAAGACTTGGATATTTAGTTAGATCGGGTGATCCAGACGCGATTGATTCAATGGTTTCCATGGCGTTTGCCAACCTGGCCATGAGTTATATCATTGAAGGCAAAAGCGGAATAATGGTTTGTCTTAGAAAAGGACGCTATGAAAGTGTCCCTTTGGATGTGGTAGTTAGCTATAAAAAATTAGTGGATGTATCCAAGTTTTACGATATCAATCGTTATCGACCAAGGTATGAGAATTTTGAAGATAAACCAATGTGGATTATTTAAGAATTCACTATAAGGAGTAATAGTGTGATTAAACGAAAATGGGCGTTTGGGCTCATATTTGTAAATGTTTTAGCTTTACTTGATTCGCTTTATTTAACTTGGCATCACTATCAAATGGAAATTGCCAAACCGATATCAAGTAGCTTTTGTACGATTAATTCCTTTATAAATTGTGATTCAGTCGCACTAAGCTCTTATGCTAGGTTTTGGGGTTTGCCTGCCGCAGGTCTAGGTGTTTTTGCTTACACTTTTTTATTGGGGTTGTTTTGCTATTTGCTATTCTATAAAAAAATAGATGTAAAAAAAGATTTCAATCTTTCTTTCCTTATTCTATCAGTAATGCTGGTTTTTTCCCTAAGACAGTTTTTAGCTTCACTCATTTTTGTCAAAGCAATTTGTATCATGTGCATAGGATTATATATTTGTATCCTCCTTATGGTTATTTTTAATTACTTATTGCTTTCCAAAATTGATTACAAGGAAGGACTTAATAAATTAGTTGATATTTTAAAGTTTGCAAAAATTAAAGAGAGTCTGGTTTATACTTCAATGTTGTTTTTTTGTATTATTATTTCAACAGCTATTTGCCTTTTATTTAAAACTCATTTTGAATCTGAGGTTTTGCCACAAGAGAAAACCGTCAATCAAGAAAAGGGGATATTGGATATTTATAATGAGCTTCCTTCACAGGAAATTGACTATAAAAACTTGCCATTTAAAGGGGCGGATGATGCACCATTTGTTTTTTTAGAGGCTAGTGATTTTGAGTGTCCATTCTGTTCATTAAGGGGAGCCATTTTAATGCGCTTAATGAGTCATTTCGAAGGAATGGTGAAAATATATTTTTTAAATTTTCCGCTTGATCAAACATGTAACAAAACTATAAAAAATAAATTTCATGACTATGCCTGCTTGGCTGCGCAATATTCTATTTGTGCCAGCAATGAAGGTAAATTTTGGCAATACCATGATTATTTATTTAAGCATCAAAAGGAAATTTCCAAGGATTGGTTGCAAAATTCAATAAAACATTTTAGCTTTAACCCTGAAAAATTTGCTGGATGTTTGAACGATTTTGCGCCTATTAAATTAAATGAAGATTTGGAGCAAGGTTATCAATTAAACATTACATATACTCCAACGATTTTTCTAAATGGTAAAAAAATTTCTGATCTGGTCCAAAGAGAAGAGGATATTATTTCTCTACTGGAAAGTATTATGAAAGCTTCATTGGAGAAATAATCCCTTGGAAGAAATTATTGTACGGCCAATAGGTATAGTTAGAAGTCCATTTCCAGATAAGTTTGGGGTTCCCAGAAGATCAGGCCTTATTAAAAATTTAAAAGCTATCATTGAACTTACCCCAGAATTTTCACTACCTGGAATAGAAAAAGGGTTGAGTGGGTTTTCACATTTGTGGGTCATCTTTCAATTTCATAAATATGCAATTAAAAAGTCTTGGTCACCGACGGTTCGACCTCCACGTCTTGGTGGAAACAAGAAAATGGGTGTATTTGCTAGTAGATCACCTCAGCGCCCGAACTTTATAGGTATGAGTGCTGTTAAAATTGAGGAAATAGTAAGAAAAAAAAATCGAGTTTATATACATATTAGTGGAATCGATATGATTGATAATACACCAGTACTGGATATAAAACCATACATTGCCGACTCGGATCGGCTTAATAATACTACTCGCGGGTGGATTGATAAACTTCCCCTTAAAAAACCTACTCTCAAAGTTATAATTTCTTCAGAAGTAAAAGCCTTTATAAAAAAAAATGAAACTAATGCCAATGAATTTATTAAGCTGATAAAAGAAATTGTGGCCCAAGATCCCCGTCCTTCCTATCTTCGCAGTAATCCCAAAGTCAGTCAGAAAAGTGATTTTACATTCTCCTATGGTGGATACGATGTCAGCTTTTTGGTAAAAACAACAAACACCGCCTGTATTAATCGCATTATATCCCTTTAATATTAAATATTTATATCCAGCTTCCACTTTCTGAGTAAAAAATAAATCAGTGTTTTGTCTATGAATTAAATGTGATATATGCATACATATTAAAAAAATGGAGTGGATATGGCCTGGGAATATAGCGATAAAGTCAAAGATCTGTTTATGAAAGCGATTACTAATAAAGAGGAATCCCATTTTGGTACTATTGAAAACCCTGATGGAACCGGAAGTTACGGATCCATCGCTTGTGGCGATGCCATGGTTTTCTTTTTTAAAGTTAAAAAAGATTTGGTTGATCCTAGAAAAGATGTGATTATTGAAGCCAAATACAAAACCTTTGGTTGTACCTCCGCAATTGCTTCTTCAGAGGCTTTATGCATCATGATTGAGGAACAAAAATTATCACCTATCGAGGCCATGAAAATCACCAGCCAGGATATTGTGGATTTCCTGGGGGGAATGCCTACTCAAAAAATTCACTGCAGTGTAATGGGTACAGAAGTATTAAAAGTAGCTGTTAGTGATTGGGCAAAAAAACGCAACATACAATTACACGGATTTGAAAAAAGTGATGTCAATGATCATGAAGATGGAAAGATGGTATGCCATTGCTTTGGTCTTTCGGATAATTTCATCAAAAAGAAAGTGCATGATCTTAAATTGCAAGATCCAGAAGATATTAAAAATACCATTAAAGCCGGTGGTGGATGCGGGATGTGTGTTAACAGCCCCGATGGATTAAATGCAATTATTCAAGAAGTATGGGGTAGGAAAGAAAAAACTACTGATGATAGACAACTTTTGGAAACTAAAAAAATTCATGAATCCCTACTTAAAGAATTTGAAGGCAAAGCTAGGACTGAGCTAAATTATGTTGAGTTGGTGGATATAAAGGATCATGTAGTTTATTGTATTTTTGAAAATGAGCAAGATAAAATTCAAATGGAAAAATATTTTCATGATCGTGTGGATAAAAAAGTTGTTGTAATAGATGTTTGAGGAAGTAAAGATGGTTACTTATCTAGATAATAATGCCACCACTCAAGTTGATCCAGAAGTTATTAAAAGTATGATCCCTTTTTTGGAAAATGTTTTTTATAACCCTAGTAGCGCTTATAAAGAAGCACGAATATCTAAGCTGGCCATTGATGAGGCAAGATCTGTCGTTAAACAAATGTTAAATGCCCAGTACGATACGGAAATTATTTTTACTGGTTCTGCCACTGAAAGTAATAATTTTGCAATTCACGGGGTACTGGAAGCAAGTTTGGATAGAAAACATATTATTACCACCAAAGTGGAACATCCCGCAATCTTAGAAGTTTGTAATGATCTTGAAAAAAAAGGCTATACAGTTACCTATCTCGATGTTGATGTTAATGGGAATTTAAGCATAAAAGATTTAATTAAGGCCATAAGAAGGGACACCGCAATTGTTTCAATCATGTACGCTAATAATGAAACAGGGGTCATTTTTCCAGTTGATAAGCTTTCTCGAATTGTAAAGCAAACTGATCCCAAAATTATTTTCCATACTGATGCCACCCAGGCGGTCGGGAAACTCGATATTGATCTTGCTGGAAAGCTAAAGTATGTGGACCTGCTTAGTTTTTCTGGGCATAAAATTTATGCACCTAAGGGTATTGGTGTTTTGTATTCTAAAAAAGGTACCCAAATTTGCCCATTCATACTTGGAGGTCACCAAGAAAGAGGGATGAGGGCTGGTACTGAGAATGTTCCCTATATCGTCGGGTTTAAAAAGGCATGTGAACTTCTAATAAAAGAATCCAGCGAACGTTCTTTGAGTATGTTGGAAATGAGAGATCAATTTGAGAAATTTGTAGTAGCTAATATTCCATATGTAAAAATTAATGGGGGAGCAGCACTTAGAATTGATAATACTTCAAATATTAGTTTTTACGGAATTGAGGGTGAGAGCATCCTCTATGCTTTGAACGAAGAAGGGATCTGTATCTCTACTGGATCAGCTTGCTCTTCAGGATCACTGGCTCCTTCACATGTAATGCAGGCAATGAGCGTACCTTTTACCTATGCCCACGGGTCGCTAAGAGTTTCATTTGGTAGATTTAACTCGAAAAAAGATTTGGAAAAAATTAAAAATGTTTTACCCAATGTTATTTCCAAGCTTAGGGAGATTTCTCCATATTGGGATTGTCAAAAAGACTTGCCAGTCGAATAGTGGCTTTGGTTACATCTCAAGACCATGATCTGGTCGAAGTTTTGAACAATAAAAAAAATCAATGGTTGACATATGTAAATTTTAAGCTTTAAAATTTGTACATGATATTAATTTTTAAGGAGACATTATGAACAGAAAAGAACTCATCGAAAACATTTTGAACGAAAAAACCCTTAGTCATATGACTAAAAAAGATGCTGACAATTTTGTAACTGTTATGCTTGATACTATTAAGAAAACAGTTAGAAAAGGTGACGACGTATCTTTAGTTGGTTTTGGTTCTTTTTGCAAAGTAAAAAGAAAAGCTAGAACTGGTGTAAATCCATCTACTGGAGAGAAAATTAAGATTAAAGCAAAAACTCTTCCAAAATTCCGTCCAGGCAAAGCTTTTAAAGAAATGATGTAATATTTTATTTTTTGATTGTTTGAAGTGGGGGCCTATCTTAAATAAGATGGGCCTTCTCATATCCAAGGGAGATGCAAGTTGAAGAATCATTATGATGTAGTAATTGTGGGCGGCGGCATTGGTGGTCTAGGCGTACTACATTATTTGAAGAAGAAAAATTTAAAAGTTACTCTTTTGGAAAAGAGTGAAAAATGCGGAGGATTAGTTCAAAGCGCAGTAGATGGCAATCACTTGTTGGAAGTTGGACCTAACGCTTTCTTAAAGAGTTATAAAAATACTTACGATTTTATTTGTGAGGTGGGACTTGCCGATCAAATTATCGGTAACCAACCTGAAGCGTATCACAGATATATTTATCGAAATGGAAAAATACATTCTCTTCCCGAAGACCCAATAAGTTTTTTTAGATCTAATTTACTTTCCTTAGCAGCTAAACTTCGGTTATTTCTAGAACCGTTTGTTTTAAGAGGGGCACAAGAGGAGAGCATTAAAGATTTTGGTAATCGTAGATTTGGAAAAGAAGTGACCGAGGTTATTTTAGATGCCATGGTTAAGGGTATTTGTACTGGAGATATTTCTAAGTTGGATATTAACTCCATGTTTCCGAAACTAAAAGATATTGAAAAAAAATATCGCAGTTTGCTTTTATTTTTACTTTTTTTTAAAAAAAGAAATGTTCAAAAAACTAACAACGGGAAAAAAACTCTTTTTTTGTCTCTAAAAAATGGAATGGGGGATATTGCTAACCATGTTTCTTCTAAATATATTGCTGATATTCAAACCGGATGTTTCGTGACAAAAATCTTAAAAGAAGATTTGCTATATAAAGTTTTTACTGAAAAAGGAATTCTTTATGCAAATGAAGTGGTTTTAGCGACCAAGGCAATGGAAGCCGCCAGTATCATTAAAAATATTTATCCGGACTATGCAAATATTTTATGTCAGATCCCTTATGCCAACGTTGCTACCGTGACTTTAAGTTGGAAAAAAGAAGCTGTGTTACATCCGCTGGATGGTTTTGGTTTTTTGTCATCTTCAAAGGAAAATCTCAATATTCTAGGTGCACTTTTTTCTTCAAGTCTATTTCCAAATAGAACGCCAGAAGATGAAAAAATGATAAAAGTTTATTTGGGAGGGCCTCAAAAAAATGATATTTTGAAACTTTTAGATCAAGAAATAATTGAATTAGTTTTAAAAGATATAAAGCCAATACTTCAAGTGCGTGATAAGTACCAATATGTAAAATTGAAACGAATTGAAAATGCCATACCACTTTTTAATATGGGACATAAAAAAATTAAAGAGGAATTAAAAAATCTGTCGGTTAAGCACCAGGGATTATATTTAGTTGGTAATTATTTGGACGGAATCAGTGTCGATGCCACATTAAAAGTGGCTCATAGCGTATCTGAACAAATTAATAATTTATCAAGTTGAGGCTGATGATTTGCCACCAAGGTTCCCATAATTGCTTGATTTTCACTGAATTTTTTTTGAATTTAAATTTAAATTTATTACTTTTATTTTTGTAGGCATAGGCAGAAAATTTTATACGGGCCCGATAGTCTTTATTGCCGGTAAACAAGGTGGCATCTTTTTCACAAAGATTGGATAAATTACCTTTTATATAAAAGTTTTCCACATGAACATCTTTGTTGTTATCAAAACATTTATCCGGATTAACAGTAGTGCACGTGATAAGTTTTTCTATTTTAGTATTATTGGTCCAATGAATATTATGAAATACAGCTCCCTTTGGGCGTTTAAAGGATATTGAGATACCTGGCAAAATATCTATTAGATTAGGCAAGGCCAGAAAGTTGCATTTTAATTTTTTCTTGAAATCATCTGAAATATCAATTAAATCATCGTATACTCTCAGTAAAATTTGGGGGAAAGAATTTTCTTTTTTCTCATTTAGAACAATGACTTGTAACTGGTCATTAAAACTAAAAAAAGAAGAAACTTGAATATGCTTGTTTAAACCTAAAGCCACTTTTGCTCCGAGAGCATCGAGAAAGCTATGATCTTGAATATTGTGGTGGTGACCAAGTTCGTGGATGATAATTCCAATAGCGGTTTTAATATCAATGGATTCATAAATCCCTAAATTATTTTTGAAATAAAGAAGATCTAGATTGAAGTAAATAGGGGTTCCGACTGCGTCTCCTGTTTTGGCAATTTTAATTTCGCCATCAATTATAAAAGTACCTGGATTGTTGTTTTCAGACATAAAAATAAGGGGCTTTTCTTGAGCATATTCATCTTCGAGGCTCTTCTTTATCTGAGAAAGAATATCTTTTTCTCGATCGCTTATTTGACAGATTTCGCTACTTAAACAAAGGTCAATATATTTCTCAACGTTTAAAAAAGTATAAGTTAACGTTCCTTCTGCGGCACCGCCCCCATTATTGACTTCATCACCGGAAAAGGCGTTAAGCGATATTAATACAAAGAATAAGGTAATTATTTTTTTCATTTTCTATTCTCCTAATCCGGTTTGGTTAAAGGAAACAATTGAAAGGACAAAGTATATATTTCTGTTGGATTGCCACCTTCAAGTAGTTTGGAAATCTTCCTCTTTGTAGACATTAGAATATCTTTTGCCTTTTCTAATTGATTTAAGTCAATGGCCATAGTAATTGCACTAAATTCTCTTAAATTAATGTCAATTTTGTCTAAAGCATCTTGAGCAAGATCAAGAGTTTCATGGTGGTATTTTTTAATTGCCGCAGATGGGATATCCCTCGTGGTTGACAACGAGAGAGCCGTGCGTACTAATTTATTGTTTTGGATTTCAATGAACTTCATCCGCTGAAGGGTCGCGATAGCGGTTTGTGCTTCTTCTTCGCTAATACCAAGCCTTGTAGCAATCCATTTGGCACTAGCTTGGTTATTTTTAATTTTTGCTAGATTTAAAATGGCGATGTAGTGCCATTCTGAGATAAGTCGGAAAGTGTCTTCTGCTAGTTGAATGGTTTCAATTTCAGCTATAGTGGGCTTTTTGGTGCCTTTTCCTTCAAGGAGAAGAGCGTTTTCTTCCTTGGGTGAAAGCGCGAGTTTTTTAGCTATCTTTTGTAAATTTTTGCGCGATAATTTTCTTTTACATGCCAGCAAATCGGACAAAGAAGTGCTGCCGATACCTAAGTCTCGAGAAAATGCCCTGAGAGAATACATAGGGTTTCGATAACGTCTTCGATCAAACTCTCGGGATAATAATTCTTTACAATAACTGGTATCCATTAGGTAGATCTTGGGTTGAAGTTAAAAAAGTCTACTAGAAAAATATGACAAATTTATAATCTAAACACAAGTAAAAAGGAGTATAGAATCTGGTTTAGGATATACTAGCGGGTGATTTGAACTTTATCTCGGAGGGTTTCGTCGTACAGGTTACCAAGATCAACTGTAAAAGCAATTGTGCGTTTTGTTCGGTCAATAAATTCTGCCATAAAACGTCTTTCAGAAATATCAGAGTTTTTTAAGCTGGGGGTTTGAAATTCTTCGGGCATATCAGTTTTCATTTTGATGCAATTACCAATGAAATCACTTCCACCTTTACAAAAAAGAGCAGTGTGAATGCCTAGAAAGGCTTCGACGTGAGGAGGATTAGAACTCTTGTTAGTTCTAATCAAACATGGGATGGTTTTACGTGTACCGGCCTTCCTCGGAATATCGCTGTATTTCATAGCTGCACTTTTTCCCCAAACTCCCTGCTGACAGTGGCTGTTGGCATAAACAATCGTATATTCTTCCAGTTTATTATTTCTAAAAACGCTAGTTTGGATTTCTAGTTCTTGATTTATGTTGAACTTAATTTGACTGGCTAGGGCAATATCTCTTTTAAGCTTTTTTACCGGAATCATCAGGTTAGTCACACTATCGTATTTAGAGGAGGATTCCTTGAGAAATGAGTCTTTGCTTTGAGTGATCATCAATAGTCCAACAATGACAATCCCGGCTAGGGCTACGGTGATTACAATTTCTATCATGGTAGTACCCGAGAAATTTTTTAAAATAAATCTGGTAGTTCTTTTCCCATTATCCATGTCGTCCAACTCACATTTTGAATTACTTTATTGGCAATATCTTCTTTTTTAAAATTAAAAGTAACATTGGCAAGAATTTCTTTATGACATCTTTTAAAATGCTCTATGGATAAAAAACATGGATCGTTTTTATTTTGCATAAGTGTAATTCGATCCTTGTCGTAGACTTTCAATACATATGAAATTTTGGTGATCCTGGGGGTAAGATTGACCCACGTTTTAAGCCAACTATCTTTTGGATTAGCAGAGTTGGATGAATATTCAGTTCCCGGGACGAGGGAGTTGTGCATAATAAGCTCGTACATCTTTTCAACTTTTAATGAAGATATAGTGTTCGCGATGCTCTCAGCAGTTAGTTGGGCTTGCCACTTGGTTTCCAGTCTAACCACATTGTCATGATCATGACCGTACATGCTAGTGAATGAGTAATAAGCGATAAGAGATATAGCGGCGGCGATAAAAACTTCAATGATACTAAGAGCACCTCGGTGATTTGAATAAAAAATCTTCTTTCTTTTAAACATACCAAAATTTTAACATAAAAATTAACTTTTTAAAGAGGAGGCAAATTTTAGTGGAATTCTCGGTGGAAGATGCCAGTTTTGGAAAATTCACTTTGACTGGTCACCCGAGTACGGTCGGGAATTTGATTTATATCAGCGCATCTGGCGCAAATCCACTGAACTCGAATAGTCGGGTTATTGTGTTGGTATCTTTCAACATCAGGGAGAATATTGTTGCAAACCTCACAATAATTGCGGGTTTCTTGATGTTTGACTTTTTTGGTAACTTGTTTCTTAGCAAGTTTTGGTCTTTCATTTTCCTGACGACTTGCTTTAAAGCCGGCTTGTTGTAATGCATCCTTAATGCTTTTACTCATAAACTCAAACTCCTTAAAAAAAGCGAAACCAGTATAAATATTAATAAAGGATTTTTCTGGATTATAAAAGAAATATTTTGCACAATTTTTACACAGATATGAAATAAAGGAAAAACTGGTGGTGTATGGCAAAAATTTTGATCTATGAGAAAACAAGCTGTCCGTATTGTAGAAAGGCTAAGGAATTTTTCACTCAAAAAAAGGTTGAATTTGAGGCAGTCGATGTTGAGCAAAACAGGCCTGTAGTTGAAGAATTGATGAAAAAGCATGACTGGGATACGGTTCCAATGATCTTTGTAAACGAAAAATTTATTGGTGGTTTTTCAGATTTAGTGGAATTAGATAAAAAAGGTCTGCTTAATAAACTTTTGTCTTAATCAAGCAGATGAATACTTATAAAAAATTTTTTCCGCTACTTTCAATTTAGCCACAAGGTACTTGTCCTTGTTGTTATATTTGTTAATATAAAAATACAAAATTTATATCTTTTTAGGTAATATTTAATAAACCTTTGTTATAAGTTGGGGACGCTATATGCTCGAGAAATATTTTGAGTTAAATGAAAATGGTACTAATTTAAAGACTGAAATTCTGGCAGGAATAACTGTTTTTTTGGCTATGGCATATATTGTTATTGTTAACCCTGTGATATTAGGTCAGGCGGGTTTACCTCAGAGTGGGGTTGCTACAGCGACTATATTAATTACCGTTTTTTCCAGCGTTCTTATGGGAGTCTATGCAAAAAACCCAATAGCTGTTGCGCCCGGAATGGGTTTGAATGCTTACTTTACCTTTTCAGTTGTAAAGGGATTGAATGTTACACCTGAAGTTGCTCTTGGAACGGTCTTTTGGTCAGGTGTATTTTTTGTAATTCTGTCGGTGTCTAACGTGCGTTCAAAAATAGTGGAAGCGATTCCTAAACAGCTAAGGTACGCAGTGTCTTGTGGAATTGGTCTATTCATTGCGGTGATTGGATTTGTAAATGCAGGGTTTGTCGTGTCTTCACCAGCGACCCTGGTTACTCAAGGTGCATTAAATGCTAAAACCATCACTTTTATGTTAGGACTTTTTTTAACTGCATTTCTATTAATAAAAAAAATTCCCGGAGGAACTTTGCTTGGAATTATCCTAACCACCGTAATGGCCATTCCTATTGGGCGGTTTTGGGGTAGCGAAGTCGTAGTCTCTAGTTTTTCTGAGATAGTATCTTTGCCGGATTTCTCTCTCTTTTTAAAACTTGAATTTATTGAAAGTTTAAAATTTGTGTATGTTCCGGTTATTTTTTCATTTTTATTTACGGATATGTTCGATAGTTTATCTACCTTTATGGGAGTAGCAGAAGCTGGAAACTTGTTAGATAAAGATGGCAATCCTCGAAATTTGAAAAAATCACTATTA
>Ga0208375_1003885_pt1 | contig 12235 bp, 15 predicted proteins | sample RifOxyD1_FD_184038 | JGI IMG/M metagenome (GOLD analysis project Ga0208375, IMG submission 184038) | Soil microbial communities from Rifle, Colorado - Rifle Oxygen_injection D1 (SPAdes) | ecosystem: Environmental > Terrestrial > Deep subsurface > Rock core/Sediment | place: Rifle, Colorado... | reverse complement strand
CAAGAACCAAAATATAAGTAACAAGAACCGAGATTGCTCTGGGAATTTTAATTTTGGTCAGTATTGTTACCAAAGGTTCCAAAATCGTCATAAGGAGGAGCGCCACAAAAAGCTGCAAAATAATATCGCGGATAAAATACAAAAACCAAAGCCCCAAAAGGAAAATGACTGTAAAAACCACAGTTCTATGGGATATCTCTACCTTTTTCAACATCTTATGCTTCTATTCTATCAGAAGAGTACCATTTTTCGACCGATTTTTCTACATTTTCGGGATAATTTGCCGACGTAATATTAAACCAACGAATCCGTTTATCCTTCTTAAACCAAACCATCTGTCTTTTAACATATTTCTTTTCTTCCCCTTCCCATTCCCTGACAACTTCTGCTTCGCTCCTCCTGTTGTCAAAATAGTCTTTCCACTGCCTGTAGCCCATTGACGACATGGAGGGCATTTCCCAGGTAACGTGTTTTTTCAGAAGATCTTGGACCTCTTTTTTAATTCCCGCCGTAACTCTTTCCGCAACTCTTAGTTTAATTCTTTTAAAAATAAGCTTTTCCGGAGCCGTCAGTCCAATTAATTTGACCGTAAAGTCTTTTTTCCTGACCTCCATTTCTTTCTCTTTTTTAATATTATTTATTTTCCACATGGCTACTTCGATTGCACGGATCAGCCGCCGGGGATTTCTTTTATCGGAAGCGTTCATCTGTCCGGCTTTGAGAGAATCCATTTGGGCAAGTTTTTCAAATAGTTCCTCCGGCGACATCTTCTCCAGATTTTTTCTTAACAGATTGTTTTTGGGTATAGAGGCAGTAGGAATCCCATCAACAACTCCTTTTATATAGAGACCGGTTCCCCCGGCCAAAATTGGGGTTTTTCCTCTTTTGGTAATGTCCAAGATTATTCTTTCGGCAAACTTAATATATTGTGCCACATTAAACTCATGTCTCGGGTCAGCCAAGTCATATCCCCAAATTTTTACACCGCCCACTTCATAGTATCCGTACTTTTGAAACCAGGGAAATTTTATCTTTGCGTCCTTAGGAAGATCTTTTCCGGTTCCGATGTCCATCCCTTTATAGACTTGCCGGGAGTCGGCGGAGATAATCTCCCCATTAAATTTTTTGGCAAGGGTAATTGCCAGAGTAGTTTTTCCCGTAGAGGTCGGTCCGCAAATAACTAATAGTTTACCGGTGTTTTGACTAGCCAAGCCTTGCTTATTCATATTTTTAGCTGCTGGCACTGGAGTATTTGGTCAGGGCATAATTCCAAAATCTTAGGGCGATAAAAACAACAAATATGCCGATAGAAAATGCTGATACGATTCCCATAACACCCATCATTCCCATCATCGCTTTCGCCGGAAGGGTAATCATTATTCCGACAGGCACCAGATAAGTTAAAAATGCCCGCAACGGCTGTTGATAAATATCAACGGGAAGGCGTCCCAAACTTGTCAGGTCTCTGTAAATCATAACTGTATGGTCGACTTCAAGGGTTACAATTGCAAAAGAAAGAACAATAATATGAAATGCGGCGGCAATTAAAAAACCGTTTAGGAGAAGAACCAAATAATAAAGGATGCTTACAAAAGATGGGTGAAGGAGAGATCCGAAATAAATTGTTAAAGCAATTAAGGGCGGTATTGTAATCAAATCAATTATATCCGCTCCTCCCATTAAAACTCTGAAAAGGGAGTTTAAAGGTTTAGCCAAAACCAGATCAAAATCCCCGTTTATAATCATCGGCCTGAATCTGTAAACCTCTCTAAATAAAAACTGCGATATTACATCAATTATGTTGAAGGTCAAAAAGAAAAATATCACTTGATTGCTTGAATAACCGGCTAATGTTTTTGTTCCAAGAAGCAGAAAATAAAGAAAGCCGAAAAAGAAAACAAATCTCAATATTTTTCCGATTAAAAACACGGAGAGGGCAAGTTTTTGATCGATAATCACGGAAAAGGAATTCCTGCTCATCATCCACCAGATTTTTATATATTTTTTCAGTTTCTTGACCATTTTTAATTACCTTCCAATTGCCTGGTATACCTTAAGTCCCTTCTGCCAAATAAAGTTTAGGCCAAACCATAGAACTCCGGTCCACGCCAGAGCAACCATTAAGCCACCCATAAGCGCTGAACCGTGTATGTTTCCTAAGTAAACCTCAACCGGAAAATAAATCAGGTATGGAAAAGGAGTTGCCATAATCAGTGATTGAAGTCCCTGGGGCAAAATATTTATCGGGAAAAGCGCCCCCGAAAGAGCTTCAATTATTACTACGGTAACCAGAAAATGGGAACCCCATCCGATTTCGGGCGTCCAAAAAGGAATTGAGCTAATAAGAAATAGAATAAAAAAATAAATCATAATTGCCAGGATGATACTTGCCGTAAACGCAAATAGGGCAACAGCGTTCCCCTGAAAGAAAAAGGGGGGCTTTAAAATCAGGAAAAGAACAATAAATTCAACGGCTGCAAAAATCAGGTTCAGGACCTTGCTGGAAACATCTCTTGTAAACCAATATTTTAAGTAACTCAGGGGTTTTAATAGATAATTGGACAAATCCCCTTGTGCTATATCTCTTGAAACATCCATCGCGCGGGAGGAAAAAACCAAAGCTCTTACTATCATTATCCCAAAGATATATGTAAGAATCTTTGCCCTATCGTAGCCAAAAATTTGGGTTCCGGGGCCCGCAAATACCGTACTCCAGAGAAAATAAGTTAGAAGTATTTGGAAAACGTTTCGGACTCTCCATAAAATAAAATTCAAGCGGTATGCAAATTCTTGCTGAAAAGAGATTCTGAAGATACCCCAATATTTTTTCATTTTTTAAGACCACTTTTGAATGCCTTCCGGATTACGTCTTCTATGGGGATCTCTTCTATGGTCAGGTCATCAACCGGAAAGTTTTGAAGCAGTTCCGAAGCAGCAACGGCGCAAGCTGCGCGGGGAACTGATAAAATTACCTGGGGAAAAGCAAGTTTTTTAACTTTGCCGATTTTCTCTATATCCGCAATCCCGTCTTCTTTGGAAAGAGTTGCTTTTATAATTTTTTCCTTCGCATATTTGGTCACCAGTTCTTCAAGGGCTCCGTCAAAAAGAATGTGTCCTTCATTAATTACAATCACACGCCGTGCCAGATCCACCAGGTCATCCATATTGTGTGATGTAAGAAGAATTGTTGCTCCGTACTTACTATTGTAATTATAAATAAAATCCCGCATTTTTTGCTGAGCTATAAGATCCAACCCTATTGTCGGTTCATCTAAAAATAATACTTTTGGTTTATGAAGAAGCGCTGCGGTAAGTTCCATCCGCATACGCTGTCCTAAAGAAAGTTTACGTACCGGGGTTTCCAACAGTTTTTCTAAATCCAAAAGTTCCACCAGCTCCTTAAGATTTTCCTGATAGAAATGGGTGGGGATTTCATATATCGCCTTATTTAGTTCAAATGTTTCTATTGCCGGTAGATCCCACCAAAGCTGATTTTTTTGACCCATGACAAGGGAGATCTGCTTTAAAAACTCGGGTTTGCGTTCCCAAGGATCAAATTCCAAAACTTCAACAAATCCGCTGGTGGGATAAAGAAGCCCTGATAAAGTTTTGAGAGTCGTGGTTTTACCCGCTCCGTTCGGACCGATAAAACCCACCAGCTCTCCCGGCTGAATTGTAAATGAAACCCCCTTTAGGGCATGTACTTCCTTTTTTTTCGGAGAAACAAGAGATTTTATGGCACCGGTTAGTCCCGGTTCTTTTTCAGTTACCTCAAAGTTTTTAACCAGATTATCAACAATGATCGCCCTGTCCATTAACTGAAGTATAGCATTAGCTAATAATTATCTGGTGACTTGCCTTTTTAGTTTCTTTCCCGGAGTAAAACGGGGGGATCTGTGTGATTTTATCGTAACCATTTTTTCGGTTTTGGGGATTTTGACTGTCTTGCCTTTCATAGTGATTACTCTGAAAGTCCCGAATCCCGAAAGAACTACTTTCTCTCCCTTGGCGAGAATGCGCCCGACTTCATCTAAGAAAACCTCGACCGCTTCCTCTGCAGCTTTTTTTGTCAAATGGGCTTTCCTTGAAACCTGATCAATTAAATCAGTTTTAGTCATTCTGCGAAGAAGCATAAATGAATGCAGGGAAAATGTCAAGTTATCGGGATTAATGGAGTGTTATTTCGCTGTAAATGCCTATTTTGCAGCAGTGGTTTCCGTTGCGCGGACTTCGCGAATAACAGAAACCTTAATCTGCCCCGCATATTCTGCTTCTTTCTCAAGTTTTCTGGCAATGTCATGAGCGAGCACTGTCAGCTTATCATCATCGACCTCATCCGGGTTAACGATTACCCTGACATCACGCCCCGCCTGAAAAGCGTAAACTGTATCTATTCCGGAAAATCCACTGGCCACTTCCTCAATTTTAGTCATTCTTTTAACATAACCTTCATGGGGTTCATACCTGGCTCCGGGGCGGGACCCGCTAATTGCATCCGCCATCCAGACAATTACACTTTCGTTGCTTGAAAAAGGTCTGTCCTCATGATGCTCGGCTACGCAAGCGATAACTTCCTTTGGCATTCCGTATTTTTTAAGAAGATTCACGCCAAGTTCTATATGATTTCCTTCCTCATCGGTAATAATTTTCCCGACATCATGAAGCAGACATCCAAGACGGACTACATCGGCATTGGCGCCAATTTCTTCCGCAATGGCAACCCCCATCTTTGTTTCTTCAATTGTATGAATTCCGAGGTTTTGACCATAAGAAGTCCTGAATCTAAATCGTCCGACAATTCTCATAAGTTCTACCGGCAAATTAAATACTCCGCATTCATGGCAAATTTTCTTGCCTTCTTCGAGTAAGACATCTTCCATGCCGGCCTTTACCTGCCTAATTACTTCCTCAATTCTTGAAGGTTGGATTCTGGCATCCCTAATCAAAATCTCAAGGGCGCGCTTTGCAATCTCACGTCTTACGGAATCGAATGAAGAAAGCCTTATTTCGTTGGTTTCATCAATTTCTATCTCAACACCGGCCTCTTTTTCGAAAGTTCTGATATTTCTGCCTCCGGCTCCGATTATTCTGCCTTTTACGTCTTCATTGGGCACGGTTACCGAAGAAACCGTATATTCAGCCACATAGCCTGTGGCACCGTGCTTCATGGTATCAAGGAGAATTTCCCGGGCTTTATCACTCGCTTCCTCTTTTATTTTTTCCTCGGCAGCCCTGATTTTCTTGGCAATTTCACCGGTCAGGTCACTCTGAACCTCATCTAAGAGGGCCTTTCTAGCCTCGTCAGGTGTCATTTTGGCCACTTTAGCCAGTTTTTCGATATATTCGTCCCTATTTGTCATAAATTTAGAAGCCAAAGAAGATCCGCCTTAAACAAGGTGGTTTTGGAACGAAGAAGTTAATTTGAATGCCTTCTTATCCATATCTCTGACTCTAGAGCGTATTTTACTATTTCGAGGTTGCTTTTTCAACCACATCCCATCCAAATCCTTTCCCTGCCAAGTATTGGGACATCTTTTGGCGGGCTTCCCGAGCTGGCAAATTTTTCCATTTATATGCCTTCTTTTCCAGAAGTTCCCGCGCCATTTTCTCTTCGTCAACTTCCTCTTCCCCCAGAACTTTTTCAACTATTTCTTTATCGATTCCCTTAATGCGCAATTCCTGGATCAAAACCCTCTTGGGTTTTGGCTTAAAAGCCTGCCTCTGCTCAACCCACCACTTTGCAAATTTTTCATCGTCAATGAGTTCCAAATGCTTCAACTTCCCGAGTAATTTTTCCTGGAGGCTTTCGTGAACTTTTTTACGGCGGAAGTAACCGGTTATCTCCTTTTCGCTCCTGGGCCGTACCATCGCAAATCTCAAAAGTTTATCGTAAGTTTTTTGAAACTCAGATTTTTTAACAATTTCTTCAATTTCTTTTTCCGTCAGTTCCTGATCTACTTTCAAATGAAGTAAAACAAAGTTATCAAGATCAATTCCGAAACCGAATTTATCATCAAGATAAACATTAACTCTGTTTTTATTTTTCTGCTGCTTAATCGAAGTAATTACCGGCACAGGAAAATATTACTCTTCTTTTTCCTCTTCTCCAATTTCTTTCGGAAGTTTTTTGCCTGAGGCAACCATTTCGCGGATTTTTTTGTCAATCTCATCTGCAACTTTTGGATGATCCTTAAAGTAAAGTTTTGCGGCTTCTTTGCCTTGAGCTATGGGTTTGCCTTCATAATTAAAGAATGATCCGCTTTTGCCGATTAGTCCGAGTTCCAATCCCACATCCAGAAGCCCACCGGCTTTACTGATGCCTTCCGCTTCCATTATGTCAAATTCCGCAACCCTCAGAGGGGGAGCAACTTTATTTTTAACAATGCGGGCGCGGTGGCGTGAGCCGACTACTTTTTCTCCCTCTTTCAAAACTTCAATTCTCCTTAAATCAATTCTTACCGATGAATAAAACTTTAGAGCAAGTCCTCCTGGAGTTGTTTCGGGATTTCCAAACATGACCCCGATTTTTTGCCGGAGTTGATTGGTAAAAATTAAAACGGTTTTTGACTTACTTATCGCACCTGTCAATTTTCTAAGAGCTTGGGACATAAGACGGGCCTGCATTCCCATGACCGCGTCTCCCATCTCTCCCTCAAGTTCTGCGCGCGGTACAAGTGCCGCAACAGAATCAACTACAACAACATCAATTGCTCCCGAACGGATTAAGGTTTCCGTGATTTCAAGTGCCTGCTCGCCCGTATCAGGTTGGGACATAAGAAGGTTGTCAAGGTCAACCCCGAGTATTTCGGCGCGTTGGGGATCCAAGGCATGCTCCGCGTCAACGAATGCACATTGCCCGCCTTTCTTCTGGGCCTCGGCAATAACCGCCAGAGCCAGCGTGGTCTTACCAGAGGCCTCAGGACCGTAGATTTCCACGATTCTGCCTCTCGGTAGCCCTCCAACTCCCAGTGCCAAATCAACCGCTATGGAACCCGTGGAAATAACATCAATTTTGTATTTTTCACCCTCACCGCCAAGACGCATAATTGAACCTTTCCCGTACTGTTTTTCAATCTGATCCATCGCAAGTCTGATTGCTTGAAGTTTTGCGGAGCCACCTTCCTGTTTTACCGGAGCTTCCGTTTCGGGTTTTTTTGTTTTTGTCATCTCGTCTATATTTACACTGCTAAAAAATAAATATCAAGAGCTAGTTTAACAACAGATCTAGTTTACCAGGCATTTTATTTATTGGAAATAAATCTTTTGGATAGATCTTTATCAAATTTATGCCCAATTTTTTGGCAAGTCTTAATTTTCTTTTTTTAAGCTGATCGTACTTTTTTAGTTGACCAGAAAGCCCAAAAAATTCAATCCAAAAATCTCCAATTTTGAAATCAACAGTAAACCCATCATTTCCAGGATATGGAAAATTCCTTATATGTTTAATCTTTCGTCTTGATAAAAAATCGTCAATTATTTTTTCTGCAAGTGAATCGCATCTGTCTCCGTCTTTTGCAGTATATTTCTTGGCAAACATAACGGGGTTTGGTTTAAAACCCGCAGCCACAATTGCTTTATTCCAAGTACCAAATCTACTTCTAAAGGCATGATAATGTGGTATTTCATATTTATATGGAATCCTTCCATTTTTGTTTACAAAATCTTTAATTTGCTTTAAAAGTTCTGATTCTGGAATAGTTGACCCCAAATCTTTACATTTCCTCGAGCAATATTTTTTTCTGCTTTTAAAATCCCTGCTACAAAAAGCGCAAGATTTTATTACACCAGAGTTTCTTGGGTGAAGTTTATTGTTCACGATTACTGCACAAGAATGCGAGCAGTAATTATGAGGAGATATTTCACTAGGTTTTCTTAAAATCTGTTTCCCACAGTTTTCGCATACGAATTTAAGTCTTTTATCTCTGTTCCTAGCCAAACACTCAGGAGTACAAAACTGCTTCCACCCAAACTTAATTGCTTCGTTATAACGTCCATTAGATCTAGAAAAGATTTTTCCACAATTTGAGCAGGTTACTTTCTTCATCAATTAATTATTAACCGAAGTAAACACGAAGTCAATACAGGCAAAGTACTATCCTATAGTGTCGGAGATGAGTGAGTTGCACACTCGCCGCACGACCCCCAGCCGCGCATTCTACTGTTAAACTAATCTCCGTCTGAGCGTATTTTACCACAAAAGAAGGCCTTTTACGCCTGTGAAGTTAAATCGTAAATTCAAGATTCATTGTCTCTTGTGTTACTTTTTGAGACTCTTCGAATCTTCTAACTCTGTCGTTAATTTCCTCTGCCCGTCTTTCAAATTTTTTTTCTATCCCTTCAAGACTATTTGGATCAACAAGCAATTCCGGAGCAACCGGAGGGGTAGTTTTTTTATCAGGATCTTCAACTATTTGTTCAGCACTTATAGTAAAATGATAACATAAACGTCAAATCTGGCAAAAAATTGAAGTTTAACGCTTCGGGGACTGTTTCTTCCTGCGGGATTTTCCGCCCATTCCAACCATTCGGCGCTGACGAATTCGTGAGTCGCGGGTAAGAAGATTAAGTTTCCTTAGAGTCACTCTATTTTTATCGGGTGCAACTTTCACCAAGGTTCTGGAAATGGCTAGTATTACAGCTGCTAGCTGTCCTTCTTTTCCGCCTCCTAAAACTTTCCCGGAATAATAATATTTCTCGGAAGTTTCCGTGGCACCGAAAGGTTTGGCAAGAGCCTTTTTGGCTATTTCACCCGGGAAATACTTCTCCGCCGGCATTCCGTTAACCGTGTTTTCCCCTTTGCCTCGGTAAAGTCTGACCCTTGCCGAGCTTTCTTTTCTCCGACCAACCCCGTATGTGTAATCTATCTTTTTAATTCTTGCCATTTTCTTTCTTAAATTCTTTCTCATACGGGTTCTTGTCTCCCGCAACAACTTTTAATCTTAGCATTCTGGGGTCTCTTAATCGGTTAATAGGAAGCATTCCGGCAACGGCATGTTCAATAATTCGCTCCGGATGCTGTTCCATCATCATGCTGTATTTCTTGGACTTAAATCCCCCCGGGTATCCCGAGTGGGTTATATATTCTTTTTGGGAGGCTTTTCTGCCGGTTACCATAATTTTCTCGGCGTTAATTACGACCACATTGTCTCCCACGTCCATATGGCGGCTAAATGTGGCTTTACCCTTGCCCATCAAAAGCCCCGCAATTTTTGTGCAAAGGCGGCCTAATATTTCATCTTTGGCATCTACCAAATACCATTCTCTTTTAATATCTTTTGGTGTTGGTGAAAATGTTTTCATAATCTTGATTTCAAGCTTTGCTTATTGTTTTTTAGTTTTAATTTCCTTTTTGGGTTTGATTTCTTTTTTGACCGTCTTTTTGGTCTTTCCGTCCTTTTTTTCTTCCTTTTTATTTGTTTTCTCTTCATACTCCACTTTTTCCGTCCATTCCATTCTAACCATTTGGGCGTTATCCCCGACGCGGCGGGGAAGCGAAATTATTCTAATAAACCCGGAGTTTTTTGCCGGAAAAGCTTTGGCTACTTTTTGGAATAAAAAGTCTACCGCTTCTCTTTTATTGTCCAATTTACTCATAACTTTCCTTCTTGCGGCAATGCCACCTTTCTTGGCCATGGTTACCATCTTTTCCACACTACCGGCAACCGCCTTTGCTTTTGCACGGGTGGTTACAATACTCCCGTTAATAATCAGGCTTTGGGTCAAAGAAGCAAACAGGGCCTCCCTGGCCGGCCGACTACGGGAAAGTTTTCTACCAAACACTCTCTTATTCATGTTTTACTTAATAGCGAGGAACTCGACTCCCTTTGTTCCGAGTGCAGCAGCTATAATCTTGAGGGATTTTTCACCCAAATTTCTAACCCTGACCAAATCTTCCTTCTTGGCATAAGCAAGCTGCTCAACCGATTCAAAACCGGCCTTGATGAGAGCATTGGCTACTCTTGTGGGAAGTCCTATTTCTTCCACAGAAAGTTTTCCGATAAGCCCGAGTTCGTCTTTGGGAGCTTCTGCCGGCTTTTCAACTTTCTTGGGACTTACCACCTGACCAAAATAAGACATGAGAATCTTTGCAGATTCCATTAATGCATCCTTGGCATCCACAGTCCCATCCGTCCAGATCTCCAAAAGCAATTTATCGTAATTTGTAAGCCGTCCGACGCGGGTTTCTTCTATTTTGTAACTTACCCTTTTTACGGGCGAGAATGAGGCATCAACCGGAATCAGCCCAATTGTTTCTCCCAAACGGTCTTCTGCCGGTGAATAACCGACTCCGCTTTCGATGGTAATATCCGCGGAAAGTTTGGAGCCCTTGTTTATTGTCCCTAAAATCAAATCGGTGTTTATTACTTTGATTCCGCCTCCCACTTTAATTTCAGCTGCGCTAAATTCTCCGGGTTTTGATACCTCCAGGGTAGCTTTAACAGGTTTGTCAACTTTTCCGGAAAATCTTACCTTTTTGAGATTGAGGACAAACTCAACGATATCTTCCTTCATGCCTGCTAGGCCTGAGAACTGATGCTTAACACCAGCAATCTTGACTGAAGTAACGGCAATCCCCGAAAGTGAAGATAAAAGGACGCGCCTCAGGGAGTTGCCAACCGTAAGCCCATACCCCTGCTCCAGGGGGGAAATAACAAATCTGCCATAACCGAATTCCTTCTTCTCTTCTTTAATCTCAAACATTGGTTCGTTCATTTTTCTTTCAAAATACAGTCTTAACTTTAAGACTAGGGTGTATTATAACCCAAGGCTAATTGGGAATCAAGCACGGCTTATCTCGAGTAGAACTCAACTATATCCTGTTCGCTTATAGGCTCAGTTATGTCCTCCCTTTTGGGTAAAGCAGAGACCCTGCCCACGAGTGCTTTACGCTCCAGCCAGCCGGGTATTTTAATGTCTTTCTCTTCGGTAGCTTTTTTAACCTCAGGTATTGCGAAGGCTTTGGAATCGATCGAAACCGTATCTCCAACAACCAATTTATAGGATGGGATATTAACTTTTTTACCGTTAACTAAAACGTGTCCGTGGGAGACCATTTGCCTGGAAGCCGGTCTGCTTGGAGCAAAACCAAGCCGGAAGACAACATTATCCAAGCGTTTCTCAAGATTCATAAGTATCGTTTCGCCTGTGTTTCCCTTAGTCCTGAGAGCATCCTCAACATACCTTCTGAACTGCTTTTCAAGAATTCCATAGATCCTTTTGACCTTCTGTTTTTCCCTAAGCTGCCTACCGTATTGGGAGGCACCGCGGAGGCCTTTGGGTCCGTGAACTCCGGGTGGCACATTGAGCCTGGTTAATTTGGCTCCGGCACTGAAAATGTCGAAATTTTCGCGCCTACTTAATCTGTCTTTTGGTCCTACGTATTTTGCCATAGTCTATACTCTCCTTTTCTTTTTCGGTCTCGGTCCGTTGTGAGGAACCGGCGTAATATCCGCAATTAAAGAAATCCTAACTCCGGCTGCCCTTACCGCCCGAAGCGCAGCATCCCGCCCCGCACCGGGGCCTTTTACATAAATTTCAACTTCGTTTACACCAAAATCATTTTTAGCCTTGTTCAAAACCGTCTCAACAGCGGTCGTGGCTGCATAAGGAGTGGCCCGCCTTGTGCCTTTAAATCCCGAGGCACCCGAGGAACCCCATGTTAAAGTCTCACCCTGCGCATTCGTTATGGTCACCAAGGTGTTATTAAACGACGCGGAAATGTAAATCCTGCCCAAACCGACCTCTTTTTTTATTTTTTTAGCCTTAGCTGCCATATTACTTCTTCGCTCCTTCAGTTTTAGCTGTAGTCATCTTTGAAAGCATTTCCTTCTTGAACGCTCCAACCGTCTTTCTCTTCCCCCTTTTAGTGCGGGCATTTGTTCTTGTTCTTTGACCCCTAACCGGAAGGCCTTTTGTGTGTCTCAAGCCTCTATATGATCCTATTACCTGTAGTCTTTGGATATTCCCCCTTACCGCCCTTGCCAGATCTCCTTCAATCCGGTATTTATCAAGCTCGACCCCGATTTTGTTTACCTCGTCGGCGGTTAAATCAGATATTCTCTTTTTAACATCAACTCCGGCGGCCTTCATAATCTTTTTCGACAACGGCCAACCAAGGCCTTTTATTTTGGTTAAGGCAAAGTCTACTTTCCAACTATCCTGTAGGTCTATTCCGGCTATTCTTGCCATATTATCCTTGACGTTGTTTATGCCTGGGGTTTTTACAAATAACGTA